>FWWL01003634.1_pt1 | contig 27693 bp, 25 predicted proteins | sample 2228331 | NCBI WGS metagenome assembly FWWL01 (sample SAMEA103939775, study PRJEB20133) | metagenome
AAGGTCCTGGGCAAGAAAGGATTATCCCATAGCAATGTATCAAGGATAAGTAAAAGGATTGTGGAAGAGTTCAATAAGTGGAAGGAGAGAGAACTATCAGATAGATATCTATGGTATTGTGGCAGTTAAATGAGCTCATATGATTTGGGATTGCCATGATAAAGGAGGCGAAAAAGATCGTAGCTGATATAAAGGCATCTAAGTACAAGACTGAGCATATAAAACAGATAAAGGAGGAAATCCTCAGTAACACCGTTTCAAAGAATCTGCAGGGAAGTATGGACAATACCATTGCGTGGTTACCAAAACATTCTTAGATCTTCATTTGGCTTGGATTGAAATCTTTCATATCAAAGCCATATTCTTGCCAACTACTTTTTCATATGGCCTACTACTTAGTACGGACTAATGTTGGAAATCTACAACTTTCTACGAATAGGTCACTTTGTAAACAACAAGCTGAATTATGTTAAATTCTTTCTTTAGCCTTGTATCTGCTCTGTAGTTTTTGACAAGACAGGCAAAAAACTAAATTTAATAATGTATCATCTTCAAATATAATTCCACTTTTTTATTTCACAAAACTGGATAATAGCAGTCTTTCCATCTTTAACATAGCCTAGTTCTATACCTTAAACAGTATCTTAACCTCGCACTTCCGGTCTATAGTGTTTGATACATATCCTCTAGTTTCCTTTACTCTTACTGGCTCTTCTTTCACCTATCCCAGCTATCCACATCCGCACAATAAAGGTATGAAGCCTTTGCTTTTCTTATTTGCTTAGATGCCTTCTTTGTACTCCTAAGACATTTAAAAATTAAAAATAACATCGGTATGTTTAAAGGATAGAGGGAGTCGAAAACTTATTTTCCATTTTTTAATACCTCTTCAAAGTAGGCAATCGTTTTCTTTAGTCCTTCTTCTAATTTTACAGTTGGTTCCCAGTTTAATATTTTCCTCGCTATTGTAATGTCTGGGTTTCTTCGCTTAGGATCATCCTCGGGCAAAGGTTTGAAAACAATTTTTGAACGAGAACCTGTTAATTCGATAACTTTTTCTGCGAGTTGCAAAATACTAACCTCCTCTGGATTCCCTAAATTAATGGGTCCGATAATGCTATCATCAGTATTCATAAGTTTAATGAGTCCATCCACAAGATCATCGACATAACAAAAACTTCGACTCTGGTTACCATCACCGTATACTGTTATATCCTCACCCAGAAGGGATTGTACAATAAAATTGCTTACCACTCTTCCATCGTTATGGTGCATTCTTGGACCATATGTATTAAATATTCTTGCCACTTTAATTTTTACTTTGTGTTGCCTATGGTAATCAAAAAACAATGTTTCTGCACACCTTTTACCTTCATCATAACAGGCTCTTGGACCTATTGGGTTCACATTGCCCCAGTATGATTCAGGTTGTGGATGAACCATAGGATCTCCATATACTTCAGAAGTACTTGCCTGTAATATTTTAACCTTCAGTCTTTTAGCCAACCCTAACATATTAATTGCACCATGCACCGAAGTTTTTGTGGTCTGCACAGGATCAAATTGATAGTGAATGGGAGAGGCGGGGCACGCTAAATTATATATCTCATCCACTTCCACATACAATGGAAATGTAATGTCATGCCTAACAAGCTCGAAATATGGATTACTCAATAAATGAACAATATTTCTTTTTGAACCTGTGAAAAAGTTATCAACACAAATCACCTCATTTCCTTCATTAAGTAATCTCTCACATAAATGACTACCTATAAAACCAGCTCCACCTGTGACCAGAATACGTTTTTTGAGCATAAAACTATAACCTCCCATTTGTATAACTTTCAATCTTGAAAGTGTGTTCAGTGAACATCATAAGGCATAGCCTTATTAATAAATGTGCTGCCGTTGTTTCAACGTTATTATATAATTGTTTATCAAAGAAACTAAAAAATAGCTAGCAATTCATTAATTAGAATTGCCAAAGTGGCATTACCAATCCCACAATAGAAGTGCATTGTCACGAACCAGCTCCTTAATATTTCGCCCTCCTGTGCAGCAATAACCTGACCTGTCCAATGTTTTTTTAAGCCAATAAACTGCGAAAGTCCTAAATCACATGTAGTTTTACTTTCCTTAAAAGTCTTTCAGAGGGTCTAAGCTCAATGATTTTCTCCTTTATCTTTTTATGCTTGGCCCCTATATTCAGATGCCTTTATATCCTGGATGATCCTTTTTGCTTCCTCTCTGATGGCAACTCCATACTACTTGAGCTCATTTAACTGCCATCATGCCTTAGTAAGGCCTATTTCATCCTTGTGGAATCTTATGGCCATCTTATTGGCCATGTCCCTGATTATGTCCCTTGAGCGTATCTTTATTGTCCCTGGCTTGTATCCACTCTTGAAAGGTTTATCGTCATTGCCCTTTCTCTCATAGAGGTTTCTTCAAAGATAAGCTCTGAGTTGTTCTTCTATGGCAATGTGAAGAATTATTTTCTCTTTTCATGATATCACGGCCTTTCTTTGAAAAACTATTTCTCATAGGTTATCACTTTCTCCTTTCTCCCATTAAGGGGTTATTCTATTTCATTGCAACTTATACCTTTTTGGAATTCGCAGAAAAGATTTTACGCTATCCATACCACCAAGTAACCATGTTTTCTTACACTTACGAAGTGATACACTTACGAAGTGGAACACTTTTGGTTAGCTTTAAACTTGAAACTTTTAACTTGAAACCTGCACTGTTAAAAGATTTCTCGTCACTCCGTTCCTCAAAATGACAATTAATTATTGGAGTGTTATGCCGTTTCTTTTGTTGCCGTTGCTAGCTATGCATTTTTTTTGAGATAATATTACCTGTGTTATCTGCGTCCCAGATACCTCACCTTTTGTCTTGGTGATCTGGTATCCCAATCTCAGTAAAAGGGGCCCTTGTGCTCTTATTTATTTCCACCGAAGGTTTTATATGCTATATAATTTATGATTTTCACATAAAGTATTATGCCACAATGGATGATACTATTTCAAGGACAAAAAAGTATTATCTGTTGGAGAGTTACAATTTAGTCATGGTGGAAGGAAATTAATAGTGCCCATTTTTCACAATCTAGGAAGATATCACCCTTGTTAAATTGTAACTAATAAAATTTAACGAAAAGTTGGGTATTAAGTTAGAGCGTTCTCCCAGATTATGGAATATCCTTGTCCCCTTCCCACACACATGGTGGTAAGGCCAAATCTGGCCTTGGGATACTCCTTGAACAGATTTGCCAGAAAGGCTACAAGCCTGGGACCAGAGGCAGCCAGGGGATGACCATAGGCAATGGAGCCACCCCATTTGTTTACCCTCTCATCGTTCCATGAAAGTCCAAGCCTGTCTAAGCAATAAAGGCATTGCACTGCAAAGGCCTCATTTAGCTCCACAATATCTATATCTTCCATGGTTAGCCCTGCCTTCTTCAAGGCATTCTGTGTGGCTGGCACAGGTGCTGTTCCCATGAGCTTGGGATCAACCCCGGCAACCCCTGTTGATATCCATCTCATCAATGGCCTTAGCCCAAGCTCCCTTGCTTTGTTCTCAGCCATGAGCAACACTGCGGCAGCTCCATCATTAAGGCCCGAGGAATTACCTGCCGTTACCCTGCCATCTTCTCTAAACGCCGGTCTTAGTGCTGCCAAGGCCTCTATGCTGGTATCAGGCCTGGGTTGTTGGTCCTTATTGGCAACGATCTTGGTCCCATCTGCCAGTTCCACCTCGATGGGTATGATCATGGGATCCATCTTGCCGCTATCAATGGCATCTTTAGCCTTTCTCTGAGATTCCAGCGCATACATGTCAGCCATCTCTCTGGTAAATTCTGGAAATGCATCGTGTAAATTTTCGGCAGTCTGGCCCATGACAAAGGCACTGGGACCTCCCATGACCTCCTCTGCCCTTGGGTGGGGGTCCCTCATAAAGCCCATGGGGATGTGCCCCATATGCTCCACACCACCTGCAATGATACAATCTGCCATGCCAGTGGCTATGTAAGAGATGCCAAGGCCAATGGCTGTTAAACCACTGGCACACATCCTGTCAATGGAACAACCAGGGACCTGAAATCCCCAACCAGCCAGCATGGAGATCATCCTCCCAAGGGTGCCCCCTTGTTCCTTTACCTGATTTGTGACCCCCCATAATATATCTTCCACCATCTCGGGAGTAATGGGAGGGTTTCTATCCATCAAGGCCTTTAAAAGGGGGACACACAGGTCTTCTGCCCTTGTCCTCCAAAATATACCCTTTTCTCCTGCCCTCCCAAAGGCAGTTCTCACTGCATCCACCACCACCACACTTGTAACTTCCCTTTTCATATCAATCCCCCACGTATTGGAAAATACCTGCTATTCCCAGGCCACCCCCACCGCATATGGCCTCAAGGCCGTACCTTGCCTTTCTTCTCTTCATCTCATACATGAGGGTGACAAGTACCCTGGTGCCCGTACAGGCAATGGGGTGACCTAAAGAAATGCCTGAACCATTTACATTTATTTTTGGATATCCTTCAGGACCAACTCCCATCTCTTTTAGATCTGCCAGGACCTGAGCAGCAAATGCCTCTTGAATCTCAATTAGATCTATATCCTCAAGGGTAAGACCTGCCTTTTTAAGGGCCCTGTCCACAGCCATGGGGACTGCCTTATAGGTTTTGGTGGGATCACAGCCTGCTACCCCAAAAGATACCACCCTAAGTAAGGGATGGAGCCCCAGTTCCTTAAGCCTCTTATAAGAAACCACCACTACTGCTGCAGCACCATCATTTTCACTGGAGGAATTGCCTGCCGTGCAGACCCCTCCCAATACTGGCTTGAGTTTAGATAAGGCCTCCAAGGTGGTATCTGGCCTTGGGGTTTCATCCCTAAAAAACAATACAGGGTTCTCTCCCCTTTTTCCTGGAAGAGGAACAGGAACGATCTCTTCATCAAAGCGGCCCTCCTGCAAGGCATTAGCGGCCTTCTTGTGGCTATGGTATGCCCACTGGTCACATTCCTCTCTACTAATCCCCATCTCCTTTGCGGCGGTCTCAGCCCAAGTCATCATTGTGGGCAATACCCCATATCTTTCCACAGGTTGACTCATGACCCTTGCCCTCTGGATCCTGTCGTATAAGGGTATGCCCCAGAGGGAAAGGTCTCCATGCCCTTTTGGCATATTACCCGTGCCACCAATTCCCCATTTGATACTACCAGGTAGGTAAAACTCTGCATTGGACATGGATTCCACCCCACCAGCTACCACCAGTTCACTCTCACCAGCTAAGATCATGGAAGAGGCAATGCGAACAACATCTAATCCCGTACAACACCTCCTATCTATGGTGACGCCGCTTATCTCCTCTGGCCAACCTGCCTTTAAAAGGCCCATTCTGGCTATGTTTACATATTCCCCACTTTGATAGGATTGGCCAAGTATCACCTCATCTACATCCTTGGCCTCAATGCCTGCCCTCTTTATCACCTCATTCAATACTATCGCTGCCATGTCAAAGGCATGGACTTCCTTTAAAGACCCTAAATACCTGCCCACAGGGGTCCTTGCTCCTGCAACTATGTATACATCCATACTATCCTCCAATTAGTTTTCCTTTCCCTGGCTCAATTCTTAATCATCTTTGAAGGCAAATATGTTGCAATATCAGGAAAAATCATGACAAGGACGAGGCAAAGAGCTTGCAGAATAACAAAAGGTACAATAGATTTGTATATATCATCCATATGTATTCCAGGAGGTACAATTCCTCTCATTATGAATAGATTGAAGCCAAATGGTGGTGTAAGATATGCCATTTCCATATTTATTACAAACAATATTCCAAACCACAATGGGTCAAAACCAAGTTTTATAATAATTGGGACAAACATTGGAGTTGTTAGCATTATTATACCGGCAGGGTCCAAGAACATTCCCAATATGAAAAAGACTACCTGCATCATTACTAAAATTACAAATGGTTTGACATTCAGTGATAATACAGTATCTTCCACAAGTTTTTGTATTTCAACATAAGTTATAAAATGGGAAAACGATATTGCCCCTATAATAATCCAGAAAACCATTGCATTTAGCTTCAATGTATCATAGAGGCAGCTCTTAAAGTTTTCCCAGTTAAGCCTTCCAGAGAACAGTGAGCATAAGAATGCCCCAAAGGCCCCGATACCTGAGGCCTCTGTGGGTGTACATATGCCACCGTATATAACTCCCAATACCAAAATAACCAGCAGTATTGGCATTATAACCCCTTTGAGACTTTGTATCTTTTCCTTTAGGTGGTACTTTTCTGAGATTGGAGGGCCTAAGCTGGGATTGATTAATGTGAGAATTGCTATGTAAACAATATAGATAAGACTTAAGAGCAAACCAGGGATTATTCCACCAATAAACAGTCCACCAATGGAGACATCTGCTGTAGCTCCATAGATGACCATTATTATGGAAGGTGGGATTAGGATCCCAAGGGCTCCTCCAGCAGAGATGCAACCTATGGCAAGTTTTTTGTCGTAATTGCGAGACAGCATAGAGGGGAGGGCAATAAGTCCCATGCTTATGGTAGCCACTGAACTGATACCTGCCATTGCTGCAAAGAGGGCGCATATAATAACTGTTCCCATTGCAAGGCCACCTGGCACTGGCCCCATCCACTTGTAAACCACCTGATATAAATTGTCCCCGATGCCGCTATATTTTAGGAAATTGGCCATCAGTATGAACAATGGAATGGCAAGGAGTAGGAAATTACTAGTCTCTGCATATGCAGTATTGAATATTACATAGAGTCCTTTTGGTCCCCATGTGACTAATATGCCTACTGTGGCTATGGCAGCAAGTGTAAATGATATGGGAATGCCTATTAAAAGAAATAAGGTTAGAGAGCCAAAGACAATTACTGCCAGCAACCAAACATCCATTTAGTGCTCCTTATTTGCTCTGTGGTCCTCAAATGTTCCAGTTATCAAAGCGTTTATAGATAATAATGCTTTTGAAATTGCCTGTAGGGCTAACAAAAATGAACCAATTGGCACCATTACCATAGATGGGAATAGGGGAAAACCTAACACTGTATTAGATCTTTTATTGTGTATCAAAGCTTCATAACATAGATCTGCACCTTTTACAAATATTGCAATGACGAAACTCAAAACAAATATGGCTAAAAGGATATCAATAAATGCCCTTTTCTTCTCTGACATACGATGGTATAAGATATCCACTCTTACATGGCCATCATATACCAAGCAATAGGCCCCGCCTAACATTGATACTACCACAAGAAGATATTGGCTGATTTCATTGGACCATTTAGTGGGAGAGTCCAGGACATACCTCATCACCACCTCGTAGACAATGATGAGCATAATGGCCATCAGGAGCCAAGAGACTGCCTTTCCTATGCTCTCATTTATCTTGGAAATTATTCTCGCGATTCTTAGCATTGGTATGATCCTTTTTGGACCCCGTGGGGGGTCCTTAGATGTTATTGTAGTTTTATCCCTTTGGACTTAAGATAATTCTTTAGATTTTCCACCATCTGTTGGGATATATTAGAATCTCTTGCCAAACTGTCCCAAAGGGGAAGAGTTGCTGTCCTGAACCTTTCCACTTCTTTGGGTTCAAGGTCAATAATGGTGACATTTTTTTGCCTGCAAAGCTCATAGGCCTCCTCATCCCATTTGACGCTGAGCTCAGCGGTCCTCAACCATGCCTCCCAGCCAGCCTTGTTTATGGCCTCCTGGTATTCCTTGGGTAATTCTTGATAGAGCTTTTTATTGAGAAGAAACTCCACTATACCCGGTGAGTGGAGGGCAGGCCTGATTATATGGCTTACTACCTCATAGAACTTGTAGTTCCCTATGGTGTAAAAGGGATAATCTGTACCATCCACAACCCCTAATTTCAGGGCCATATACTGCTCTGCACCGGGTATGGAAACAGGGGCGCCGCCCAGTGCCTCGATTATCTTTGCCTCCATACCCACTGCCCTTATCTTTTTGCCCTTTATATCTTCCATTTTCTTTACAGGGAATTTGGTGAGGAGGCCCATGGATGCAACGGAGATGGGTGATACATAATAGACCCCGTGTTTATCAGTGGCCTTTCTCATGAGCTCTAACCAACCATGCTCCTTGTAAAGGATGGTGACCTCATGGGGATTCTCCCAGGCAAAGGGTATCCATTCGCAGTTCACTTCTGGGACTACACCGGAGAAATATAAGAGGCTGCCGGTATATCCGTCTATCATTCCCTTCTGAAGGGCATCCAAGGCCTCATTGGTCTTGACTAATTGGTCTGGCCAAAAGATCTTGATCTTTACATTTCCATTGGTAAGGGCCTCCACTCTCTCTTGTATGAACTTGGTGGTCTGACCCACGTAGGCCTTTTCAGGGTATACACACTGAAGTTTAATCTCAAATTGTTTTGCAGATCCCCAGCTTGTTATAGCAAAAAGGACTAATATAAAAACAACAGCGAAAATGCCTCTTTTCATCTCAATCCTCCTTTTTTTGGCTTAACCATCTCTCCTTCAGTTCTTTTTTAAGGACCTTGCCGGTGTGGCTCTTGGGGAGGTCCTGGACAATGTTCACGATCCTTGGGTATTTGTACGGGGCCACCCTTGCCTTTACAAACTCCTTTAGTTCATCTGGGGAGACATGGCCCTTCACCACCACATCTGCTGCCACCTCTTCACCCAGGTCAGGGTGGGGGACACCATAGACTCCTGCTTCAATTACCATGGGGTGCTGAAAGAGTATCTCTTCTATTTCCCGTGGGTAGACATTATACCCTCCCCTAATGATCATGTCCTTTTTCCTATCCACTATAAATATGTAACCTTCCTCATCCTTGTAGGCCATGTCTCCGGTATACAACCAGCCACTTTTAATGGCCTTCATTGTATCCTCTTCCCTATTGAGATAGCCCTTCATCACCCCTGGGCCTCTTACAATGAGTTCTCCTACCTCCCTTGCTTTCACCTCCTTTCCCTGCTCATCCACTATCTTTGCCTCAAAGCCCGGGATCGGGACACCAATGGATCCTGGCTTTGTCTTTTTACCAAAGGGGTTTTCCACGCATACTGGTGAGCACTCTGTGAGTCCGTAGCCTTCGTAGATGGTGGTCTGGAAGATCTCTTGGAATTGGTGGAGTATCTCCACTGGTAATGAGGCTCCCCCAGATATGCAGAATCTGAGGCTGGATCTTTTTAGGCCCTTTTCCTTGGCCACCTGCACAAGCCTATTGTACATGGTGGGTACTGCAATGAGTATTGTGCTCTTATTCCTTTCGATAGAATCTATGACCTTTTCCGGGTCAAAGTGCCTAAAGAGTTCTATGGTGAGTCCAAGATATATACTGGAGTTCATGGCACTTGTCTGACCATAGACATGGTACAGGGGCAAGACACCCAGGACTATGTCATCAGGGTCTGTCTCTCTCATGGTTGCCACTGTGATCGCGTTGCTTCTGAGATTTCCGTGACTAAGCATTGCACCCTTTGGAACCCCAGTGGTCCCTGATGTGTAGAGAATGGCCAGGACATCGTCGTCCTCTGTGTCCTGTATCTCGAGGGGTTCGTTTTTCAATAGGTCCTCGAAGGGTACAAAGCCTTTGTGGTCTCCATGTATAATCTTGGTGGGGATATCCCAGACATTTTCCATTGCCAGGATAGGTTCTTCCACAAAGGGCTTTATCCCTATGAAGGCCTTTGGCCTTGAGTCACTAAAGATGTGGGAAAGTTCGTGCACCTTGAACAAAAAATTTATAGGGAGGACAATTGCCCCAAGCCTTGCTATTCCATAATATGCGATTATGAACTCAGGGGAATTTTGCATCATTAACACACATATATCTCCTTTCCTGATGCCAAGGAGGTGTAGGCCTCTTGCAAACCTTGCTGAGAGTTGGTTCAACTCTCCATAGGTGTAGGAATGCCCTTCAAATAGCAATGCCTTTTTGTGTGGAGACCGATTGGCAGAATCCTCCAACAGCCTGGCTATGTTCATCACCATGCTCCCAGGGGTTTAGTAGTCTTTTGTTTACTTATACTGATATCTTGGCTCTCTTTTTTCTATAAAGGCCCGGGCTCCCTCTTTCATATCCTCTGTGGCTGTGAGAGCAGCCCAGAAATCTGATTCCAGTTCAAGGCCATCGTTTAGGGGGAGGTCCCTTGTTCTGTTAAGGACCCTTTTTGCAAAGCTAACACCTAAGGGTCCTTTTTGGCATATCTTTTGAGCCAGTTCCATTGCAGCATCAAGAATATCCTGATCAGGGACTACCTTTTCCACAAGTCCCCACCTAAATGCCTCTTGGGCATCAATGATCGCCCCTGTGTAAACCCATTCCTTTAACTTGCCCATGGGGATGTGATATAGGGCCCTCTGGGTGCCTCCGTTTCCTGGAAACACAGAGAGGTTCACCTCTGGGAAGCCCAGTTTTGCTGACAGAGTGGCGTATCTTATGTCGCAGCAAAGGGCCAATTCCATGCCTGCACCAAGGCAGTATCCATGGATTGCTGCAATTACCGGCCACTCAAAGTTTTCAATTATACTGTATATCTGATGGCTCCTCATCAGTCTTTTCTTGGCAGCCTTTGGATTTAGTTCCAAAAAGGTCTTTATATCTGCGCCTGCTGCAAAGGCCTTTTCCCCTGCCCCCCTTATTATTACTGCCCTGATCTTGGGACCTAATTCTTCCAATTGTTGGAATACATTGCCCAAGGCCTCTTTGGTTGCCACATCCAGGGCATTCATGGGTGGGTGATCAATGGTGACCACAGCAACCTGATCCTTCAGCTCGTAATAGGCAAGTCCTCCTGACACCTTTTACTCCTTTCTGGATCCATCGGGATTATATTGGTACCAGCCTTTGCCTGTCTTCCTGCCAAGCTCCCCTGCCTTTACCTTTCTCCTCATGAGGAGTGGTGGGAACCACCTTGGATCTCCTGTCTGCCTATACATGGACATGAGAACACTATAGGTCACATCCAGACCCACCAGATCGCTTGTCTCAAACACCCCTATCTTTCTTCCAAAGGCAAGTCTCAGGCCTTTGTCTATGTCTTCCACTGTGGCCACCCCTTCCTCCACCAGCTTTATGGCCTCTATCACTGAAGGGAGGTTTATCCTGTTAAGTATGAAGCCCTCGATGTCTTTATTTACGAGTATGGGTTCCTTTCCCAACTTTCTTACAAACTGCTCGCCCATGCGAAATACTTCTTCACTGGTCTTGAGACCCCTGATCACTTCCACTGCCTGGTTCATAGGGACTGGGCTGAAGAAATGAAGTCCCAGTACCCTCTCAGGATGAGAGGTGACAGAGGCCAGCTCTGTAATAGGGATGGAAGAGGTGTTGGAGGCCAATATTACAGAGGGAGTAAAGAGGGCATCCAATGTCTGAAAGATCTTCTGCTTAATGTCAATATCCTCAAACACCGCCTCAATCACCAGATCCACTGACACTGCCTTTAACTCATCAATGGGATTTATCCTTGAAAGGCAAATCTCAGGGGCTTCATTTATAACTCCCTTTTCGTAGAACTTTTCCAGAGACCACTTGATCTGATCCATGGCCTTCTTGATTGCCTCTGGTCTTAAGTCATGGATATACACTTCAAGGCCAACTTGGGAACATACCTGGGCGATCCCGCCTCCCATAAACCCAGCCCCCACTACTAGTACCTTTTTTATGTCCATGGCCCTCCCCTTTAAAATTCCTTTAAAAGTTCCCTTGCTATCACCAGCCTTTGTATCTCACTGGTGCCCTCATAAATCCTGTATAATCTCAGGTCCCTGTAAAACCTTTCCACAGGGAAGTCCTTCATGTAGCCCATGCCCCCAAATATCTGCACAGCCTGGTCAACCACCCTGCACGCCATCTCAGTGGTAAAGAGCTTTACCATACTGGCCTCTTTTGTGATCTTTTTGCCTTGGTCCCTCTGCCAAGCTGCATGGTAGAGCATCTGCCTTGCTGCATATATCTCTGTGGCCATGTTGGCCAACATGATCTGTATGCTCTGAAAATTGCAAATGGGCTGACCGAACTGGACCCTTTCTTTGGAATACCTTATGGACAACTCCAAAAGCCTTTGGGCTGCTCCCACTGCAGCTGCGCCTATGGTGAGCCTGCCTTTGTCCAATACCTTCATTGCGGTCTTAAACCCACTTCCTATCATTGGCTCACCCCCAATTACTTGGGACACCGGAACCTTGCAGTTGTCAAATATTAACTCTGCTGTGTGACTGCCCCTGAGCCCCATCTTCCTCTCAATAGTGCCCACATAAAAGCCTGGGGTGCCCTTCTCTATAATAAAGGCAGTCATTCCACCCCTCTGCCTCTTTTCCTTGTCTGTGAGGGTAATTACTGTGGCTACATGGGCCAAGTCTCCATTGGTAATAAAATGCTTGAGACCGTTGATGACGAAATAATCACCTTCCCTAACAGCCGTGGTCTTGATATTAGATGCATCAGAACCTGCCTCAGGCTCTGAAAGGGCAAAGCATGCAGTCCACTCACCGCTGGCTATCTTGGGAAGGTACCTTTGTCTTTGTTCCTCTGTCCCATCAAAGAGGATCCCCATGGACCCTATGCCATTGTTGGTACCAATCCTGCTCCTGAAGCAGGCATTTGTCTTGCTCAGTTCCTCATATACCAGTACCTCGCCAAGGGTGCTCAGGCCCAGGCCTCCATATTTTGTGGGGATTGAAAGGCCAAAGAGCCCCAATTCCCTCATCTTTTCCACAATCTCTTCGGGTATCCTGTCTTCTTCCTCCACCTTTTGACTAATGGGCTCCAGATCCTGTTCCACAAAGCGCCTTATGGTCTCTTGCATCATTCTAAGTTCTTCTGGAATGGTGAAATCCATGCCTCAACTCCAAGTTTTTCTATTTTGTTGAGCAATAGATATGCCACGGCCTTGGATGGAATAAATATCGTGAAAATATCTAATCTTAGATCTATTACCTTAGAGATGGCTAAAAATTATAGGTTGGGAAGATGGAACTCGGTGTATAATAAAAAGTACAATATAGAGGCATGGCTTTATTTTTCTGGATATCAGACATAGGGAATTGTGTATAGAAATTTATACATGTCATGTTTTTCTACAGGAATCTTTCAGCCTAAGGCCTGGTTAATCCATATTTTTTTAGTTTTGCATAGAGTCCTGTCCTGTGAATACCCAGGAGACGGGCAGCCAAGGTCTTGTTGCCCTTTGCCCTGTCCAGGGCCTCAAGCAATGCAATCTTTTCCGTGTTTGTTATGGCCTCTTTTAGTGGCCTTTCCCCATTTAAGATGGGTTGTTTTTTGCCAGGATAAAATCCCACCAGCTCTTTAGGGAGGTCCCTTAAGGTAATCTCTTCTCCTTCTGCCACATAAACTGCCCTTTCAATGACATTCCTTAGCTCCCTTATATTCCCAGGCCAGGAATAAGAGGTGAAGAGTTCTAAGACCTCCCTGGAGATCTTAATAGGCCCCTTTTGGGTCTTGTCCCTAAATGAGGAAAGGAAATAGTAGGCCAGCTTTGGTATATCAGCCTTCATCTCCCTTAAGGGTGGTAGGTTTAGGTGAAAGGTGTTGAGTCTGAAGTAGAGGTCCTGCCTAAAGGTCCCTCTTTTGAGTTCCAGCGAGAGCTCTTTATTTGTGGCAGCAATAACTCGAAAGTCCACCTTCAGCGGCCTTGTGCTGCCCAGCCTTTCTATTTCTTTCTCCTGGATCACTCTAAGGATCTTGGCCTGGGTGGCAAGGGGCATGTCTCCTATTTCATCCAAGAAGATGGTGCCACCGTTGGCCAACTCAAATCTGCCAGGTTTTCCTTTTGATCTTGCCCCTGTAAAGGCCCCTGGCTCATATCCGAAGAGCTCGCTTTCCATTAAGTCATGGGGGATTGCTGCGCAATTCACTTTTATAAAGGGGCCATCTGCCCTCCTGCTGGAGTAATGTATGGCACAGGAAAAGAGTTCCTTGCCTGTCCCGGACTCCCCTGTTATCAATACTGGTGCATCAGAGGAGGCAGCCTTTAAGGCCTCTCTCTTTGCAATGGCTATGAGAGGGGAATCACCAACTATTGCCTCCCAGTGATAGCCACCTTTAGCTGTCTCTTTCCTTTCCCTCTTATAATACTCCACCTGCTCTCTCAATATCTCCAACTGGTAATATAGGTCTTTAATCTTTTCAGGCTGGTGGAACATGAGCTTGGCAAGGCCACCGATGAGGTTCCCTTCCCTGTCCTTGAGAGGAATCCTGGCAATTATCTGCACCTTGTTGCCCAGTTTCATGGCCTTGCCTATCTGGGCCTTCTGTGTCCTTAGCACCTGAGGCATCTTTGTATTTTTAACTATCTCGGCTATGTGTTTGCCAACGGCATCCTTTTGGGAGACCTTGTATAGGCCCTCGTTAAACCTGCTCATAAACCGGACAATCCCATCCTTGTCTATGACAATGGGGCATTCATAAGGATTGTCCACAAAGGCCTCCAACAACTCCGGGGTCATGGCCTTTAAAGATTCAGGGAGGTCATTCCATTCCATGCTATCACCTTGGTCCTAAGGATGCTTGGGTTATGGGCCTTGATCCTCCTGCTATCTCCAATGATTCAGGGGCCCTTATGGTACTTGGTTGTTAACACAACATCTGAGGGATGTAAAGAACGGCTGTTATTTAAGGGTGCTTGTAAGGTCATAAATACAGACCAATTGTGCATAACTTCCAAAAAAGACATGTTTTTTTTGTTATGTGTTTTTTTCTTGACAAGAGAAAACGGATTTAATAGCCTGCCTCCTATGATTAGTATTGAGCACATTATGGCTTTGGGTTGGTGGTGGCACACCTGGTAGGGGTGTGATCCACTGCCCTAATTTGTCCAAGGAGCCGTGGGCACCCCAGACGCCCACGGCTCAGCATTTTTGGCCGTGGGAGATCCCACGGCCTTTTTACTTAATGATAAAGAGCACGGCAGAAGATGAACAAGGCGAAGAAACAAGAAAAGGAGGTAGTTATGAAAGAGGTTCTTGCAAGGTTGGTGAAGGGAGAGCACCTGGGCCTTTTGGAGGCCAAGGGGGTGTTCCACTCCATTTTAAGAGGGGAGGCTACACCTTCACAGATAGGTGCCCTTTTGGCCGCATTGAAGCTCAAAGGAGAGACAGTGGAAGAGATAGCAGGTGCTGCTCTGGCCTTGAGAGAAGGCTCATCCAAGATAAGGGTTTTAAATGGCGTTAGCATTGACAGGGATGAGATCAACATTGACCAGGAGACCATAGTAGACACCTGCGGGACCGGGGGAGGGACCCTCACATTCAATATCTCCACTGCAACAGCATTGGTGGTGGCTGGGGCTGGATTGAAGGTTGCCAAGCACGGAAACAGGGCTGTTTCCTCCGTTTGTGGGAGTGCTGATGTCCTGGAGGCACTGGGGGTGAATCTGGAGCTCAGTGTGAGTGATGCTGAAAGGTGTCTTTCATTAGTAGGGATTACCTTCCTGTATGCCCCGCTTTTCAACGGCGCCATGAGGAATGTTGCCCAGGTAAGAAGGGAGCTGGGGTTTAGGACCATATTCAATCTTTTGGGTCCCCTCACAAATCCTGCAGGGGCCACTGTACAAGTACTGGGAGTCTATGAGCCATACCTCACAGACAAGATAGCCCAGGTATTGAGATTGTTGGGCACCAGGGAGGCCTTTGTTGTTTGTGGCGAAGGTACCTACGACGAGATAAGTATCTGTGGTCCCACTTATGTATCTAGGCTCTCTCAAGGGGAGATAAGTCACTTTCAGATCCTGCCTGAGGACCTTGGTCTGAGGAGAGCAAAAAAGGAAGAGATCAAAGGAGGAGATGCCAGGAGAAATGCACAGATTATCAGGGATATCTTGGACGGGGAGTTGGGGGCAAGAAGGGATGTTGTGCTGATGAACGCCTCTGCTGCCTTTGTTGCTGCTGGATTAGATCCTGACCTGAAGGCAGGCTTAGAACGTGCCAAGGAGTCCATTGACAGTGGCATGGCAAAAAGGAAGCTTCAGGCACTGGTGGAATTTACCCAGGGCTGCAGGCCTTTTATCAGGGCTGAATATATTAGGGGGTAGGGTTTGTATAGGATCCTCCCTGACGAAGAAGGGTTTTTTAGGCAAAAACAGGTATCTGCAAGGGTCCCTGTTGTCTTGTCAATGGATGTGGGGCGAGGATTTGACATATTAAGCCTTGCTACATGGAAATGGGATGGGTTCATAATTATGGAGTGCACGAGAGGTGAAGGGCCTTATCCACCTATGGGATACTTTATCCCCAGGTTAAAAAGGCCCCAGGTCTTTCACTATGAAGACCTGATGAGAGGGGTACCATGCCTTGAATCTTTGAATGGAGCAATTCCCACAGCACCTTTAGATGGCGATACCATTAAGCCATGGTTTCTGGGTGGATATTTTGTCTTTGTGGCCTATGAGGCTGCATATCCATTGGATCCAGTTTTTGGAGCAGTTGATCCGCCAACTCATCCCCTTATGCTCCTCTATGAGGCAGATCTGGTTGCAGCCTACGATAAAACTAAGGGTATTCTCCATCTTATAAATTCCCGGGCGATGGATAACAGGGGTTCCTTGAAGGGAGAATATAGAGATAAAGTGGATGAGCTTTTAAAGTGGGCAGATGGGTTAATGGATCGTAAAGGGTCCCATGGGAGGATCTTAAACTCAAACAAAGTCAAACACCCTATTCCTTTTATCCAGAGGCAGGAATTTGAGAACAAGGTCAGGTATGTAAGGGATGCAATATGGTCTGGCCAGTGTATACAGGTGGTGTTGAGCCAGAAGTTTCTTTTAGAGGGAGATGCTGACCCGTTTTTGGTCTATAAGAGGCTCAGGGAGTTAAACCCTTCTCCCTATAGCCTCCTTGCCATGACAGAGGAAATCACTGCAATAGGCTGCTCTCCTGAGGTGCATGTGAGGGTAATGGGAGATAGGATCTTTGTTAGACCCATCGCAGGCACCAGGCCAGTAAGCGGGAAGAAGGACTTAGATGAGGCCATGGCCCTGGATCTTCTACAGGATCCAAAAGAGTCTTCAGAGCATGTAATGCTGGTGGATCTTGCCAGGAACGACGTGGGTAGGTTGGCAAGACCAGGTTCAGTGAGAGTAAATGGATACATGCTGTTGGAAAGGTATTCCAGGGTTATGCACCTGGTAAGTCAAGTGGAGGGTGTACTTAGGAATGGTATTGGGCCCATGGGTGTGCTTCGGGCTACTTTTCCTGCAGGCACTGTATCCGGGGCACCGAAATTAAAGGCCATGGAGCTGATCCAAAAACTGGAGACAACACCCAGGTCCTGGTACGCAGGCTGCTTTGGTCTTATAGGCCACAGCGGTTACACAGACCTGGCTATAACTATTAGGACCGCCTTCCTGGAAAAAGAAGGGTTTATTGTCCAGACTGGCGCAGGGATTGTTGCAGAGAGCCAGCCCCACCTGGAATACCTGGAGACCATATACAAGGCAAAGGCCCTGTTTGATGCCTTTGGTGTGGAGTTGGAGGGCAGGTAATTGAGATGGGAAATGTGAAAAGGGTCTTAATTTTAGATCACTTTGATTCATTTACCTTCAATCTATATCATTTGGTGGCATCCATGGGCCACGAACCTCGGGTGGTCCGCTATGATGAATTAAAAAACTTTAAGCAGTTTAACGGTAATACGCACCTAATCCTGTCTCCTGGACCTGGGTGCCCTGGTCAATACCCCAGGTCCAAGGAAATTGTTCATGAGGCCGCCAAGAGAGGGATTCCCACCCTGGGGGTCTGCCTTGGCCATCAGATCATTGGAGAGGCATATGGTTGTGAGGTCTCCCGGTGCCATGAGATCTGTCACGGTAGGCCATCTAAGATCTACCATGATAATAGTGCCCTGTTTCAAGGCCTGCCGCAGGGGTTTTTGGCCGGGAGATACCATAGCCTAAAGGTGACCATAGCAGGGAATGAGATCCTGGCCAGTGCATGGTCAGATACAAAGGTGCTTATGGGTTTAAGGCATAGGGTATATCCCTTGATGGGTATCCAGTTCCATCCTGAGTCCGTGCTCACCCCCATGGGTGCTCATATCCTTGGGAATTTCCTTAATATCTAAGGGGAGAGATAATGTGGAACTTACTGGAATTATTAAATAAAAAGAAAAAGCACCTAGAGGAACTCAAAATCAGATATGGGGGTTTTAGGCCTGAATTCCAAAAAAGGAGGAATAGACCAACCCTTTCTTGTTCCCTCAAGTCTAATTTACCCTGTGCCATTATCGGGGAGATAAAGCTTGCAAGCCCATCGGAGGGGGATTTGGGGAGGAGTTCTTCCTTGAGGCCCTTGGTGGAGGCCTATGTAAGGGGAGGGGCGGCTGCCATCTCTGTGGTTACAGAGCCTTTTTATTTTAAGGGAGACCTGGCATACCTGAGGGAGGTGAGCAGACTGAGTCCTTTGCCAGTCCTTAGAAAGGATTTCATAGTGGACCCCATTGAGCTTATTGAGAGCAAGGCAAATGGTGCAGATGCCGTGCTACTCATTGCCTCTGTCTTAAATGGGGACTTGCTAAGGGATCTAATAAATATGGCAAGGGAGTTAGATTTGGAGACATTGGTGGAGGTGCACACCAAAGAAGAGCTCTTTTGGGCCATGGAGGCAGGGGCAAGGGTCATAGGGATAAACAACAGGGACCTGAGATCATTAAACGTGGATTTGAGCATATCCCACCAGATTGCGGACAGTGTGCCAGAGGATGTGATCCTGGTAAGTGAGAGCGGTATAAAGGAGGCCAGAGATATCCTTGATCTTAAAAAGAGTGGAATCTACGCCTTTTTGATAGGAACTGCCCTTATGAGGTCCCCTGATCCAGAAAAGACCCTTTTTTCCCTAATGGACCCTTTCTCAAAGATGCTTAGAAGTAAAGGTCCTTTTGTAAAGATATGTGGGATTACCAATTTTTATGATGCACTGGAATGCATAAGACATGGGGCAGAATTCTTGGGCTTTGTATTCTCCAGAGGACCAAGGAAGATATCCCTTGCTGAATTGGAAAAGATCAACCAGCAGGTCCCTGAGGAAGTCCCAAAGATTGCTGTGATCCACAGATCTCAGCTACGTGATTGGAGGAGTTTTGTATCCTTGGGTATTAGCGGCCTTCAAGTGCATAAAGATGGCATAGATGATGTCTCGTCCTTTCTGGCCGATCTTATAAACATGGGCTGGCAAAGGCCTTTGATAATCCCCTCAATCCCCTGTGCAAAGGACAATGAGCCTCTTCCTCCTGTAGTAAAGGAACTGGGAAGGCATTTCTCAATCCTTCATGGGGATAGTGGCTATGGAGGAGGCACAGGAATATTAGGGGATTGGGATAAGGCAAAGGCCATCACTCAGCTAATTCCAAGTTCTAAGCTCATGTTAGCAGGGGGCCTTGGTCCCCACAATGTGGGTGAGGCAATAAGACATGTATCCCCTTGGGCTGTGGATGTATCCAGTGGGGTGGAGTCTGCCTGGGGTAAAAAGGATAAAGACAAGGTTAAGGCCTTTATAAGGGGGGCAAAGGGGGCATTGGCCAGCGTTGTTCCTGATGAGAAGGGCTATTTTGGAAGATTTGGTGGCAGGTTTGTGCCAGAGCTTATTATGCCTGCCTTGATTGAACTAGAGGAGGCATACAGGGAGATCACCAAAGATAGTACATACCAACAAAGGCTTGCTGAACTTTATTCCACATATGTGGGGAGGCCTACTCCCCTTTATTATGCGGGGAGGTTGAGCAGGGAGTGGGGGGCAGAGATACTTTTGAAGAGGGAGGATCTTACCCATACCGGAGCCCACAAGATCAACAACACCATTGGCCAGGCCCTCTTGGCCAAATTTATGGGCAAGACAAGGATCATTGCAGAGACAGGTGCAGGCCAGCACGGGGTGGCAGTGGCCACTGTATGCGCCCTTTTGGGCTTAGAGTGTGTTATTTACATGGGCTCACAGGATGTGATCAGGCAGAGGCCCAATGTATTGAAGATGCGGCTGTTGGGGGCTCAGGTAATCCCTGTGGATGCCGGATCAGCAACCCTAAAAGATGCCATCAATGAAGCAATGAGGGACTGGGCCGCTAACCTTGATCATAGCTATTATCTAATCGGCTCTGTGGTTGGGCCTCACCCATACCCCATGATGGTGAGAGACTTCCAATCAATAATAGGCAAAGAGGCCAGAGAGCAAGTCCAGGGCATGTTTGGAAGGCTTCCTGATGCATTGGTGGCCTGTGTGGGTGGGGGTAGTAATGCAATGGGACTTTTTTACCCCTTTATTGAGGACAAAGAGGTTGACATGTACGGCGTTGAGGCAGGGGGGAAAGGGATTGAGACTCAATACCATGCCTCCACCTTAACAGGGGGAAAACCAGGCATACTCCACGGCTCTCTCACCTATGTGCTTCAGGATGAGTGGGGCCAGATCAAGGATGCCCATAGCATTGCACCTGGCCTTGACTACCCTGGGGTTGGACCAGAACACAGTTTCCTAAAAGAGGTCCGCAGGGTCAGGTATGAGAGTGTAAAGGATTTGGAGGCAGTGGAGGCATTTTTTGAACTTTCCAGTAAAGAAGGAATCATCCCTGCCCTTGAAAGCTCCCATGCCATTGCCTTTTCAAAAAGATTATCCAAGGAAAAGAAAGGCTCAGTAATACTGGTAAACCTCTCAGGTAGAGGGGATAAGGATATGGAGATTATTGGAGAAATCAGTGGAAGGGGAGGTATCCATGGACAGGATCCAGATGGCCTTTGAGAAGGCAAGGGCCCAGGGAAGGCCCTGTTTTATACCCTATCTCACATGTGGGTTACCTTCACCGGATGCCACTGTGGAGCTGTCCACTTGCCTTTTGGGGCTTGGGGCAGGCATCCTGGAGCTGGGGCTACCCTTTTCAGATCCCATTGCCGATGGCCCTATACTCCAAAAGGCCTCCCATCTGGCACTAAAAAGGGGTGTGAATACTGACCTTTTGTTTCAGTGCGCCAAAAAGATAAGGGACAGGTCTGAAGAGATCGGACTTGTGGTGATGTCTTATCTAAACCCGATCTTCCAGTATGGTATTGAAAGGTTTTTTGCATGGGCCAGAGATTCAGGTATAGACGGAGTGATAGTCCCTGATTGTCCCCTGGAAGAAACAGGTCTGTGGATTAGGCACGCCTATCATTATAATATTGCACCCATCATGCTTTGTACTCCCACCACAAAAAATCATAGGGTATTGGATATACTTAAGGTATGCAGGGGTTTCCTTTATTATGTGAGTTCCAAGGGAGTAACAGGGCCCAGGAAGGCCTTGCCCGGAGACTTGATTGAAAGGCTGAGGCCTATAAAGGCCTTATCCCCCCTTCCCGTGGCAGTGGGTTTTGGCATATCCAAAAAACACCACTTAGACCTGCTGTCCCCCCATGTGGATGGAATCGTGATTGGAAGTTTCATAATGGACATAATAATAAACAACAGGGGCGAACTCATGACAAGGCTTTCCAATGCCTTGGAACAGATCTTGAGAATAAGAGAGTAAAACTCCTTTCACAGCATAAGGGCGAATATCCTTTCACCAGATGGGTTAATACCGTAATACAAAATTCTATATTCCTAAGGTGTTTCTCAATGGCCCATTGCATAATAACAAGGACTATGCTACTTTATATCCAAAATATAAAATAGCCCTTGGCAGGGAGGTACCAGCTCCTACAGCGGGAAAACGAAATAATAAATGGATTTGCAGCATAACATATTAGGAGATTAGATCCGGCCATGAGTTTCATTGGGAATTTGGTCCAAAGAGAGAATTAAAAGCTTAAAAAGCCTAAAGGGTACGAAATGACCAACCCGGAGATAGACAAACTGCAGATCAATAAAGAGACCATAGATGTATTAGTGGCCAAAATTATTCCCACAACAAAGTATTTTGAAGTTCGCTCCGACTTTTTGCAGTATCAGATTAATGAATTAAAAGAATAAGTCGAGAATATTAATCAGGCTCTTAAAGACCTGGAGGCACGAATTGAGAAACGGTTTAGCTTGATTGAGAATAGACTTGAGCAATTCGATAAACGATTTGAACAAATCGATAAAAGATTTGAACAGATCTTCATTTCTATCGAAAAACTTGCTGACAAGATAGATACAAAGATTGATAGGAAAGGGAGTTCACAGTGAAGATGTTTACAGTTGCCATAACAGTAAGTTTTCTTGGGGTCCTTGGAGTATTGCTCAAGATTTTTGGTATTTTTTAAACCCCTGCCCGGTTTTGAGTGGTCCTCTGCAGTATGATTTACGGCCAACCACTTTTAAGCCACCAGGTTTAGAGCCTAAGCAAAGCCCAAAATGCCCTTGGACCCATGCCAGATGGTTCAAAGACACAATCTTTCTAAACAGTCAGGTTATATCTCATTTGGATGGGATTTTGGTTGTAATTGGTCTTATGTATCCGTTAATAGTTTATCCGGGGGACCACATAGAGGCTATAATTTTATGGCCTTTAAGTGCCCTTTATCTTGAGTATTTAGAGGCAAGTTTTGTCCCTTTATCGCGATATGGAGGTCTTGATTGCACCTTACCTTTGAGCTGGCCACTGCCTTTGGTATTGCCGTAGTGGTGGTGTATCTCTGCCACTTAATTAAGATCTCACCCATTGTTGGCTTTCTCCTTACAGGAATCCTCACAGGGCCCAAAATCTTAGGGATTGTGAAGAGTGCAAAGGTGATTGAAGAGGTGGCAGAGATTGGTGTGATCCTCCTCATGTTTACAATTGGTATAGAGTTTTCTGTGCGGAACCTCCTCAGGATAAAGTGGCTCATCCTGTTTGCAGGAAGTAGCCAGTTTTTCTTAGTGGGGGGTGCAACTTCATTAATTGTATTTGCCCTCACAGATGCCAGGCTTGGGATATTGTCTGGGGCATTGGTGGCCTTAAGCAGCACTGCCATTGTTTTAAAGATAATGGAGTCAAAGGCAATGGTGGAAAGCCCCCATGGCAAGGTGTCCCTGGCAGTGCTCCTGTTTCAGGACATGGTGGTAATACCCCTTGTGGTCCTTTTGCCCATTCTTGCGGGCAGATCTTCTGGTTCAAAAGAGCTTCTGGTGCTGTTTTTTACTGGGATTGGGATATTGGTGTTTGCATACATTGCAACTAGGTGGGTCATACCTCCCATACTGGGTCTGGTTGTGAGGACCAGGATAAGGGAGCTTTTTTTACTTACCATCCTGGTGTTATGTGTATTGATACCATGGCTATGCAACAAGGCCGGGCTTTCCATGGCCCTGGGTGCCTTTTTGGCAGGCCTTATCCTTTCTGATTCCGAATATGCCCACCAGGCCCTGGCCAGTTCCTTACCTTTTAGAGACCTATTTACAAGTATATTTTTTATGTCCATTGGGATGCTCTTAGATGTGTCTTATGTCTTGGCCAGCCTGGGTCAGGTATTCCTGGTGACAGTATTGGTGGTAATTCTAAAGTTCCTCTTTAATACCTTATCCCTATTAATAGTGGGAAATCCCATAAAGACTGCCCTTTTAAGCGGGATATTTTTATGCCAGATAGGGGAATTCTCTTTTGTGCTATCCAAGATTGGGCTAGATCTTGGCATATTGGAGAGGGAAGTCTATAGCCTTTTTTTGGGGGTGGCAGTGCTCACCATGCTCCTCACCCCTTTTGGGTTCAAGGTGGGGGATTATCTCATGGGGTTTATAGACAGATTCCCATTCCCCTCTGTGTTAAGACACGGGTGGATGGGCAAACACATGGTCTCATCCAGGGCAGGCCATCAGCTAAAGGATCACCTCATCATAGTGGGTTTTGGTTTTACAGGCAGGACCATTGCCAGGGCCGCAAGGGATCTGAACATACCTTATCTAATATTGGAGATGAATCCTGCCACAGTGGCAGTAGAGAGGGGAAGAGAGCCCATCTTTTTTGGTGATGCCACCCAGGACATGATACTCAAGGAAGCACACATTGAAGAGGCCAGGGCAATAGCCATTGCAGTGCCTGACCCAATGGCTGCTGAGCAGATTACACTGCTTTCCAAGACAATGAACCCTTCCCTCATAGTCCTGGTGAGGACACGATTTGTGAGCCAGATAAACAGGCTGAAGGAGCTCGGTGCAGAGGAGGTGATCCCTGAGGAATTTGAAGGCACCATTGCATTGCTTATGAGGGTCCTAAATGCCTTTTCAGTGCCTTATCAAGATATAGAGAGGCTCGTGGCTGAAGCAAGGAGGGATGGATATCAATTATTGAGGGACCCAAGCCTAAGAGTGAATAGTGTATGTGATACATCCATTTCTATGCCGGAATTAGAGGTAAGGGCCTACAGGGTGCCTCCCACAATGCACAACAAGAGCATTAGGGAACTGGAGTTCAGAAAGAGTTACGGCCTTACCATAATAGGTGTAAGGTCTGGCAAGGAAAATATACCAATCCCATCCCCTGATCATGTTTTGAAAAAGGGGGACATCCTTTTACTCCTTGGCACTTCTTTGGAATTTGCAGGATTAGGCAAACACTTATTTGAGGAAAGGCAGGAAATCAATGTCTGAGCCCATGTTTTTATTGCTTGTTTTGGTGTCGTTGGTAGCTGGTTTCCTGGCGGCCTTTTTTTACACTAAGGCCTCCTCCCTGAAGACAGCCCTTGTGGAAGCCAGGCAGTCCCTTGTTTTGAAGGAAGAGGAGCTAAATGCCCTTCGAAAACAATTAATGGATGAGATCACCTTAAAGACAGAGTACCAGACAAGATTGGAAGAGCATCAAAAAAACATGGAATTTATTGAGGGAGAGGTGAAAAACACCTTTAGGCTCCTCTCGTCAGAGGCTCTAAAGGCAAATGTGGAGGAGTTCTTGAGGTACGCTGGTGATCTAGTTCAAAAAATGGAAAGCAAGTTTTCGTCCCTTTCACAAGAGACCAAGACAGATTTGGAAACCAAGAGGCAGCTCATTGAAAAGACCGTGGAGAATATTGAAAAGGCCTTGGCAGAGCTGAGGCTAAAGGTGGAAGAGGTAGACAAAGGCACGGTGCAGGTGGGCCAGCTGATAAAGGAACACGAAAAGGTGACCTTGAAGTTGCAAGATACCACCCAACAATTGAGTCAGGCCTTGGCAAGTCCAAAGGCAAGGGGGGCTTGGGGTGAGAGGCTTGCAGAAGACATAATTGCAGCAGCAGGTCTAAAGGAGAATTTTAGCTATGTAAAACAAAAGGCCACAGATCAGGGAAAAAGGAGGCCTGATTTCACCTTTCTTTTGCCCAATGGTCTAAAGGTGAATATGGATGTAAAGTTCCCTTTGGATAATTACCAGAAATACCTATTAGCCGAGAATGAACTGGAAAAGGTCAAATATAAATCGGAGCTACTTAGAAATGCCAAGGCAATGATCAAAGACATCACTACACGGGATTACATTGACCCGTCAAACAATACCCTGGACTTTGTGCTCCTTTTCATTCCCAATGAGCAACTTTTCAATTTTTTAAATGAATCTGATCCAAAATTCCTTGACGATGCATTAAAGCAAAGGGTTCTGGTATGTAGTCCAATAACACTATATTCAATATTATTGATCATAAGGCAGGCATCACAGAACTTTAGCTTCACAAAAAAGGCTAAAGAGATAATAGATCTGGTAATAGAGTTTGAAAAACAATGGGACAATTTCAAAGTGCAATTTGAGGACCTGGGTAACAAGATTTTGTCCTTAAGGTCAGACTATGAGAGGCTAAGTACAACCCGTTTTAATGCCCTTGAAAGGCCGATGAGGAGGATTCAGTTATTAAAGTCCCCTGAAGAATCGGGAGGGAGTTGAAGGAGGCTCTTATGAAGGATCCAAAGGAATACCTGGTATTTCCCCTGGATGTGAACAGCCTTGATGAGGCAAGGGGCCTTATCAGGGTTTTAGGTGAAGATGTGGGTGTCTTCAAGGTGGGTCTGGAACTCTTTGTTTCTGAAGGTCCCACAGTGGTAAAGGAGATAAAGGGATCTTGCCAGGCAAAGATCTTTTTGGACTTAAAGCTCAATGACATTCCAGCAACAATGAAAAGGGCCCTCTTTGCCTGTTTCAGGATGGGAGTGGACTTTGTTACCATACATCCCGATGAGGCAGGCGAGGCTTTAAAGACCTTAGGAACAGAGGAAAGGATGGGGTGCAAGCTCCTTGGGGTAACGGTGCTCACCAGCCTAAATAGTACAAAGCTGGAAAAGTTAGGTTACAGACAAGAGTATTGCCAGGACATCGCCCAGCTGGTGGCCCAAAGGGCAAGGGTTCTTTTGGAGGCAGGGGTGGATGGTCTCGTGTGCTCAGGCCACGAGATAAGGCCTCTTAGGGCAAGCTTTGGGACCAAACCCATCCTCTTTGTGCCTGGGATAAGGCCCTCGTGGTCCATGGTTACAGGGGATGATCAAAAAAGGGTGATGACACCAGGTGAGGCAATAAGGGCAGGGGCAGACTATATTGTGATTGGGAGGCCAATTAGGGATGCCTCTGATCCCAAAGGGGCTCTAAAGGCAGTAATCAAGGAGATTGGTGAGGCATTGGCCTGTTGAGTTTTTCCTTGGGGACCGAGGCCAGGGTCACCAGGGCCTTGGCCACCAGCCTTTCCCCTTGAGGGGTGTGATCAAATACCTCGGACTCTGCCACCATGATCTGGTTGCCACCCCTCAGCACCCTTGCCTTACACACCAGGCTTTGGCCATAAGCAGGCCTTAAAAAGTTTATCTTAAACTCAATGGTGAGGATCTGGTTCTGAAGGGGGGCAAGGGTAAAGGCTGCATATCCTGCTGTGTGATCTGCCATGGTGGCAATGAGACCTGCGTGGACAAAGCCATCCTGTTGGCGGTGTTGGTCCGAGATGGCTACACAGGATTCAAAGTAGCCTTCCCTGGCCTGGACTGCCTTTATCCTGGAATAGGCCACAAAGCCCCTTTCAAAGTCCTTGAGCAGGTATTCTAACCTTTCAGATGAGAGGCCCATCTTTGTATTCTGATAGATCTCTTCTATAATTCACCATAGAGGTGTTGATAACCTTAAATAAGGTCTGGGCACATAAATACTGTGGGAGAAATCATATACAAGGCCTAAGGAAAACACAACACCTTGGAGATTTTTTTTGGATCGGACTCCCACCCTCTCTCTGCTCTAACCAGTCAATATTATTATGTCTCCTACAACAAGAGGAAGTATGATGGTAAGAAAAATAGCTACATATATGAATCCATTCACTTGAGGGAATCATAAGTGCAGGGCTAACCTTGTAGCAGGGATGTAAAGATAGAAATTGCGCTCTTTTATAAGATTTCTCCTCACTTCGTTCGTCGAAATGACATGGCCGTTTCAGAGTCTATCGCCATTGCTTTTTCTGCCATTTGCAGGGATGTCTTTTCCCTTATTCCAGGCGGTACCTCCATGCTTTCGGGCAACACGGCTGTAATTTCGAGCAAAGTCTCTGTCATTTCGACCCCCCTGTCATTTCGAGCGCAGCGAGAAATCCGCCGTTTCGAGCGTAGCGAGAAATCTTGTAGTTTTCCACCACAGTTACGATACTTTTGGTTAGCTTTAAACTTGAAACTTTTAACTTGAAACTTGCACTGCCATAAGATTTCTCCTCACTTCGTTCGTCGAAATGACATGGCCGTTTCTATTTGGTCTATTTGGTCT
>FWWL01003646.1_pt1 | contig 27633 bp, 22 predicted proteins | sample 2228331 | NCBI WGS metagenome assembly FWWL01 (sample SAMEA103939775, study PRJEB20133) | metagenome
GCTCTCTCCGCATTGCTTTTCATCTGGGCGAGAAGGTCGTATATTCTTGAGACCGTATCTTCTATTTTTGATATGACAGATAGACCTTTTGTGACTTGTTCACTTGCGAGCTGTAAAGAAGAGAGGGCACGTGTGAGTATGTTGCTCTGAACAAGTGCACCGACGTCTTCGGATGTGGAGTTTACTCTTTTGCCTGTCTGGAGACGCCTCATCACGCCCCCAAGTTCTATTGTGACACGCCTTAAGTCTTCGGCCGCTATGAGACCGAATTCATTTGTCCTGACAGGTATAGCCATATTTTTTCACCTCCTTGCTATTTGACCAGCATCCCTGCTACCTCCCCTTTGAGGGGGAGGAAACAGGTTGCTAATATATTATAAACATAAATATCGGAATTTTCCAGTATGAGTTTAGTTTTTTGGCTATCTTTTCTGGGAATCATCAGGACCAAGAATAAGTGTGAACATCTTATCTTGGCGGATATATTTTTCAACTACCAATACTATATCTTCTTTATTGAGGCTTTGGACCTGACTTATAAACTTCGGTATGTAGTCAAAACCAAACCCCAGATACTCATATGACGCAAGTGAAGATGCCCAACTTGAGTTAGACTGTAAGTTTCTCTTTATAGAACCTACAACCTGGTTTTTTCCCCTCAATATCTCCTGCTCTGTAATACTTTTGAGTTCCAGAAGTTCGCTTTTTAATCCTGATAAAGATTCGGTAAGCTTTTCAGGTGCTGATGCTATATATCCACCGAAGAAACCTGCTCCAAGATATGTCCCGTGCACCGGACCGACAACATATGCAAGCCCCCTCTGCTCACGAAGGTTCATAAAAAGACGTCCTCCCATACCGGATATTGCGGAGGATAAAACCTGCATAGGTATTGAATCATTATCTTTGAGGGAAGGTCCGCAAAAACCTACTATTATATGCACCTGATTTCCGTCTCTTATAACTAATCTTTCTCTATCTCCCCTATCAGAGCATTCAAAATTCCTTGGGAATTCAACTTCTCTTTTCTTTTCCCTTGTGAAGAATTTTTCTCCATAAAAGTGAAGTTGCCGAAGCATAATTTCATCTGATGTAAAATCTCCAACGACTGCGATAACAATTTTTGATGGGTCAGAAAGAGCGAAATCCCAAAAACTTATAAGGTCATCCCTCTTTATCTCTCTTATGGTATCGGAGGATGCCATCTCGGGGGAACTATAAGGTGTTCCAGCAAACAGAAGTTTATAAAACTCATCAAAAGCCTGAGTGCGCGGAACATCATACCTCGTCCTGAGGTCCTCAAGAATATCTTCCCTGACTTTCTCCATCTCCTCCGATTTGAAAGAAGGATTCTCTATTATATCAAAGAATATATCAAGTCCTCTCTCGGAATCTTGAGCAAGAAATGAGGCATAAACAGAGAGGGAATCAAATCCTACATCAGCTCCGATACTACCACCTATCTCTGTCATCTCATCAAGTATCATCTGAGCTGTCCTATTTTTTGTTCCCCTTGTGAGCATTTTTGCGGAGAAAAGAGGAATTCCCAACTTATCGTATAAAGCCTGACCAGCAGGAAATATAGAATACACGCTGATAGTTCCTGTTCCGCTAATTTTCTTCAGAATAACCCTTACACCATTTTTAGCTAAGTATTTTGAGGATCCATCCTCTGATTTTTTGATGAAAGTGAAAGGTAGAGGGATAGTTTCAGTAAGGTAAACTTTCTTGTTTTTAACCTTATCCGAGACCTCATCTGCATATTTCGCCTCTTGCTCATTCAGATACATACCAACAAGAATTTTTCTTTCATCAAATAAATCATTTGCGAGCTCCGCCAGGTCAGCGGGAAACGCATTTTTTAACAGCTTGAGATAATCATAAACTGAGCTCGGGTCTGAGGTAAGCTGGTATGCTCTGCCAAAAATTGAAGCTATAGACCTGGCAGACTGGAAGCTCCTATATATATCTGCTTCCAATATCCTTTTCGCAGCGGAGAGCTCCTTCTCTGAAAAACCAAAAGATCTTATCTTTCTTATCTCTTGTAAAATTATATCAAAAACAACAGGAATATTTTCTCCCTTTGCGGTAGCATATATGCTAAGAGAACCAATACCGATAGGGCTCCAATAATCAACGTCTATAGAATTGGCAAGCATGCTCTCAAGCCTAAGTCTTTCATAAAGACGCTTTTCAAGGATCTCAGAAACGAGGTCAAGATAAGCTGATACTGTCAGAGAGTAAGGGTATCCCAAAAAACCCATTAGTAGGATAGCCTCCTTCTCCTTTCCAGTTATGACAAAAACATCAGGATTAAAATTAGGGGAAGCGGATATGTCAGGCTTTTGCATCTTCTCCGTTTTTTTAACCCTACCGAAAACCTTTTCAATTTTCTCCCTGACCTTCTTCTCATCAAAATCTCCAGACACAACAACAAAAACATTATCGGGAGAATAGAACCTCGAGTGAAAGCTAAGAACAAGATTTTCATCTATTTTCCTTATAGTTTCTTCGTATCCTATGACAGGATGTCCGTATGGGTGGTTTCCATACATTTTTTCAAAGAATATATGAGATATCCTATAAGATGGTATATCTTGTCCTCTCCTCCACTCCTCAAGAACGACTTCCTTTTCCCTCTCAAATTCCTCCTTTGTGAACTTCGGGTTCCAGATTATATCTCCGAGCACCTCGATGGGTATATCTATATGCTCTGTCGGTATTATGGTCCAGTACACTGTATTGTCGTATGATGTCCAAGCATTTATGTATCCTCCGACCCTTTCTATGGCATCTGAGACTTCACTTACTCCTCTTTCTGGACTTCCCTTAAAAACTATGTGCTCAAGTATATGTGCACCACCAAAAAACTTTGGTGGCTCATCTGCCGCTCCAGATTTGACCCACACAAATAGCGCAGATACACCGCTCCCGTCTTTTTTAGGAATGAAAATGACATCTATACCGTTTTCTAGCTTAAAAATGTTTATATCAAACTTCTTCAATCCTATTTCATCATGTTTACCTTTTACTATATCTCTCATCTTCGTCTCCTCCTTCCTCTTCTTTTTTTGTTTTTCTTTCTCACTTTCCTTTTTCTCCACCTTTTCCTTCTTCGCCCTGAGTGTTTTGAGGTCTATCACAATACCATATGCTTTGCTTATCAAAACATAATGAGAATTAGAAAATAAAAATATGAGAAAACCAAGAAGAATGGGAATGTGTTTCTTTCCACCGGTCAGCATATTGAAAAGAATATTGCGGTTTCTGATATTTTTCAAAATTTTAAAATTATTGTGTGCTGAAGGAGTTTGAGAACTACCTTTTCTTCACGCTCGGAAGGAGTAGGAACACAGTATCATCATATATAAAAGACATAAGAGATTTTTTCTCTTTTCTCGACACAAACCAAAAATGCATTGAGAATATATCACAGGATATAGTTGATAAGTATATAAATTCTCTTATGGAAAATGGTTATGACATAACTAGTATAAATCGCAGACTATCTACGATACGGACCTTTATTCGCTTTCTCCTGAGGAATGAAAAAGTACCAAATGAAGTGGGTAAGGTTCTGAGTTCAATAAAAAACATAAAGGATACACGTAAGACACCACGTGTTCCTCAAGAGGATAAAATAATTTCAGTAATAGAGAGCATGGAAGGCGAAGATTTTGAGTCAAGACGTAATAGAGCAATTGTAGAGCTCCTTTATAGTTCAGGTCTGAGAGCGACAGAGCTTATAAATCTGAAAACAGAAGATTTGGTTGGAATAAATAAAGGATTGATAAAAGTTAGTGGGAAAGGAGGGAAAGAGAGGCTTATTCCTGTGAACAAAACCGCAATAGAAGCTATCCAAAAATACATTGAGGTAAGGAATGGTATCACAAAAACAGACTATCTTTTTGTCAATAGAAGGGGTAAGAAACTCACAAGGCAGGGATTGTGGTTCATTCTTAAAAAGTATGGATTTTATCCCCATCTTATAAGACACAGTTTCGCGACACATCTTATCTCAAAAGGCGCAGACCTGAGGTCTGTGCAAATCATGCTAGGACACTCGAATTTATCAACAACGCAGATATATACCCGTGTTATGCCGTCACTGCTTAAGGAAGCTGTGGAAAAAGCACATCCACTAAGTAGGACAAAAGCAAATAGAAAAAGATAGTCAAAAATCGTCAAACTCCACAGTCAAAAACCATCAACCTCCCCAACGGTTCTGAAACCTGGTTCAAGATACTCACAAACATATTCTCTTATTTTTGCCTCAAGCTCTACAAGATGTGATGTATCATAACCCATGTTCTGAAGTTTATTCACATTAGCAGAGGTGTAATACTGATATTGATCTTTTATGTTGTCCGGCATATCAAAATACTCAACATTCTTTTCTCTGCCAAGAGCAGAGAAAACTGCACTCACAAGCTCATTGAAAGAATGTGCGAAACCTGTGCCAACATTGTATATACCAGTGGCTCCCTTGTTAAAAAGGAAAAATGTTATATCAACTGCATCCTTGACATATATGAAATCTCTCTTCTGCTCTCCATCAGGAATATCCGGCAGGTATGATTTGAAAAGTCTCACCTTTCCATCTTTTTTTATCTGCTCAAAGGCTTTCACAACAAAACTGCGCATATCCCCCTTATGATATTCATTCGGTCCAAAAACATTAAAGTATTTGAGTCCGAGGGCATTTTTTATGTATCCGGTCTTCAGGAGCCATAGGTCAAAAAGATGCTTGGACATAGCATAAGGATTAAGAGGTTTGAGATAAGGAAGCTTTTTCTCATCGTCATCAAAACCATTATCCCCCGCACCATATGTTGCAGCAGATGAGGCGTAAACGAAGTAAGCCTTCTTCTCAAGAGCCAAAAGGCAGATCTTTTTTGAAAACTCATAGTTCTCTCTGAGGAGAAGGCCGAAATCACTTTCAGTAGTTGATGTCTTTGCGCCAAGGTGAAATATCACTTCAAATTTCTGCCTCTTGAAACTATCAAAAAATATAGATTTGTCAACCACATCCAAGAACCTCAAACCAACGAGGTTTCTCCACTTGCTTTGTGTCTTAGAATTGAGAAAGGAATCAACAATGAGTATATTATCGATTCCCTCCATGTTAAGCCTTTTGACGAGAACGCTACCTATGAAGCCTGCCCCACCCGTAACCACAACCACTTTCTTGATTCCTCCTTCTTGAAAAGTAAGAAAGCGAAAAATCCATTTATGTTTTTGCCTTTGAATTCAAGCACAATCTTTCTTTCTGAAACTTCCCTCCATATAACCCTTCCCGTGTCATATATTCTGACTTCACCTGCACCATAAACTCCTTCAGGAATAAAACCTTCAAACCTGTTATATTCAACAGGATGTGGTTCAGTTTCTATTGCGAGGAGTTTTTCTCCTTTCTTCGGAGCACGAGCCTTTGGGACAGCAAGAGACCACATAACTTTACTGCCCTTTTCAACAGAAATCCCAAGTCTCCTATATCCCTCCAAATTCATCTTCTCAAAGTCATCTTCTGTCGCGATTACCTCAATACGAATATCCCAATGAAACTTTCTCGCCCTGTGCGCATGGATAACAAATTCCCCTTCATACCCAGAATCAGGAAAAATCATATCTCATTTTACCATTCCTATATATAATTCAACCTTCATCATTCTTGACCGAAAGTCTCTGACATAATCACTTCGTCTTTATTTTCATATACCTTCTTGGTTCTACCGGAACCATGAGATCACCGGATACCTTGAACAACAAGATACCTTTCCTGAGAGCAAACTTCTCAATATTCGCAGGAATCTTTATACCCGCTATCGCAACCCTTATCTCTTTCTCATGCTTGTCAGAAAAATAATAAAATTTCTTAGCGCTCAAAATAAGCTCTTGTATATCCCTCATCCTCACAGTAGTCTTCACAGAAACAATAAGTATAAATTCCTCGGTCTCACCAACTATATCATACTCTATGCTTTGCCCGTCCTTTGCTAAATAAACGTTTGTTCCAACAACGACGTTCTTGAACCCCTTTGACACGAGGAACTTATGCACAGATGGAGCCACAAGTCCCTCAGTGAAACTCCCCCACGAGTCCGTTATCTTACCCACCTGTTCAGCAAGCCTATCGATCTTTATGTCTGTTTTCCTCAACTGTTCATCGGTTTTCTTCATTTGTTCATCGGTTTTCCTCAATTGTTCGTCTGTCTTTCTTAGCTGTTCGTCTGTCCTCTCCTGTCTCTCCCTGAGTTTCTCAATCATCTCATCTGTCCTCTCTTGTCTCTCCCTGAGCTTCTCAATCATCTCATCCGTTCTCTCTTGTCTCTCCCTGAGTTTCTCAATCATCTCATCTGTCCTCTCTTGTCTCTCCCTGAGTTTCTCAATCATCTCATCCGTTCTCTCTTGTCTCTCCCTGAGTTTCTCAATCATCTCATCTGTCCTCTCCTGTCTCTCTCTGAGCTTCTCAATCATCTTATCTGTCTCCCTCTGAGACTCTAAGAGCTTATCAATTTCTCTCCCGAGTCTCTCTACGAACTCAAAAAGTTTCTCAATCCGGGTATCAACTTTATTTCTTTTATTTCTCCTTCTCTTATTCATCTACTATAAAATTAATTAATCCTTTCTCAGGAAATAAAATCAAATTAGAAATGAAATAAATAATAAACAGAACCAGTTCAACTTATCGGAACAGGGCAAAATTGGTTCCTGAGTAGACTTACCTTTTTCAGTCCGTAAAAATTTCATCTGGGAAGTCAAGAAGCTCGGTCGGGGGGAGATATCCCGATTTTTCCTTTATCTTCCCATCGTAAAATTTTTCTACAAAATATGAGAGAATTTTTGCGGTAGTGCGGTATGGTTTTGAGGAGCAAAGCGAATATGTCATATATATATTTTTTCGTTCATCTGCAAGAAACGCTATGGCTGAAGCCCGATTATCCTTTGATTCATCTGGGTCGGGGAACTTATCAAGAATATTTTTGAGAAGCGAAAGAAAAAAGCTAAAACGTAAAGATGGTCTTAGTATTCTAACAAGAGACCTAAATAACATAGCTCTCCCCAGAGATGAAGCGAAAAGAACATCAAAAATAATATTTTTACCAAGCTCACCGAGAGAGAGTGGAACATTGAGCAAATCAGAGGTAGATATATTGGTAGCAGCGAAGTTTTTCTCTCCCATTTTGAATCTGAAAAGATCCGTCGCAGGAGAAATACATACGATTTGACCTTTGACCCATCTCAATGCTCCGTCTTTTATTATATGTAATGATGATTTGAGAGTTCCGGACGACATATTAAAATCGGCAAGGTAGACGAGGAAGATAAAACTTGGCTGAGAATTTTGAAATTGAAATTGAAATCGATCTTTTTTCATTTGAGAGATCAAGCCTTTGACTGCCTTCTCACCTGCTACTGTCTCCCAAGCAACACCAGAGGAAACAAAAAGCCCCTTCTTTCTGAATTCATCTGAATACTTCTCATATATTTTTTTCGTCCAGAAAGCCTCACCGGAGCAGTCAATATAATTTGCACCGTTCATAAGTGAAAACCTGAGGATGTATTCTCCGAATTCAGAGAATGGTCCCGCTGTATTCACTACAAGGGATATCCCGCTTATCTTCTTATCTGAGAGTTCATGAGGTGTTGCAACGCAAAGCTCAAAATTTCCTATGCCTTTATCCTTCAATTTGGATGCAAGGGACATAAGTTTTCCCTCATCTCTCCCGGATAGAATAAGAGGGATTTTATCACTGTTGCTGAGCATACTTAAAAGTTGCCTTCCAGTAAATCCATAAGCACCGTAGATGAAGACCATGACTTATAAAAATTATTCAGCGAAAAATCTCCGATGAGAAACCAAAAAAAACATCAAAAATACATAGTGTTTATCTATGGAGCAAGAAAAAGAAAAGAAAGAGGATAAAAAGATAGTTATTCCCAAATGGCGCAACTTAGCTTCACAAATATGGGAACACCCATCCGACCCCACAATATATGGTTTTATAGAAATTGATACAACAGACTTAAAAAGCTACATAGAGAGAAAGAGGAAAGAAACCGGAGAGAAAATAACATTCACAACAGTGGTGGGAAAAGCCATAGGCGATACGCTCGGTGAGCTCCCCGAACTCAATCTGATAATGAAAAGAGGAAGGCTTGTTCCGAGAGATTCTGTGGACATTTTCTTTCAGGTTGAGTTTGGCGGTGGACAGCTCGCTGGAGCAAAGATAAAGGATGTTGATAAAAAGTCCATCAGTGAGGTGGCAAGGGAGCTTAGGGAGAAAGCAAAAGAGATAAAGGAAGGCAAAGAGAAGAAAATGACAAACATGATAAAGCTGTTCGGTACACTTCCTCCTCCCCTTATTAAACTTATTTTACGTATATCACGCTTTATATCTTATGAGCTGGGGATAGGGATAGGCGGGCTTGACCCAGATCCATTTGGGAGCGCTATGGTGACCAATGTTGGAGTTTTCGGGATTGAAATAGGTTTTGCGCCCCTCTTCCCACTTTCAAGAACACCTATTGTTGTAACAGTAGGAGCGGAGAGGCAAAAACCATTCATTGTAGGAGAGGAGATAAAAGTAAGACCAGTTATAACAATAGGTGCAGCAATAGACCATAGGTATTATGACGGATACCATGCAGGAATACTCACAAAAAAGTTTCTGGAAAGACTAAAAGAATTCAAATAATTTTCAGGCAAAAAGAAAGAAGTAATATAAAAGTGAAAAATAGAAAATAGGAAAAATAAAAAGGGGGTAAAAGAATATGCCAAAGTATGTTATATTAACAAGGGTAACCTCTGAGGGTCTTGATACACTCAAGAAAAAACCTGAGAGGATAAAAGAAGTAAACGAGGAAATAGCAAAAAAGTATGGGATAAAGGTCCTTGAACAGCTTATAGTTATGGGGCCGTATGACTTTGTGAACATAGTTGAAGCACCTGATAACGAAGCAGTAGTGAAAATGGTAGTAGACCTTGGTTCACGTGGTACAATACAAACTACCACCATGCCAGCGATAGAGATAGAAAAACTGATAGAAAGCCTAAAAGAACAGAACAAAAGCGAAAAGAAATAAAGATGATCTGACCGATGCTCGTATGAATAGGAAGACCGATGTGCGATTTTTTGTGGGGGTGTGAGAAAAATGCAGGAGATAAAAGGTAATTACGTAGCTCTTGTGACACCGTTTAAAGATGGGGAAATTGATGTGGAATCACTCAGAAAACTCATCAACTATGTGATAGAGGGCGGGTGCGATGGAGTAGTTCCGTGCGGAACAACCGGTGAGTCCGCAACTCTTGATTATAAGGAACATGTGAAAGTTATAGAACTTACAATGAAGTTCGTAGATGGTCGAGTCGGGGTAATGGCTGGAACTGGTTCAAATTCAACGAGAGAGGCAATAGAACTGACCAGAGAAGCCCAGAAACTTGGAGTTGATTCTGTGCTTATCATAGCTCCCTACTACAACAAACCCACACAAAAAGGGTTATATGAGCACTTCAAAAAAATAGCGGAAGAGTGTGATGTGCCGCAGATCATATATAATATACCGGGAAGAACAGCTGTCAATGTGAGCGCCGAGGTAATACTTAAACTCGCCCACGAATGCAAAAATATAGTGGGGGTGAAGGAAGCGTCGGGAGACCTCAAGCAAATATCTGAGATAATCAAAGGAGCACCCGAAAATTTTTCTGTCCTATCAGGAGATGACATACTGACCCTCCCTATAATAGCGCTTGGTGGTAAGGGAGTGATATCCGCGGTAGCAAACCTAATACCCGACAGAATAACAGAACTTGTGAGAAAAGCTCTTGAAGGGAAAATAGAGGAAGCAAGAAAAATTCACATGGAGCTTCTTGACATCCTTGAAATTCTGTTTATTGAAACAAACCCAATACCAGTGAAAACAGCTTTATACCTCAGGGGTATAATCTCATCTCCTGAGCTACGCTTACCTCTCATACAGATGTCGGAACATAACTTAGTCAAACTCAAAGATGTATTGAAAAGACATGGGATAATAAGACAATGATATGTTCATATGGAAAGTATGGAGTATAATATGGAAGGTATGGAGCATGAAAGGACCGAACACAAAAAGGTGGAAATGGCGAGTAATAAGATTCTTGAAGTCCAAGAACTCACGATAAACATAAGTGGGAAGAACGTAGTTGAGTCGGTAAGCTTTGATCTATCTTCTGGAGAGGTTTTAGGAATTGTCGGAGAATCTGGTGCCGGTAAAACAATGACAGCTCTATCTATTTTGAGGCTCACAATACCCACCGCAAAGATAGAAGGTAGAATAATCTTTGAAGGGAAAAATCTTCTTGAACTTACGGAGAAAGAGATGAGAAAAATAAGAGGAAACAGAATCTCGCTCGTGCTCCAAAATCCCCACTCAGCATTTAATCCAGTGTTTAAGGTGGGATACCAAGTAGCAGAACCTCTCATGATACATCGTAGCATGAAAAAGAAAGAGGCAATAGGACTCGTTGAAAAAACATTTCACGAAGTTGGTATTACAGAACCATCGCTGAGAATAAAATCCTATCCGCATGAGCTTTCAGGGGGTATGAAACAGAGAGCAGTGATATCAATATCGCTTTTGTCGCAAGCATCACTCATCATAGCAGATGAACCGACTACTGCGCTTGACCCAACAATAGAATCCCAAATACTCAAACTTCTCAGAAATGTAGTTGATGTGAGAGAAGCAAGTATGATTTTTATTTCCCATGATATATCGGTTGTTAGTTGGATCTCAGATAAACTTGCAGTGATGTATGGTGGTTGGATTGTTGAATACGGGAAGACATATGATATACTCAGATCACCCCTACACCCCTACACCAAGGCCCTTTTAGAATCAATTCCTAAAAAGGACGGAAAACCGAAACCAATTCCCGGCTCACCGCTTGATATAAACTGGTCTGGTTGTAAGTTCGCAAAGAGATGTCCAATTGCAGAAAAACGATGCTTCAACGAAGTTCCCCCAAAAGAACAAAAAAATCAGAGGGATATAAGATGCTTTCTTGTTTAGAAGATTTAGATATTATGTAGATATGAAAATGAAGTTATAGATCATTCATATATAAACTTTACAGGTTCATATTCAAGAGGAGTTCTTGCTCCAAACTCTGTATGGAAGGTTCCTTTACAGTATAACTTCGCTTTCCTTCCCTCTTCAGGTTCGAAGACAATTTCTGCGTCTTCAACTTCACTGTTATGGCAGAACGCATGCTCTCCGTCTGGGTCGTCGTAGGTCGCCATGATAAAATTATCTTTCTTCGTATGCATAGAGAGATTGAAGTTCATCTTCTTTGATTTCAACTCCCATATAACCTCGTTATCTGAGTACTTCCATTTTGCATCATTGAGAATTATATCTTTTATTCCGTTGAACTCATAAATTTTTCCCTTGTATCTCAATGCAAAGACTGTCATCGGCGGGATTTGCAGTGGACCGATTTTAGCAACAACTGTTATCCCTTCAAAGAAGGAATCCTCAACTACATCTCCGTTCTCATCATAAAGGGTATTGGAGTGTCCCCACACCCATCTGTAAGCATGTTTTTTACCCCATATATGTGTCTGGTAGCCTCCGCTGATTTCTGGAGAAAGCTTCATGTCTTTCATGACATCTCCGGTTTCAATATTTCTTATCCTTATGTATCCTGAGAATTTGAGGTCAGGGTTCGGGGAAAGCAAGGCTGTTTCAACAGGTATGTAATACGTCGGTTCAGGCAGGTGTTTGAAAATATACCCTGAGGGTTCAAAGTTAATATCCCACTCCGCATATAAATTTCCAACGGTTATGCGTCCCCTTGCGCTCCTCTCTGTAAAATAGTTCCCCTCCCCCACTTTTATTTCAAATCCTTTTTTCATCTCAGATTCGTTTTTCACGCACCAGGAAAAATAGGAGAGAGGGAACTTTCTACAAATACCCACTGGTTTTTCGCCTTTTTTGAAGACCGCACACCACACACCAGCCCAGTCGTTAAAGTCATTCTCAGATACGTTTATTGTGTATCTTATCCAAAAACCGTGTTCCCCCGCATTACCTGTAAAGTACCATACTTCGTAATGTCCACGAGTTTTGCCAGACCATCTCGGCAAATTCCCACGAACTAACTCATCCGCAGTAGAAACTATCTTCCTACCTATCATCAAATTTCCACCCATAGCAAAAATTTATTTAACATCTATATGATTGAGTTATTGACAGATATTTACAGAAAAATTGCGGTCACCTGGTCAAAATATATATATATTTTCTCGCCAATTTTTGCACATCCATTTTCAATCCAATTTCTGAGAAAATACCAAGGAGTATGAAAGATAATTCCTCAGGTCTGTATTTCAAGTTGGTGTGCAACAAAAGAATGTCCTGACCAGAAGCCAAAACTCTCGCAGGAAATTTTTCAAGAATTCTTGTAAGGCTATAATGTGAAAGTTTACCCTGGTGCCCAATTATGATGAGAAAATCTCTGCCAATTTTTCCAGACCAATATGCCTGAAGAGATGGGGCAGTTTTATAGAGGGAGGATGCAATAAGTTCATAAGCCACATCATTCATAAAAGAAACATCTGTCAATCTGTCACTGCTTGATCTTTGAACACTCCAAAAATCAGAAAAGTCCAGGTCATTCTGTGCTATAATGTATCTTGTTATAGGTTCGACCATTTTGAGGGAAAACAAATTAGCATCACAATTGATATACATAATTGTGACCATATCAGCTCCCGCTCCAATATATTTGATCATATCCAAAATTGATTTTTCAGCACCACCTAAAACCAGTGACTGAAAAGCCTTAGCGATAAAATCAATATCCCCAATCTCCGCTTCACTTGAAGGTAAAACTTTCGCTTCCCTGAAAATATCAATAGCATTTTGTGTCAAAAAGTCATTTACGTATTGCGGACATCTTTCAACTACAGGATTTAATGCAACCATAATCTCAAACGGTGGTTCAAAATTGAAAGGATATATAAATCCTTTTTTAAGCAAGAAATCATTGATATTATCGCGAGATATCAAGAGAGCAACCTTAAGATTGTAAATATCTTTTGAGGTCGTCTCATCAAGGACGGTCTCTTTCGTAATAAAATCTTTGAACCGTTTTCTTATTTCTTTCTGAAATTTCATGAGTTTACTTCTGGATATAGAGGTTTTGAGGTATTTTTCCATAGCGAACAATGTCGCTTGCAATCTTGCGCGCTCGAGAGCTTCTTTTCTGTCTCTACCTTCCGAAGATACAATAAGAGAGGTAAAAGAAGTATCCACCGAACTCACTTCCTGAACTTCAAACCGGTAATCTACCTTCTTTCCACAGTTTGAAAGAAAGAAAATCAAAAAAGTCAAACAAAAACTCCAAAAAATCATACACCCCATGTGCTCAAAAATTTATCTCAGAAGATTACTCTTTTGTTAAAAAAGAGATTTTATTTTTTTATTTTCCTTCTTCTTATTTATTTTTTCTTTTTATTCTCACTCCCTTATATGACCGTTTCCGAAAACAACCCATTTTAGCGTTGTGAGTCCTTCAAGTCCCATAGGTCCGTAAGCATGCATTTTTGAAGTTGATATTCCCACCTCAGCACCAAGCCCGTATTCATATCCATCTGCAAGACGTGTTGAGGCATTTACCATGACAGAAGAAGAATCAACCTCCCTTATAAACCTCATCGCATTCTCCCAATTTTCACTCAATATTGCTTCTGTGTGAGATGAACCATACTTTTTTATGTGTTCTATCGCTTGGTCCAAGGAGTCCACAACTCTTACCGCAAGCTTCAAATCAAGGTATTCCGCATACCAGTCATCTTCCGTTGCAGGAAGAGCCCATGGAATATATCTTCTTGTTATCTCGCAACCTCTTATCTCAACTCCGTGCTCTCTGTAAATTTCCCCCATCTTAGGTAGGAACTTTTCGGCGATGTTTTTGTGCACAAGGAGCGTTTCCATAGCATTACACACGGAAGGACGCTGAACTTTTGCGTTAAGGCATATCTTGAAAGCCTTATCCATATCCGCATATTCATCAACAAATATATGGCACACACCCTTATAATGTTTGAGAACCGGAACACGGGCATTCTCCGAGACAAACCTTATGAGTCCCTCTCCGCCCCTTGGAATAACAAGGTCTACAAGATCCTGAAGTTGTATCAGTTCAAGGATATGCTGTCTTGAAACATCTTCAACGAAACCTACAACATCAGGATTGATACCGTTTGAACTGAGGGCTTCTTTTACAAGTGAGACAAGAGCCATATTTGAGTTTATAGCTTCTTTACCTCCACGTAAGATAACAGCATTAGAAGATTTTATGCATAGTCCAGCTATGTCAATCGTGACGTTCGGTCGTGCCTCATATATGACTCCTATAACTCCAAGAGGTATCCTCATCCTCCCGACCATAAAACCACTGGGTCTCCTTTTCATCTCGACTATCTCACCTATGGGGTCAGGCAACTTAACTATCTCTTCAAGCGATGCTATCATTCCTTTTATTCTTTTCTCATCAAGTTTCAACCTATCAATAAGTGCGTTGGAAAGTCCGTTTTTCTTTCCTTCCTCAACATCCATCTCGTTAGCATAAAGTATCTTGTCTTTTCTTTTTTCAATGAGTTCTGCTATTTTGATGAGTATTGAGTTCTTGACATTAGTAGATGCCCTCATGAGCTCTGCCTGCGCTACTTTTGCTCTCCGGGCGAGCTCGGTAATCACTCCCATGTAAAAAATTTATTGCTGTTGAGAAGACAAAAGTTTTTAACAGATTTGTGTCCCATCACAGATTTGTGCCCCATCGCAAGCGAACCGAATGTTGAGAATGTTGAAAGCATGTCCAAATCCCAAGAGTATAAAACCCTTCTCTGCAAATTTGAGTATATCCGGGCTCGGTGAAATCAACTCAGTAAACTATATCTGCTGAGAAAAAACTTTCAGCACGTCTGAAATTGAGAGCTTCAAGCACATGCTGGGGTTTTATATCTTCCGAATGCTCAATATCTGCTATTGTCCTTGCTACTTTCAGGATACGATAAATCGCACGAGGTGAAAGTCCAAATTTTCTTGAAGCAGAACGAATTATATCCTCAGATTCCTGCGTGATGGAGCAAAACTCCATCTGATATCTTGGCGGAATTTCAGAGTTGAGACGAAAACCATATGAAGAATATCTTTTCAACTGAATATCCCTTACCTCTGCAACTTTTTCCCTCAGCATATCGGTCTCGGACCTATTGTATTTTTCCTGAGAAAGAAGCTTTTCAGGTTCAAGAGCTGGAACCTCCAGCATCATGTCAAACCTATCAAGGAGAGGTCCGGAAATCCTTCCGATGTAGTTTTTTATTTGTGCGGGAGAGCATCTACACTCCTTTTCCTTTGACTTAAAGTTACCACAGGGACATGGGTTCATAGCTGCGATAAGCTGGAAGTTAGCTGGGAAAGTCACAGAGCGCTGCGCACGCGATATATTTACTTTTCTTTCTTCAAGTGGAATGCGAAGGGCTTCGAGCGTCCCACGCCTGAACTCAGGAAGCTCGTCGAGAAATAGAACTCCTGTGTGAGCCAAAGAAACCTCACCAGGTCTTGGAATACTTCCACCACCTATCATAGCAACATCAGATATTGTATAGTGAGGGGCACGAAAAGGTCTTAGTCCCATCTTCCTATCAACTCCAGCAACGGAATATATCTTCATGACTTCTATTTCTTCCTGATGAGAAAGGAGTGGTAAGATAGAAATCAAAGACTTTGCAAGGAGAGTTTTTCCAGCACCTGGAGAGCCTATCATAAGCACATTGTGTCCGCCACAAGCTGAGATAAAAAGCGCCCTCTTTATGCTCTCATGCCCCCTTATATCACTGAACGTAACATCAAAATCTGAAGGAAGAAAAGAAAAATTCATTTTATTTTTACCTATATCTTTGAGGTTACATTTTCCCGTGATGAAAGAGACTACATCTGAAAGGCTATCTGCATAGTATCCTGAAACTCCTGCAAATTCTACCTCTGTGTTCTCCGATGGTATAATGAGCTTGAAACCTCTATTTGCGGAGAAAACCGCAACAGGAATTATACCGTTTACCTTTTTGAGTTTCCCGTCAAGGGATAGCTCACCTAAAAAAATTATATCTTCAGGAGGATTTAGCCCCATACCTGCTGATATTATTCCTATAGCTACGGGTAAGTCGTAAAGCACACCTTCCTTTTTTATGTCTGCTGGTGCGAGATTTACTACAATCCTTTTCAGGGGAAAGTTAAAACCTGAATTTTTAACAGCACTTCTGACCCTATCTTTACTTTCTTTAACAGCTGAGTCAGGAAGTCCAACTATATTGAATGATGGAATGCCGGGTGATATATCCACCTCAACATCTACCTCATACGCTTCTATGCCAAATATCCCGGCGGATTTTACTCTGACAACTTTACCACTTGAAACCCTGCTCATGTTTAATAAAAAAACAGCAACTTCAAAAAATTTTTATTCGTTGTCTTAAAAATTCATTAATTCATTGTAAATTGTAATTTCATACACAAAATCATAAAACAAAAGCAAAATAGTAAGTGAATCGTTGTAGAAGAAGGAAAGACAGTGCGATAAAATTATTTTCTTAATTTCTTAAGTGGTAAAATTATTTTTTAAAATGAAGGTCAGCGGTGCAACAATAGTTAGAAATGCGATAATCTACGGATATCCGATTGTGGAATCAATACAATCTTTATTGCCATTATGTGATGAAGTTATAGTAAATATTGGCAAATCAGACGATAACACAAAGGAGCTGATTACATCTATAAATTCACCGAAAATAAAAATCATCGAATCGGAATGGGATCTCTCAATAAGAAGAGGGGGAATAATACTGAGCCAACAGACGAACATCGCAATAGAAAAATGCAGTGGAGATTGGATATTTTATCTACAAGCAGATGAAGTTGTTCATGAAGATGACTATGAAAAAATATATGATTCAATGAAGAGATATAAGGAAATAAAGAAAATTGATGCTCTTGCGTTTGATTTTATACATTTTTATGGTAGCGCTTATACATATCAGGATGCAAGGAACTGGTATAAACAAGAAGTCAGAATTATACGGAATAATGGTAAGATAAAATCTTACGGAGACGCACAAGGATTCAGATTACTGGATGGTAGAAAACCGAACGCAAAGCTCACGGGAGCAAAAATATACCATTATGGCTGGGCAAGACCCCAAAAAATAATGTGGAAGAAAATCATTGATTTCAACAAGCTATGGCACGACGACAAATATATAGAGGAAAAATTTAAAAATTTCACTCCGGAAGATTGCTTCGGGGAACTTGAAAACTTAAAAGTCTTTACTGGAAAACATCCAAAGGTTATGAGTCAAAATAAAGATTTATTGGACTTAGAAAGATTTCTAATGATCATGCAATTGAGAGAAATATATATGAAAAATAGAAGCATTTTCGATAGATTAAAAGGGTTGATGAAACGCATACCTATTGGAACATATCGCGGATTTAATTTAGTTGATTGAAATAATTCAATTGAGAAACAAGCTACAAGGTCAAAAGAAAATACATAAATAAAAATAAAAGCTCTTTGATGTGGTGAGAAAATTCAGCTAAAATTTTAGGATATCAGTTATAAAATTTGATATCAGTTATCAGTTAAATGACACTTTTACTTCGTTGAAAATCGGTTGTAGAACCTCCTTTTGCTTTTCTACAACCTTTTGAACTGCCTCAATCCCCATATTTACCAACTCATCAAAATCTTCCCTTGAGAGTAAACCGCCATTTTCAACGCTACCCTGAACCTCAACTATTTCCTTCCTATTAGTTGCAACAACTGTGATGTCGCAATAAGCTTCTGAATCCTCTTTGTAAGTCAGGTCAACGATCTTGACACCCTTCAAAATTCCACATGAAACTGCAGCAACCATTCTTTTTATCGGAAATGTTATAAAAATCCCATCTTTCCATAATCTGTAAAGAGCAAGACAGAGGGAAACAAAACCGCCTATTATTGAGGCACAACGGGTGCTACCGTCCGCCTGTATGACATCACAGTCTATAGCTATTGACCTTTCCGCAAGAAGCTCAAGGTCACATACGGATCTCAAAGCTCTACCTATTATCCTCTGGAGCTCATACGCCCTCCCACCTCCTCCCCGTGGAGCCCGAGTATCCACGGCTCTTGGTATCATTGAGTATTCAGCAAATATCCATCCTATCCCCTTCTCCTTTGCAAACTGAGGAACGGAGTTCAGCACAGATGCAGTGCATATCACACGCGTATCACCAAGCGAAACGAGACACGAACCCTCAGCCCACTTTATGTAATTCACCTCTATCTTTATCGGACGAAGCTCCTCAGGATTCCTCCCATCCAGCCTTTTAAATCCCTCAACCACCTGTTAATCACCCAACAAAAAAGAAAGCAATACAGAGAAAGAAAAGACAAAGTTTATATTTTCGAAAAGAAAATGCTGAAAATTCAGAATTTCTATTTTTTCCTAAAATTCAAATCATCCGATAAAAAGCTTCACGAACAATTTCGGTATTGCTAAATTGGCAGACATTTATATTGCCAAAGATAAAATAAAAGTGCTAATGAACACGTTAGCATTTCTATTGACTTTGAATAGCACCTAATTTTTCTTCTAAATAAAAAATGTCGTATCTTGCTTTTTATACCTTCTACTGTATATGTCTCCGCTTCACTCCGCACATGCATGGACTTAGGTAAAAAAAACAGGTATATGCTTTACAATAATCTGTGTAGCAAACAGATATATGGACAGGTATTTGAGTTAGTTGTTTATAATGCTCATAACACGTTACTTCCGATCGGTCTCCGAAAGCAAAACCCAACACTTGTTTCCTATTCCTGTTAACAGCAATCCAGACCCATATGTTTTTTTGCCCAGCATAACCACATAATTCATCTACTTTACAATCTGTTCTTGATCAGAATGTAATGCATCTGCTAATTCTTTTCCATACTTCTTTAATCAATTCATGACAGTTACATGACTAATCCCTAAAATGCGTTCAATAGAACGAAATTCCAATCCTTCAGTTGTAATGCTGTTGTTACATAAAACTTATCTAAGACTAATTTTATTCACTGAAATTTTATCCACAGGATCTGCATAAATAGCGTTGTCTTTCTTTAACTTTACCAAATCTGGCAGACAAACATTTTGGACGATTTTTAATTTCTTCCATATTTTTTTGCAAAAACAATACATGACCGGTAAATAGCAATACCAAAATCTCTAAAAATTTCTGCTCTTTTGAAAAACCAAATACAAAAAGAAAAAATAAATTGATTTTTAGCAAAAGGAGGTAAAATAAAATGGGAATATATCAAGCAAAAAACTTTGATCACCTTCTTGGTACACCCGGATTCTCTGACACACTTTTGAAAAATCATTTCACACTATACCAAGGATATGTTACGAACTCAAATAAAATAGCTGAGATGCTCAATGAAATGGCAAAAGAAGGGAAAACAGGAACACCTGAGTATGCTGAACTCAAAAGGAGGTTCGGGTGGGAGTTCAATGGGATGAGACTTCACGAGTATTACTTTGAGAACATGACAAAAAATAAAAGGGAACTTGACAAGGGTTCAAAGCTATTTAAGAAGATTGAAGCTGACTTCGGTTCCTTTTCTACATGGGAAAAGGAATTCAAAGCAACCGGTGCTATGAGAGGTATAGGATGGGCTGTTCTCTACTTTGATAAGGTGGCAAATAGACTCTACAACACATGGATAAATGAACACGATGTCGGTCACCTTGCAGGATGTCCAATAATACTTATTATGGATGTATTTGAACATGCCTTTATGATAGACTATGGATTAAAAAGAGCAGACTACATAGAAGCCTTCTTTAATGCTATTGACTGGGATGTCGTAGTAAAAAGATTTGAGTCGCAGTAAAAAGATTTGAATAAAAAGATTTAGATTATTAAAATACTGATTTTGTTTCCGAAGTTACTTTCCTACAATTTTTTAACCAGTAAAAAATTATCTTTTTGATGTGTTCTTTGGATTTCTCAACTTGACATTTTTTTTGAAGATAAAAAATAACCCGTCAAGGGTGAGTGTTTTATCTATTTTTTCTATTCTACTTGTGTGATGAGACACTATTTCAGCATTCCCTCCCGTGGCTACCGAGAACACCCTTTCACCAAACTCATTTTCTATCTTCTCTATCATACCATCTATCATAGATGCATATCCGTATATTATTCCAGACTGTATGCTGTGAGTTGTGCTTTTCCCTATAACCCCTGCGGGTTCACTTATCTTTATGCTGGGGAGCTTTGCAGTTCTTTTGAAAAGTGATTCGACAGCAAGTTCTATCCCCGGAAATATAGCTCCACCAACATATTCTCCAGATGAAGAAATACAATCAAAAGTTATCGCTGTGCCAAAATCAACAACCACTATAGGTTTCCTATCTTTCGAACTCTTCCCATATTTCTCCCACGCACCAACAGCATTAGCTATTCTATCAGCTCCAACATCAGAAGGAGGATTATAAACCACCGCAATGCCCGTTTTCGTACCGGGTCCCAAAATAACGAGAGGAACATCACCAAAAAATTTTTTCACCATCCTCTCAAAAGTACCTTGCAATGGAGGCACAACAGAGGATATACAGAAACCTACTACATCTTTCTTACTCACAGAAAAAACCTCAAAAAGAGAGAATAAGGATACCGCATACTCGTCCTCGGTTCTTGATATATCAGATGATACACGAAATATAGCCTCAGCCTCACCGGAACCTAAAACCGAGTAAACACCAAAACTTATATTTGAGTTCCCAATGTCAACACATACAACCTTCATAGATAAATGAATTAAAATTAATAATAAGGAAAAATTACACCAAGATATTTATCTGAAACAAGAAAGATAAAAATATCTTCAAATCAATGAAAATGAAAAAAGAAAGAAAAAACCCGATATTCGTCGGGTTCCTTATCATAGCCTTTGTTTTGACCATTTTGAAATGTAGGGGAAAAAGCGGGGAAAAGAATGAAGGGATAATACAAATACAAGATAATATAAGATTAGATGAATTCTGTGAAAAATACATAAGAGCAATTGAAGCTATAAATGATAAAACAATAAAATGTGGGTTGACATATGAAAGAATTTCATATACGGAATGCCCGCCATATATAAGTGAGCTCATAAACTTGGCAAAAGAAGGAAAAGTAAAATTCGAACAGCAGATAGCAAAACAATATATAGAAGAGATTGTAAAAATATTATCACTTGATTGTTCGGAATTCATAAATAGAAGAAGGACAAATCTGATAAGAATAAACAAGCTATTATACTATCTTGTCAGCAAGGATGTATTTTCCGGTAATGGGAACGAAGGCGCGCAATGCATATTTGATCAGGAATGCGCTAAGGGTTTTTTCTGCTCTGACAGCTGTCCAAGTAAATGCACAAGGATGAAGCAGGAGGGCGAAGAATGTTCGGACATTGCTCCATGTAAAGAAGGTCTTACGTGCATTTCTCAAAGATGTGTCAGAACAGGTGAGGAAGGCACACCATGCACTCAACATATTGACTGCATGGGAGAACTTGTATGCCTAAGCGGTGTATGTTCTCGTCCAGATCCTCCAGGTCAAGAATGTTCACCAGAATTAGAAAAGTGTGAAACACAATGCAACCCAGAAAGCAAAAAGTGTATAATTTTTAAAGTATCACTGGTTCTCAACGAATGTGGGGAATTCGGGGATGAGATAAAGCTATGCCCGCTTGACATAAGTTTCTGCAAACTCTCTGCCCCAGAACAAGGTAGATTTACATGCTCACCGCTACTTAAAGAGGGAGAGAATTGCATACCTACTTATTCTGGGGGTAGAATAAGTGAGAAGATTTACGGTATGTATGCTACAAGGTGTGAGGATGGTCTCTGGTGCTCGCCCGAAGGTATATGCAAAAAAATTCCTAAAGAAAATGAAAAATGTGAAGGAAATTGTGCAAGCGGTCTTTTTTGTAGCAAAGATGGGGTGTGCCGAAAACTCAAAGAAGTCGGAGATGTATGCTTGGAAAATATTGAATGTAAAAGCAAAAAATGCGAAATGGGTATATGCAAACCAGAAAAAAAGATGGCCGGAGAATTATGCTCATCAGATAATGAATGCTACAACCTCAATTGTAGGGGAGGTATATGTTGCTCTCAACAAATCATCCAAAAAGTTCAAAGTAGCCCGTGAGCCTATTTCTATAATAAAAAAGAAGCATCGAATTTTTTATAAGCACTTTATTCCTTCTGAGCTCAAAAGGAGGCAACCTGTGATACCTTGCAAAAACACGGGAAGCAGTATCAAGTATGCTCATAGGGGTCTTCCCCTTCACCCTATCATGAACCGATATCTTTCCCTCCTTCTCAAGTTCCAAAAATTTTTCCTTCGCAACATCTATTAGCTTGAGAACATAAGGAATATCAAGTTCGAGTCCTTCCATAAGGAGTAATCCTTTTATCGGGTCACTCTCCTCAACCTTTCTGAGGGCAAGCTCAAAGATGGTAAATGATGAAAGATTCGTTGAAAGCACTGTGTTATCTTTTCTATAAGTCTCAAGAATTTTCTCTGCAAGCTCCTTTGTAAACTCTGAATCGCGCTGACTATCGTGGATGATCTGATCATCTTTTATGACATACTTGACAGGATCGATAACCCTCCCAGCAGGGTCAAGTGAGTTACCATCATAATCAACCCTATTCCCAAAAGGATCAAAGGCTTCAGAGAAACGCACAATAACTTTCATATCAAGCTCAACAAACCTTTTCACAAAATTAATAATACGGGAAATCATAAAAGCTTCATCATGATAAGAAACCCAGTCCTCTCGGGTCATATCCTCAAGATACTGCTTTATGAGAGACTCAGCCTCAAGTGTCAAATGATATGTAAAAGTCACAGGGATAATATATATGTTTGGTCTCATCCTCCCCCCTATAAGATTGTTCACAAATGATCTTATACCACAGCCCAAAAGTCCCATCTTCAGTTTCTCAGCAAAACCCCCACTTCTTGACCTTGTTCCTTCAGGGAAAAATATATGGTCGTATTCCCTTTCCAAAGTGGCACAGACATAATGCTTCAAAGTATCAAGATAAAGCTGATGCTTCCTTAGTCTGTCCACCTTATATGCCCCAAGGTTCCTCATGAAAAAGCCAAGAATCGGATTTGAAAAAAGGTTCAAACCAGCACCATACAAAAATGGAGGCAGACCGAGCTTATACACCACATAACCTATTACAGGAGAGTCAACATGACTGACATGCGTAGGAGCAAGAATAATGGTGCCCTTATGCGCAAGCTTCTTCACCTTCTCTATATCTCCTGTAATTATAACATGTGTATCTATATCTGGAAGGCGCGGAACAGGAAAAGAACTAAAAATAGAAGCGGGAGAAATACCCGTGAGCAAGAAAGATAAAGCACGTGGAACAACATGCGTAGCTAAATTGTAAATTGGAACTGAAAAATTCCCCTGTATCTCATCCATGTAAAGACCAACAATATCTTTTATCACACTTTTCCTCTCCGAGTCAGAAAGACCAGAGAGCTTTTTCCTCAACCTCTTGAAAAAAGAGAGATACCTTTCAGCTAAAGGAAAGTCTCTATCCCTCTTCCATCTATCTATCTCCGCAGATATGGTTTCATTAATGATCTTCCTAAGATAAGAATCATCTTCCTTCATGTGGTAATACAAATCATAAAGAACCCTTGATATGACATCCGACTTAATCAATTTTTTCTCTTCATCATCGGGCAGATATTCCCTGAAAACAGACATGGTAAAAAATTAAAATCACGAAGTTAATTTTGGTATTTCTCTCCTTTTCAGGTAAATGAGCATTGAGCCAAAGAGAAAGACCGCCAGAACAAGCTGAGAGAAAACTGTCTGCAGAGTAGGATAAATCCCAAAAAATTCAAAAATATCAAAAGAAGGTAAAGGCAACAATGTTACAGGAATGAGACCGATCTCCTGAAATTCGGCTATCGCCTTTCCCAAAAGAGTAACCGCAGTAATGTTGAGAATAATATTTGTGAGTATGAAAAATTTCCTTATAGGGAGTGACTTTTTCGCAAAGTATATTAAATATGCAACTAAAAGAAGGGAAACAAAACCAAGGAATGCACCCAAGCGTATCCCCTCACCAAGTGCCCTGAGGAAAAGCACAGTCTCACCCGCCTCCCTTGCGGTAGCAAAAAAGGCAAGAAGAAAAAGCCATATATAATTTCGCCTAAACGCCTGAACTTTCGCCCTCTCAACGAACCTCCTTATATTTTCTACCCTCGTTTTTTCAAGTATCCAGAAACTCACCCAAACTATAACCAAAACAGCAAAGATAGTAAAAATACCCTCCATAAGTTCCTTATTTATATTCATGACACTACCGGATAACCCCCACATAATAATACCAGATAAAACACCAGAGATAGCCCCAAGCCATATAGGAAGAACACTAACTCCAACAATAGATACAACAGAAAGTATTGAAGCAACTATAATCATAGCTTCAAACCCCTCACGCAAGACTATTATGAAAGAACCGAAAACCTTACCTATATCCCCTCTACCCTCCCCTGAAAGATGCGAAATTTCATCTGAAAATCTTGTAAGCAAAGAAATAACCTTTTCCCTCTCTCGTTCTCTCTCAACATCGCCATAATCAAGACCGCTCATTCTCTCCATTGATTTTATTACCTGCATGTAGATGGACTCAATGAGAGCTGTTCTCGCTGGTTCTCTTATCTTGAGTTTTGTTTCAATATTCTCAAAGAACATGTAGGAAAGGGTAAGGAAAAGTTTCGCTTTATCCAAATCACCCTCTTCAAAAGCTTCCCTCGCAAGTCCAACACCTTGATATACAAGAGGAAATACTTCTGTCTTGAAAACTCCCTTCCTTATACTCGCCGCACCGCGCCAACCAAAAATCTCTTCAAGTGTCTTGTTATCCATAGTCACAGAATTGAGAAAAACCTCAAATGATAACAACCCTTCGCTATACATACCATCTTCGCGCTCCATATCTACCATCCGATCCCCGAACTCCATATCATCCTTGGAATTCAAGTCAGTTTCACCACTATCACCAGCATATCTCAGATATGAGACAAAAAAAGAAAGAGACCACCTGCTCTTTTCATCAAGTTCAAAAGCAGGCATGGATGTTCCCTCTATCCCGTTCTTTGTGATAAGATATACTCTCACAGGAGATATATGATCTGACTTGAGTGAAGGAGGGGGCGGATTCATGGACGCTAAAATATCCCTATCAACTGATCCACCACCCTGTAATCCAGCTCTCCGTATTCCATCTCCATGCCTGCCATGACATGAGGCACACAGATTTGAATATATTTTCTGACCTAATCTGAAATCGGGTATGGAAGAAGGTATAGGAGCTACTCCCCGAGACATGAGAAAATCAAGGAGTGATTTCGCAAGCTCTCTTACTCTATGCTCTTGCACCTTGCCCTTTATCTCATCACAAAGGAGAATTGAAATACTCAAAATATCCGGAGGCACTGAAGACCGCTTGAAAATATCAAAAACCTGAGAGCAAAAATCAACCATCTCCTCAAACTCAAATTCGGATATCACCTTCCCATCCCGAACAGCATTAGCATAATCTGAAGATATATATCCAAGCAACATATAAGCTTTGGAAAGCTCTGCGTTTTTGGAGCCACCTATGTTTTCAGAAAAATCTCCATCTTCAGAAAATTCTACACTTTCAGAAACATCTGCATTTTTGTGAAACTCATTTTTGGAAGCCTCCGCTTTGGAAACCTCCACATTTTTGAAAACCCCGCTTTTTGAAACCTCATTTTTAGAAATTCCCTCAACTCTCTCAGCACTTCCCCCTCCCACAACACCAGCGGAGGTGTCTGGAAGAAAAAAAATTCCTCCCCCCCGACCGCTTCTCCGCTTATCTCCCAACATCCAAGCTGTAATAATCAAGAAAGATAAACAGATAAAATTGATAATAATTCTCATTTTCAGTAATAAAATTATAACCCCCGAAGAAAACATAACAGAAAAACAAAAATCTTCGTTGCATATTATTCTGAGATATTCGTATTTATCATCAGACTTTATGCCGGACTCACTTTGCCGAACCTATTACATAGTCTACCCATCCGAACTCCACTGACAAAAAGTTTTATTCAACACCTCAATATTCTTTCATCCATTACTGACGTTAGAAGGATGATAAAAAAATTTTTTTCTCTACATTCACTTTACAGTTTGAATTAGAGACATGCTACAGGAATATTCAGATTAAAAAGTTTTTAATTAGGCATATTCAGATATATGAAATTGTCTCATGCCTGTCCAGAGTCCTTCTATATCATAAAATTTTCTTGTCTCCTCATCAAAGATATGAATGATTATATCTCCGAAATCAACAATATTCCATCCGGAAGCTGGGTTGAAATCCAAAGTGATTTGACCTCCAAATCTCTCTTCAAATTCATCAATAACAGCCTTTCTATGTGGTCCTGAATCACAAGTGCAGAGAATGAAAAATTCAGCAATATGGATGAAATCCCTCATATCTATTATGACTATATCTCTTGCCCTCTTACTGAGCAAAAGTTCAATGACATTTCTGAGTTTTTCTGGGAAGACAGCAAAATTTCTGTAATCAGAAAGTTCTATCACCATCTAAATCTCCAAACAGGTTAATCAATATTAAGCCACTAAAATTTTATAGAAAGCTCTCAAAAAAACAAAAAATTTCAAAAAACTCCACAAAGCTAAAATTCAGCAATGGACCATTTACCCCGCCTCTACCTAACCGATTGCCACACCTCAATAGTCACTTGCACTTGATTAAACCTAATAAAACCCCTATTTATTTTTTCTTTGATCAACACCCTGCTTTATATATCCACCCAATATAATTTTCCATTATGACGTCAAGATAAAAATTGTAATAAAGCCAAAAAAGAATTAGCTAAAAATAGTGGCTTCCCACTCATAGTTTTGGGTTTTTCAGAATGAAAAAATAGATTTCTCCCACAACAGGTTTCCAATCATATACAAGTTTCGAGCAGTTTCGCCCATCTCTGAAAGCTTTATTTGATACAGCAGAATCTTAGGAGGGAAGCCTTAAGTGCACTGTCAAAAAATTGTGATCCAATTTTTGTCAACAAAGTTTCTTGGAGTCCATATCATTCCAAGCCCTAATTTTTCTCAAAATTTAGAAGGGTATGAAAATTTTTTGACACAGCACTTAAGAAGAGTGGAAGGAAGCTTTAGAGGAAAGGAAAGTTAGAGGAAAGGTAATTGTTTAAAATCATCTTTTATCTGATAAATTACACTATTGTTTTATATTCCTTTGAGAAAATCTTTCAAATGAGGAGGATAAAGATGAGAGAAGGAAATGAGGTGAACAAAAGTAAAAAGAACGATAAAAATAATAAGAAAGGTGAAATGAAGAAAGTTAGAGATATCCTTGACAATTTCTGGGATTGGTTCCTTGCGGAAAATCCTGTATTTGCAACATTCATAGGAGACGAAAGATACGATGACAAGCTCCCGGACAT
>FWWL01003650.1_pt1 | contig 27620 bp, 26 predicted proteins | sample 2228331 | NCBI WGS metagenome assembly FWWL01 (sample SAMEA103939775, study PRJEB20133) | metagenome
ACTTGGCATAAAAAAAGTTCGTATTTATAATGTTCCAAAAAATGGGGCATATCATAAATCTTTAGTCTCCTTTAATCTTTTTCCTCCCTCTTAACATGCTCTCCTCTTTTTAAATTTTTAACATATTCAAAATTTTGTCTTTACTAAAAAGCACTTTCCAGATATATTAAAAAGGTTTTTATTTTTTATGGTAGTCCTTGAGATTAGAAATTTACAAAAATTTTATGGAAAACATCAGGCTTTAAAGGGTATTAGTTTTAATTTAGAAAAGGGGGAGCTTTTTTCTCTTCTCGGGCCTAACGGTGCAGGAAAAACAACTACTTTAAGGATCCTTTCTGGATTGTCTAATCCTTCCTCAGGGGAAATTTTCATCTTCGGAAAATCTTATCCAAAGTATGAAATTTGGGCTAAAACCAAAATCGGTTTAGTTACTCAACAAATTAATCTTGATCTTGAGTTAACTTGTATGGAAAATCTGTTAATTCACGGCTTACTTTTTAAGATGTCCTTTAAAGAGATTAAAAAAAGAAGTTTAGAACTTTTAGAGTTAGCTGAACTTATAGACAGAAAGGACTCCAAGGTTAAGGAACTTTCCGGAGGAATGAGAAGGAGGCTTCATATTATTCGAGCCCTTTTACATTCTCCTGAGATTCTCCTTTTAGATGAACCTACCGTGGGACTTGATCCTCATATCCGAAGGAAGATCTGGAGTTTTATTAAGCAAGTTCAGGCTAAAGGAACAACCATTCTTTTAACTACCCATTATATGGAAGAAGCAGAGCTCCTTTCCGATAGGGTAGCTTTTATCTTTCAAGGAAAAATTTTAGACATAAATACTCCGCCTAACTTTATTAAAAGTTTAGGAAATTGGGCCTTAGATGTTTTTTCAGACCAGGGGATAAAAACTTTTTATTTTAAGGATAAAGCCTCCGCTGAAAAAGACCTTTTAAAATACACTAAAGAAAACGTCATGGTTACCCTTCGGAAGGTAACCTTGGAAGATGTTTTTATGAAATTTTTGGAAAAGGACCAAAGGGAATGAAAGGTTTTTTAGCGGTTTATTTAAGAGAAATTCTCTTACTTGAAAAACGTTTTTTCCGAGTCCTTCTTTCCTTTTCTCTTAATCCTCTTTTATATATCTTAGCCTTTGGTATAGCCTTGGGAAGGGAAATTACTATAGAAGGAAAACCTTATTTAGAATTTCTTATCCCTGGTCTTCTTTCGGCCAGTTCTATGCTTCAAGCCTTTGCCATTAATGTGGAAATTAATGTAGCCCGCTTTTATTTAAAAATTTTTGAAGAATTCCAAAGTGCTCCTATTTCTCCTTTTAGCTATGCTTTGGGAGAGATCTTCTCAGGAATAACAAGAGCCTTTCTTTCCATCTTTATTATTTTAAGTTTAAGCTACTTTTTAACAGAGGTTAAACTTTTCTTAAGTCCTCTTTTCTTTCTTATCCTCTTTTTAAATGCCTTTATTTTTGCCAGTCTCGGATTAGCTTCAGCTATGTTTATTAAATCCCACTCGGACCAAACTTTAATCACTAACTTTATTATCACCCCTATGATGTTTCTTGGAGGAACCTTTTTTCCTATAGATAATCTACCCCCTTTAATCCAAAGCTTAGTAAAACTCTTACCTTTAACTTTAGTTTCTCATAATTTAAGAGCTTTAGCTTGGGGAAAACCTATCTCAACTACAGACCTTTTCCTTTTATTCTGGCTTTCCCTTCTTTCCTTTTTAATAGCTATTTATGCTGTAAAAAAAGCTAAAGACTAAGAAAAATCTTTTTTAAGCCTTTCAGCTAATTCTTCTATCTTTATCTTTAAAGAATCTCTTTCTCTCTTGGCATAACCCCCGATGGCTATTTCTAATTCTTCCTCTTTTTTCTTTACATAAATCCAAAAAGTTTTAGGATCAAAGTAGTAGACCAGGAAAAGTCCAAGCATTATAAGAATAAAACCTAAATAGACAATCCAAAGAACTGGGTCTTTCTTAGCTTGCAAACCTGTCATATAATTAAGTTTAGCAATCTCTACAAACTCTAAGACTAACTGATCCTCAGGAAAATCTAATTTTAAAGGAGGAAAACCGCTGATTATAAACCCCTGCCGAGTCTCTCCTTTTTCTTCATCTAAAGCCCAAATTTTTAAATAAATAAAACCGTGGGCTTCTCCGTAATCCTGTAAAGTAATAGAATAGCGCTCCTTTAATTGAATAGGATTAAAGGGAGAGAGAATAGCTATCTCTTCCTTTCCTTTTATATTCACCCTTATTTTAAATTCGGGTATAATATTATAACTGGCTTGATAAAAAGTAATATCTTTGTATTTAAAGGGTTGATTCACTTTAATAATGGTATCAAGGGTTTTATTTCCATCTATAACAGTTATATTAGAAATATATTCCTTAGGGCGCCCGTCAGGGTAACTTTCCAAAATAAATTTATTTAACTTTAAAGAAAAATCTAATTGAAGGGGTTCTTTTTTTCTAAAGGGTTGAACTATATTAGAAGTTTCTCCCTCTAAGATACTAATATTACCTCTCCATCCAAATAAGGCACCGATCAAAGCCCCTATAATTATTACTACTAAAGAAAAATGAACTATATAAACTGAAAAAAATCCGTAATTATAAAGTCTTTTGTAATATAAGCTTCCTGCCTGAAGATCGGCTTCCACTTTCCTAAAAGAAAGAACACCTTGAATATAAGCTCCTAATCTGGTTAAATCGGTCCTTAAATTAAGGGTAAGTTTGTTAGGTAAGCTTTCTACTTTTATCTCTGAAGGATCTCTTTTAAAAAGTTTAAAACTAAAAGGTAGCCTTTTAAAGGAACAGGTCGTTAAATTAAGTAAAAATAAAAGAAGCACTGAAATATACCACCAGGAATGATAGGCATCGCTTAATTGAAAAAAAAGAATTAACTTTCCTAATCCTTGACCGTATTTAGAAAAGTAGAATTCCTCCGCTTGTCCTTGAGGAATAATAGTCCCTAATATTGAAATTCCAGCTAAAACAAAAAAGAGAATAATAGCTAATCTTGCTGAAGCCAACTCATCTAAAAACCTTTTCATCCTCTCCTCCTAAAAATTTTTAAACTTAAAAAAACCATTATACCCGAGTCCAATTTTATTACCAGATATTTTAAATAGACTTTTTTATTTTTTCAGTCCTTTTCCAAGTCCTTTTTTGAATTTGAGAAAAAAAATAGTCTCCGAAAGACTCCTTTAAAGAGGGGCAAAATTTTTGATAAGTTTTAAAGATGGTTTCTCCTGCCTCTTTAAAACCCTCCCATTCCAAGGTCATAGCTAAGGCCGAAAGATCTTTAAGTCTCTTTTTCAGAGTGAGAGGTTTTTCATAAAATTTTATTCCGTCTAAATCAAAAACTTTAAACTCTCCTTTTTCATTTAAATAAAAATTTTTATATTTTGTATCTCTAAGATAGACCCCCTTTTGGTGAAGCTCAAAAAGAAAATTCACTAAATCTTGTAAAATCCTTTTAGCTAAAGGACCTTGAAAATCTTCTCTTTGTAAAAAACCCTTTTCTATATAAGGATAAATAACTCCTCCCCACAAAGGATTGGGTAAAAAACAGAAAAAAAGACTATCTTGATAAAAAACCAAAAGTGGTTTAAGGGTAGGAATTTTAAGTTCTTCCAGTTTAGTTAATCTTTTAATAACTTCTTTAGGCCGATTACTTCTTATGCAATTTTTAAGATAAAGTTTTAAAAAATAAAGATTCTTTTCCTCATCTAAAGACTTAAGAAAAAAATTCATCTGCTGAGAGGATCTTTTAATTAATTTTAAAATAAAAGGTTGAGATAAAAAGTCCTCCCAAAATATCTGCTTATCCTTAGGAAAGACTTTAAAGTTTTGGTAATTAGGAATAAGAAGTTTTAGCATCTTTACCTTATTCTATTTCTAAATGGTTTAAAAGGCAGTCTATATAGTTATCCCAAGTTAGAGCCTTTACAGTGGAGGCAATCTTTTCGGGATCAAAATTAGTAAGGAAAGCCTTTAAAATGGTTTCTTTTATAATTTCAGGATTCCTTTTAACTACCCAACCAGTAAAATTTTCTTTAACAAATTCGGAAGTTCCATCATAGGGAGTAGTAAGGACAGGGGTGCCTGAGGCTAAAGCTTCTAAGGTAGCTAAAGCCCCTGGATCATATTGAGTAGGCAATACAAAAAAATCCGCTAAGGCATAAAGTTTCTCTACTTCTTTAACCTTGCCTAAATAAATTACCCTCTCTGAAGAAACACCTTCTTTTCCTGCTACGAGAAGTTTTATATTTTTAGGAAGCTCTGGCATAATTTTTAAAAGTAAATCCAAACCCTTGCGCCTAACATCATATCCCACAAAGAGTAATAAAAAATCTCCTTCCGAAAATCCAAAAGCCTTTCTTAAAACCCCTTTCTGACTCTTTAGGTTAGGATTAAATCTCTGAAGATCTACTCCCCTATAGCAAATAAAAGTTTTTGAAGTCATCTCAGGATAATATTTTTCAATTAATTTTTTTCCTAAGGTAAAGAGGGAAATTACTTTTCGAGCTTGGGAAAGAGTGCTTTTTTCTAGTTCAAGCATAATTTTATAGCGCAGACGCACCTTTCCTAAAAAGGGCTTCCTTTGATCTATTAAAAAGGCTATCATAGGATCACAAAGAATAAAAAGATCTGAAAAATAGGGATAACGAAAAAAACTAATTAACTTATAGTTGCTCAATTTAGAAAGATTTTTTTTAACTTGATGAATAAAAAGAAGTTGTTTGAGAATAGACCCAAAGACGGAATATTTAACAGGATAGAGATTTAATTCCCTTAAAAGATCTTTGGGAAAGGAAATTTGATGGGCAATTATACCTACCCTATAACCCCTCTCTATAAGTTTTTTAGCCACCATTGCGGCGTGAAATTCAGCGCCTCCCATCCCGAATCCGATCTTAGGTCTAAGAAGAAGAATTTCTTGCATATCATTAAAAAGCTAATCTTCTTTTGCGTCTTTCTGTTCGCCTTTCAATTTCTTTAACTTTTAAGAATATAAGCCACTTTTTAAAAAATCCCCAAGGTCTTCCCCAAAACTTTTCATAAAAATTAAAAAAAAGCTTCCAATCTTCCTGCCAGGTCTCTTCAAAATATTCCTTAAAAGAATAAGTTAATTGAGCCAAATCTTTAAGGTGATAATAAAAACTAAATTTAGGTTGATTTAGCACCCTCGCCACATCAATCACATACAGAGTCTGGTTTTCTTCCTCAAAATAAAAGTGATTTAAATAACAATCTTGATGAAAAAGACCTGCCTTATGAAGTTTAGCTAAAAATTCGGCTATTTTAGAAAGTTGGATCTCCTTGGCCTGAGGCTTTTCTTTAATAATGTCCAAACAAAGTCTTCCGGAAAATTTTTTTGTTCCAAGAATAACCGCCTGATTAGTTTCATACAAAAGAATGGGAATACTCGTAGGAAATCCCCTTTCCCAAAACCAAAGAATATTTTGCCATTCCTGCTTAGCTTCCTTAAAATTTTCTAAATAGAACTTGAGATAAATTTCTAAATCGCCTACCCTATAACCCTTAACTTTCCGATAATTTTTCTTACGACTAAAAATTTCTTTAAAAAAATCTCCTAATTCTTTTCCTTCTTTTAATTTTTTAAGAAAGGAAGTTTCTTCCAAGATAGCATAAAAATCTTTATTGATTAAAAGATTTTCCCTTTTTAGAAATTCAAAGGCACTCATTTTAATCAGAGCTTTTAGAGAAGGGACTCAGAAGAAGGGCTTTTAAAAATTTTTTTATAAATTTGGGCTTTTTTAAAAATTCTAAAGAGGTTTTAAGGGTTTTTAAATAAAATTTAAAGGCCTCTTTATAAATTTTTTCTTGGGCTAATTTTATACCTATCTCAAAATAAGCCCCAGCTAAGGCGTAATTATAAAGGGACTGAAATTCTGGAGGAAGTCTTTTAAAAAGTTCCTTTACGTGTAAATCACCTACTACTTTTGAGTAAAGTTTGGCTTCTTTTCTTAAGCGATGGGGATGATCTCTAATTATTCCTAAGGGTTCTTTAAGCACGTAAGATTCAAAGAGAGACCAAGCTAAACCCTTTATTATAAAATCTTCTTTTACTTTAAATTTTTCTGGAACTCTTATTTCTTTCAAGATATCTCTTTCAAAAACATAAAGGGCATCACTATAAACTCCATCCAAAAAGGACTTTAAACAAGCGAAAGAATTTATAGGGGCCTCAGGAAAAATTTTCACCTTCCTCTTAGAACCCCTTTCTATAAAAACTGAAAGAACAAGCACCTTAGGGGCCTTTTCTTGAATCTTTTGATAGATTTTCTCTAAAGCTTGGGAAAGTAACTGATCGTCAGAATCTAAAAATAAAAGATACTTTCCTTTAGCTAAATTTAAGAGAGTATTTCTGGCAGAGGCAACTCCCAAATTTTGAGGATGCCTCTCTATTACTAAATTCTTTTTATCTTTTTTAAGTTCCCAAAGATATTCCCATGTCCCATCAGTAGAACCGTCATCTACAACGACTATCTCATAGGGACCTTGAAAGGTTTGATTAAAAACTGAGTGTAAGGTTTCTTTAAGAAGGTCTTTTCGGTTAAAAGTAGGAATCAGAATAGAAAAAATATTATCCATTAACTTTTAAGAGAGCCGGTGGTGGGAATTGAACCCACGACCTGTGGATTACGAATCCACTGCTCTACCCCTGAGCTACACCGGCTTTAATTTTTAAAAAAATTTTTAGAATAGCTTTAAAGGATAATTTAATCCCAACTCTTTAAATTTTCAATTTTTTAAAGGACCTTTTCCTTAAAAATTCAAATTTTTTTCATACCTTTCCTTAATACATTGGATAGCTATGTAAGCGGTATTAAAGGCTATTTGAATACTTCCCTTAGGAACAGCTATATCTCCAGCTAAAAAAACCTTGGAAAGATTAGTCTCATAGCACTCATTTAATTTAGGCCAATCCTCTAAATCAAACTCAATCCCAATATATTTTAAAAATCCCTTTGGAGTAGAACCTCCTAAACAATAGTAAATAAAATCATAGACATCGGAAAAACCATCTTTATAATAGACTCTAATTCTATCTTCTTCAGGTTCTATTTTTTCAATATCGGTTCCTAAAAGAAGTTTCACCTTTCCTTCTGCTACTTTTTCTTCAAGGATTTTTAAGTTGACTGGATTAATGCGAAAAAATTGAGGACGTCTATAGGATAGATAGACTTCGCAGTTAGGGCAAAGAAAAGAAGCTACCTCAGCGGCTGTATCTCCTCCCCCTACTACTAACACCTTACCTTGATTGGGACAGATATTGGGAGGTTCAAAGAAAACTTTACCTTTTATCTCCTTAGGAATAGGATAGTTAGGCTTTTTGGGTTGACCAAATATCCCTATAGCTATTATTACATATTCTGTTAAAAACTTAGGCTCTCCATTAACTGTTATTTCATAACCCTTTTCTACCTTTTTTATATAATTAACCTCCTGTTTCAAGCGAATATCTAAGTTATATTCTTCCACCCAACCTTTAATTCTTTTAAGAAAATCCTCCTTAGATTCAGTATCAAATTTACAGTGTCCAAGAGTCTCTACTTCTAAACCTCTATAAATGGAATCAACCCTCTTTCCCGGACGATAAAGTCTTTCTATGGTATCACAAACTTGGTCTGCCTTTTCCAAGATAACCACTGGATAAAGATTGGCTAATTTAGCCTCAACACCACAAGCAATTCCAGCAGGCCCTGCTCCAACTATAGCAACCTTAACCCTCTCCATTCCTCCTCCCTGTGTAAGTCTATTTTTCTCACCCTTTAAACCCTAACTTAAAAAAAAGAAAAAATAAAAACAATGTGACTTTATTCACATTATAACTAATAAATTAAAGAGCTAATCCTTGACTTCTATGTCCCTTATAGAACTTAGGATAGAAAATTTTAAAAGGTAGTATAAAATAGGATAAAAAAACTTAAAATTAAAAGGAGAAAAAGATGGCTGAAAAAATTCAAATTTCTCCCAAAGAAATTTTAGAATTGTTGCCCCATCGTTATCCTTTTTTAATGATAGATAAGGTGATAGAGCTTGATCCTGAAAAGGAATCTATCCAAGCTATAAAGTATGTAAGTCATAATGAACCCTATTTTCAGGGGCACTTTCCAGAAAATCCAATTATGCCTGGAGTTTTAATTTTAGAAGCTATGGCACAAACAGGAGCCCTTTATTTGAAAAGAGTCTTTCCTGAAGTTAGGGAAAAACTTATTGTTTTAGCTGGAATAGACAATGCTCGTTTTAAGCACCCTGTCTATCCGGGAAACACTTTAATTATCTCAGCTGAAAAATTTAAAAGAAAGGGACACATCTTTAGAACAACGGTTAGAGCTATGGTAGAGGAAAAAATAGTAGCGGAAGCTGAAATAATTGCCGCTATAGTTGAGGTAAAAAATGGCTAAGATTCATCCTACCGCCTATGTAGATAAATCCGCTGAATTAGATGAAGAGGTAGAAATTGGTCCTAATGTTTATATTGGTCCTGAGGTTTATCTTGATAAAGGAAGCATTATTAAAGCTAATTCCTATATAGAGAGAAATGTAAAAATCGGAAAATATAATGAAATTGGACCTTTTGCTGTAATTGGCACCCCCCCTCAACATTTAGCTTATAAAGGAGAGGAGACCTGGATAGAAATTGGAGATAACAACATAATCCGAGAGTTTGTAACCATTCATAGAGGCACTATTCAAGATAAAGGAATAACCAGGATAGGAAATAATTGTCTCTTGATGAGTTATGTCCATATAGCTCATGATTGCGAAATTGGAAATTTTGTCATTATGTCTAATAATGCTACCTTAGGAGGGCATGTTCAAGTAGGGGATCGGGTAGTAATGGGAGGCTTTGCTGCGGTTCATCAGTTTTGTAGAATCGGAACCTATGCCTTTGTAGGAGGAATGAGCGGAGTAGATAAGGATGTGCCCCCCTTTGTGAAAGTCTTTGGGATTCCAGCTAAAATTCAAGGACTTAATGTGGTAGGCTTAAAAAGAGCCGGCTATTCAAAAGAAGAAATTAGAAAACTTTCTCAAGCTCTGGGTATCTTTATGGATGGTCCCCTCACCTTAAAAGAGGTGATTCAGGAATTAAAAGACATCTTCTGGGAAGATCCCCTTATTCAAAAATTGATTGCCTTTTTAGAAAATCCTTCTAAACAGGGTATAATGCGAAGAAAAACCTTAGAAGTGGAAGAATAAAATTTAATGGATAGAAAAAAGTTAGGCTTAATTTCCGGGGAAGGAGATTTCCCTATTATCTTAGTAAAAGAGCTCCTTAAGAAAGATTATGAGGTCTTAGCCATCACGTTTTCTAAAAAACAATCCGAAAAATTAAAAAAGTATCTTTCCAAGGTTTATCTCATCTATATAGGACAATTAGAAAAATTAATAGAAATTTTCAAAAAGGAAGAGGCCAAAGATTTAGTTTTTATTGGAAAAATAGACAAAAGCTTAGCTTTAAGGTTTAATTTACCTGATAGAAGGGCTTTAGCCCTTTGGAGAAGTTTAAAAAATAGGGAGGACAATACTCTTTTAAAAGCTGTAGCAGAAGAATTAGAAAAGGAAGGCTTTATTATTAGAGGACCGGCTGAATTTTTAAAACACTTCTTGGTAGAAGAAAAAATCTATACTCAAAGGGAGCCAGAGCCAAAAGAATGGGAAGATATTTATTACGGCCTTCAAATTGCTCGAGCTATAGGGGAACTGGATATTGGACAATGTGTAGTAGTTAAAGACAAAATGACCGTAGCGGTAGAGGCTATGGAAGGGACGGATGCTACTATTTTAAGAGGCGGTAAAATTAGACCTCAAGCAGTTGTGGTTAAAACCGCTAAACCTCATCAGGATTTAAGATTGGATTTGCCTGTAGTGGGTTTTCATACTATTGAAACCTTAGTTAAAGCTAAGGCTTCTGCCTTAGCTTTAGAAACCGATAAAGTTTTTTTCCTTCAAAGAGAGGAAGCTTTAGACTTAGCTAATCGCTATAACATTGCTATAGTAGGAGTAAAATAAATGTTTGAGAAACTTAAGGTAGCTGTAATTGGGGTGGGTCATTTAGGGAAATGGCATGCCCAAAAACTCTGCGAACTTCCTTTATCAGACCTGGAATTTATTGTAGATATTGACGAAAATCGCTTAAAGGAAACTGCAAGGCTTTTGAGAGAAAAATATGGAAAAAAAGTTAAAATTTCTAAGGATTTTAAAGAAGTTTTACCTTATGTCTCAGCGGTAATTATAGCTGTCCCTACTTACAATCATTATTCCATTGCCAAAGAAGTTTTATTGCATAAAAAAGCCCTTTTTTTAGAAAAGCCTATGGCCTCAACCTTAGAGCAAGCGGAAGAATTAGTGGAAATAGCTCAAAAATATAATCTACCCTTTCAGGTAGGCTATATTGAAAGATACCAATCTGCTGTGAAATTTCTCTTAGAAAGGGTCAAGAAACCTCTTTTTATAGAGAGCCACCGTTTAAATGCCTTTGCGGAAAGAAACTTAGATATAGATGTAATCTTAGACCTTATGATTCACGATTTAGATTTGGTCTTACTTTTAAAAAGGGATTCCAAAATTGACTTTATTCATGCTGTAGGAGCTCCAGTTTTCACAGATAAAATTGATATTGTAAATGCCAGAATAGTCTTCCAAGACCAGACTACTTGTAATCTTACAGCCAGCAGAATCTCCCTTAACCGGCAAAGGAAATTTAGAGTCTTTGAAAAGGGTATCTACTACAGTGTAGATACTTTAAATAAAACTTTCGTAGAAATAAAACCTAACCCTGAAACTAAGGATTTTATAATAGAAAAAAAATCCTTTTCGGAAGATGATCCCCTCAAAGCAGAATTAACAACTTTTGTGGAGGGGATTTTAAAAGGTAGTAAGGTTTTCCCTTCCGGAGAGGAAGCTCTTTTATCTTTAAAAATTGCCTTTAAAATTAAAAACAAGGTAGAGGAAAAATTAAAAGAGGCTTATAGGATTTGAAAATCTTTATTGTTACAGGAGAACTTTCAGGAGACCTCTATAGTGCCCTTTTGGTTAAACGCATAAGAGAACTCAATCCATCCTTTCATTTCGTAGGGATAGGAGGTCCTAATCTTAGGGGAAGTGATGTAGATATTCTCTTTTCCGCAGAAGCCCTCTCTGTTATCGGTATCCCTAACCCTATCCAATTAAAGAGAATCTATTTTATTTATCGCAAAGTGGAAGAGTTCCTTAAGAAAAAAAAGGTAGACCTTGTCCTTTTAGTAGATTTTCCTGGGTTTAATCTCAAGATAGCTAAATTAGCCAAAAAACTTGGCTATCCAGTAATTTACTATGTAGCCCCTCAAGTTTGGGCTTGGCACAAAAGAAGGATTTGGGATATCAAAAAATTCGTAGATCTCCTCTATGTAATTCTACCTTTTGAAGTAGAATTTTTTAAAAACTATGGAATTTCTGTAAAGTATTTCGGACATCCTATTTTAGATGTAGTAAAGATTAATCTTTCCCAGGAACTCTTTTATAAGATTTACAAAATAGATCCTAACTCTCCTTTAATTGGTTTTTTCCCAGGAAGTAGGGAAATGGAGATTTCGAGACACTTGCCCTTATTTTTAAAGGTTTATCAAGAACTTAAAAAAATAAATTCCAAACTTCAAGGGATTATATGTAAAGCTCAAGGCTTAAAGAATTCTCCCCTTTGGGAAAAGGCTAAAGAGGAAGTTTTAGTCTTAGAAAATACCCAATATGAGGTTTTAAAATATTCTACAGCTAATCTCTTAGCCTCCGGAACTATAACCTTAGAAGCCAGTCTTCTTCAAGCTCCAGCGGTGGTAACCTATTCTTTACCAGGTTGGATGTATTATTTAGCTAAACGATTGGTAAAAGTCCCCTATATAGGTCTTCCCAATTTAATTTTAGGCAAAGAAATTTATCCCGAGGTCTTACAAGACAAAAGTTCTCCCCAAGAGATTGCTAATACCTTAGAAAGGGTTATTTTGGAAAAAGAAAAGATTCAAAAAGATCTTGCCAAGATAAGAAAACTTCTTGGTGGTCCTGGAGCTACTTGGAAAATAGCTGAAGATATTATTAAATTTGCCGAATCTTTAAAAGAGAAAACAAAAATTTTAAGATTATAGTCTTCTTTTTGACAAAGTTAATCCTGGGCTTGGAAACTATAACAGTAACAAAAAATTAACCTGATCTATCAGCCTAAGGGGGGTTCAAAGTTCTTTTATACTCCCTGCCTTAATTTTAATTATAAAAAAGTTTAAGACGAACTTTTTTTAGTTCCTTTACAGTTTCCAGAGGAAGAAATTGGTAAATTCCGATTTCCTTAGAAAGTTCTTGAATTTTTTCCTTCCCCTCTTCTTTAAAATGACACATTGTGTAAAGATTATAATTCCAATGAGGATAGGATTTTCTGAGATAACAATGGGTAATAAAATTGTAGCGGGATAAGGCTTTTCCAATTTCTTCAATCCTTTCCTCTGGGACTCTCCAAGCCACCATAATGTTTTTCCGAAATCCCATTTTAGTATGTTTAAAAAGGGCTGCCAATCTTCTTAAAGCCCCTCTCTCTTTCATCTTTCTTAGCCAAAGAAAGATTTCTTTTTCCTCCAGACCTATTTCCTGAGCTAAGACTTTAAAAGGTTCTGAGACTAAGGGTAAAGGCTCTTGAAGAAGTTTAACCAATCTTATATCCAACTCAGTTAATTTAAAATCTTCTTTATCTTTTAAATTCTCCTCTGAAAAATTTTCTCCATCTACTTCAAAGATTACGGAAATTTTAAAGCTTTTAAGGATAGGGAGATAGAGAAAATCATCGGCTTGACTTCTTTTAAAGAGAATTTGAGCCTCCTCCAAAAGATCTTGACCCGGAGGGACTACTAAGGTAAACCAGAGGTTATAGGAATGATTCCTAAGATAATTATGACTAACTCCCAGATGAGAATTAATTATATCTATAGCCTTCTGTAATTTTTCTTCCGGAACTTTAAAAGCCAAAAGGGAGGATCGGTGATATAAGGCTGTAGGATTAAAAATAGCCGATATCTGCCTTAGTTTTCCACTTTTTTGCCAGTTTCTTAATAAGGAAAGAAGCTCCTCTTCTGCAATCCCTAAATTTCCCGCTATCTTAGCAAAAGGTTTAGAAACTAAAGGAAACTCCTTTTGAAGAAGATATAGAAGTTTTTTTTCATCCATCCTTAAAATTTAGCCTTAAACTCTTTTTTCCATCCCATCAAGCCCTTAACCCACCTCTTAGATCCTAAAAAGGCCTCCCCTCTCCTCACTCTAAACCCAAGGTTTTGCCTAAAAATATTACCAACATCAAATTAGCTTCCATAATATAAGAAATTTTTGATAAACTTTAAACGGCTCGGATGTTTAAGTTTTCTTAAAGCTTGAGATTCAATCTGACGAACTCTCTCCTTGGTGACACCGAACTTCTCTCCCACTTCCTCCAAGGTAAAGACTTTCTTTTCTCCTATACCATAGCGCAATCTTATAATTTTCTCCTCCCGAGGAGAAAGAGTTTTCAGAATTTCCCTAAGCTTTAAACAAAGAGCATTTTTAGTTGTCGCCTCATCGGGTTTAAGAATATTAGTATCCTCTAAAATCTCTTTCAAAGTAAATTCCGAATCCTCCGCTACAAAAACTTCAATAGATACAGGTTCTTTGACGATTTTAAAAATATAGTTTAATCTATCTACAGAAAGACCTGTCTCTTGAGAAAGTTCTTCCAAGGTAGGCTCTCTCCCATACTTTTGATAAAACTTAGTATAAATAATATTACTTATTTTATAAAACATTTCAATAATATGATGGGGGATCTTAATTGTCCGTGTATTTTCAGCTAAATATTTAGTAATGTATTGACGAATCCACCAAGTAGCATAGGTAGAAAATTTAAATCCCTTTCGGTAATCAAACTTTTCAACAGCTTTAAGCATACCCAAATTACCTTCTTGAACTAAATCAGAAAAGATACCTCCGCTCAAAGGAAATCTTTTAGCAATAGAAATGATAAGTCTAAGATTGGCTTTAATTAATTGTTCTTTAGCTAACTTTATATTACTCTGAGCCTCTAAAATCCTCTCAGCAGACCTTAAAACTCCTTCCATGCCCTCTTCAAAATTTTCCAAAACCTTCCCTAATTCCTTAGCCTTTCTCTCTAAATTTAAAAATGAAAAATAAAACTCCTTATCCTCTATTCCCTTTTCTTTAACACCCTCCCTTAGTTTTTTCATGTTTTTTATTTGCCTTTCCCAATCTCCATTTAGGGAGTTCCAATTCTTAGAAAATTTATAATCTTTTAAAAACTTTTGATAAAATCGCACAAATTCGTTATAATTATTTTTTATCTCTAAGATATCACAAGAGAGAAAATCAAGTAAAAGTTTGGTCGGTCGAACTTCATAGAGTAAAGACAAAATCTTTTCTAAAAGATCTTCCTTATCTTCCTTTTTTAAACCTTCATCTAACATTTCTAAAAGACAGTTTTTTAAGTGGTTAAACCAAATTTTCCACAATTCTTCCTTTTTTTCAAAAATCTCCCAATCCTTAAAATAAGTAGAAAATTTATAAGTTTTTTCAAGATTTTTTAATAAACTAATAAATTTAACAATTTGATTAAGATATTTTAAAGATTCTTTAAGAATAATTTTTTCGTTCTCTTCAATAGTTTTTCCAATTCTAATTTCTTCTTCCCGAGTCAAAATATTATGTTTAGTAGCTTCAGAGAGATAAAATTTTATTACATCATCCACTCTCTTTTCTTTTTTCTTACCTTCTTGGTATTCCTCCAAGGACTCTTCTAAAAATTCTTCCTCAAGTAGACATTCTTCATAATTTTGGAGGTGCATAATTTACCTCCTAAAATTTTTTTATATCTCCGATTTTAAAGTATTTCTTAAAGATTTTAAATTAGAATCTATTAGTAGTAAAAAAGTTTCAGCGGTATCCTTTTTTTCTTTTTCACAAAAAAAGCGCATTTTTTCCGTAAGAGCTCTAATTTCTTTTCTCTTTAACTCCAAAAAAAGCTGTCTTTTAATTTCTTCTAAAGCTCTCTCTCGATCTTCAAAGGGTGGAGAAAAAAGAAGATCGCTTAAAATCTCCTGAAAAGTAGGATCAGGAACTTCTCTCATAAAAGAAAACTTTTTTTCTTTAAATTCTAAAAACTTTAATAAAAATTCATAATAGGAGCCTCGGTAAGACAAATTCTCTAAAAATTGAAATAAACCTGCTTGTTCAAGCTGGGAGAGATCTTCAGGATAGTTGATAAGATATTGAGATATAACCTTAATAAAACATTCCTCTCGATCTAAGGCTTTTTCACACTCTCCAAGATGATTAATAGCTTTTATTCCTCGGTCAGAAAATTTAAGTTTTTTAGCTATTTCTGTCTCCGGAAGATTGAAATAAAAGGCTAAACCTTTCTTAACCTTTTCAAAGATTACAATATCTTCAATTCCCTTAAAAAGATCTAAAACTTCTTGAAACACTTTATTAGGTTTTTGTTTATAAAGTTCTCTATAATAATTCCAAACAAATTCTATCCCTTCTTGGGCTAAACCTAAAATTTCCTTTTTAAAATCTTCCTCTCTTTTTAGAGCTTTTTGAGCATACGAATCAGGATCCTCCCCTTCAGGTAAAACAATCACCTTAGGAAGATAGCCTAAACGCACAAGTAAAGAAAGAGCTCTTAAACTAGCTTTTAAACCAGCTGAATCGCTATCATAAAAAAGATAAAACTTCTCTACCCATGGTTTTAATTTTTGAAGATGCCTTTCCGTCAAAGCTGTTCCACAGGTAGCTACTATATTTTTTAGCCCCTTTTCCCATAGGGAAATAAAGTCAAAATACCCCTCAACCAAAAAGACCTCACCTTCCCTTCTTATATAATCTTTACTCCAAAAGAGACCATACAAAATTTCACTTTTTTTAAAGATTTGACTTTCAGAAGAATTTAAATATTTGGGTTCCAGTTCAGGACTTAAAGCTCTTCCACCAAAGCCAACACATTCTCCCCTTTCATTAAAAATAGGTAAAATTAATCTATCTCTAAAAACATCAGTATAGGATCCATCTCTTTCTTTTTTTAGAACACCGGCTACTACAGCTAAATCTAAATCTACCTTTTGAGCCCTAAGAAGACTAGCTAAAACCCGTCCTTCACCCGGAGCATATCCCAAGAAAAACTCCTTAGCCACCTTTTCACTTATTCCTCTTTTCTGTAAATAAAACCTGACTTTTTCTCCTAAGGAGGTATTCCAAAGATAGGTTTGATAAATCTTAACAACCTTAAAATTGACCTCTAAAAGATCCTTTTCTTTTTTCTTTTCTCCTAAAACTTGAATATCAACCTTAATCCCAGCTCTTTCAGCTAATTCTACCAAAGCAGATTTAAAATCTAAACCTTTAAGTTTCATATAAAAGGTCACTACATCCCCAGAGGACCCACAGCCAAAACATTTAAAAATTTGTTTTTCCGGACTCACCGTAAAGGAAGGGGTCTTTTCCTCATGAAAAGGACAAAGACCTACATAATTTTTTCCTACCTTTTTTAACTTTACAAATTGAGAAACCAGATCTATTAGATCATAATGATTTTTAATTTCTTCAAAGAGATTCTCTGGTCTCATTTTTGACCTTTAACTCTCTAATTTAATCACTAACACATTAAATTAAAACTTCAAGAGATTGCATCAATTTTTCGGATACAAATATACTAAAGTAGCTCCACTACCTCCTTCAGAAGGGCTTGCTGATTCAAAGTTTTCTATTAAGGGATGCCCTTTTAGATATTCTCTAATAGCTTGACGAAGCCTTCCTGTCCCTTGCCCATGAATCACTAACAAATATCTCCTTTCTTTTAAAAAACACTCATTTAATTTCTTCTCCAAAATATATAAAGCAGATTCTACATCCTCTCCACGAAGATAAAGCTTTTCTTTAGAAAAATTCAAAAAATCCATTCTCCCTTTTTCTTTAGAATAAGCTGAAAGACCCTCTTTACTTTCCCTTTTTTCTAATTCCCATAGGGGAAGTTCAATTTTTATGTTTCCACAAATCACAAGGGCTGAAGTTTCTTTAAGATTCAGAATTCTTCCTTCCTTACTCAATCTTTTTATATAAACCTTTTCTCCTTCTTTGAAATCCCTTTCCTCTAAAAAGGGTTTAAATTCTCTTTTCTTTAAAAAAGAATCAAATTCTTTTAAAGCCTTTTTATAAGATATCTCTTTAGGAAGGCCCTTTAAAAACTCCTGAAATTCCCTTTGCCAATTTTCTAAAAGTTCTCTAAATTTTCTATCATATTTTTCCTTCAGTTTCTTTTTTTCCTTTTCTAAGGTTTCCTTCTCCTTCTCTAAGAGCTTAATCTTTTCTTCCCAAAGTCTTTTCATCATTTCTAAATCTTCTATAGATTGAAGATAGCGTTCTTGCAGATTAAAATATTCCTTTTCCTTTAAAAGGCCTTTAGCCAAATTTAATAAATCATCAGGAAATTTTACTTTTTTAGCTAAATCAAAGGCATGGGACTCTCCCCAATATCCATAACAAAGTCCATAAGTAGGTCTATAATTCTTACGATCAAATTCCATAGTGGCTATAGAAAAATTTGCCCTTTCCTTAGCCAGAATCTTTAAAAGATGGGAATGGGTAGTAATTAGGATTTTACTACCCCTCTCCCAAAATTTTTCAATGATAGCCCAAACTAAAGCCGAGCCTTCTTCAGGATTAGTTCCTCTTCCAGGCTCATCTAATAAAACCAAAGTCTCACTATCAGCCGATTCCCAGATTCTTTTTAAATTTTTTAAACAGGACGAAAAGGAGGATTCTCCCTCCCAAAGATTTTGTTCATCTCCGAGATCTACCAAAACCTTTTTAAAATAAGGTAAAAGAGCCCTTTTAGCTGGAAGCAAAAAACCACTCTGGGCCATAAAGACCATAAGCCCGATAGTTTTTAAAGTTACCGTTTTTCCACCTAAATTAGGTCCAGTGATCAATAAACCCTGTTCTAAATAGTAATTATTTTTTACTGGTAGAGGACTTCCTTTTTTTAATCTTTTAAAAAATAAAAGGGGATGATAGCCCTCTTCTATAATTATTTTAGTAGAGCCCTCTTCCGGGAAAACCCCTCTATAGAGCCTCCCTAACTCTACCTTAGCTATAGCTAAATCTAATTCCACAATTTCAGCCTCTAACTCCCGAAAAGTCTTTTCATAAAAAAAGATTAAAGAACTCAATTCCTTTAAAATCTTTTTAATTTCCCTTTCCTCTTCCCAAAGGACTTCCTCCAATTCATTAGCTAAGGTTATTATTCCTAAGGGCTCTATAAAAATAGTTGCTCCACTCTGAGAAAAGCCTCTTACAGCTCCTTTAACTTTATTTTTAAACTCTAACCTTACCGGTAAAACCCATCTTCCTTCCTTTTGCAAATAAAGATCCTCTTGAAGATACCCTAACTTATAAAACCGTTCTCTTAAATAATCTAAACGCTCAAAAAGGGTGCCTTCCAAAAGTTCCCTTTTTCTTCTTATAAGAGCCAATTGATAAGTAGCTGAAGTCTTAACTTCCTTTCTCTCCAAATCAAAAACCTCTTTTATCCTCTCATAAAGAAAGGAGAGTTCCTTAGAAAGATCAAGCAAAGAAGCAAAGGGAGAATCCTTTACCAACTTTTCTAAACTTAAAGCTGTCTTTATCCAAAGAGCAAGATCATAAATTTCTTGAGGAAGAAAAAGCTCTCTTAATTTAGCCTTTTTAAAAAGATTAGACAAAGAGACTAAAAAAGGAATCTCTATTTTCTCTCTCCTCTCCATCCTTTCCCAAATAAAGAGACTTTGGCTTTTAAGTTTTTGAGATCTTTCCAGATCAAAAGATGGCTCTAATTCGGAAAGTTTTTCCTCAGTGCTTTTAGTTTTAATAAAAGAAGAGAGCCTTTTTTTTAGATTTTCCCAATCTAAAAGAAGATAATCCTTAATCACCAGATTAAAAGAAAGTTTTTAGAAATAGCTAACCTAATTTTTGTTGAATCTTTCTAAGTTTTTTAAGTATTTTTTTTCTGGCAGCTTGCATTTTTTTTCTTCTTCTAACTCCGGGCTTTTCATAAAACTCTCTTTTTTTGACCTCAGAAAGAATCTTAGTATTTTCTACTAATTTTTTAAATCTTTTCAAAGCTTGTTCAAAGGATTCACCGTCTCTAACAATAATCCCAGCCAAAGAAAATCCCTCCTTTTTAATTTTTTTCTTAAACCTAACATTTATCCTAAATTTGTCAAGAGAGCTTTTAGAATAGATAGAAGCCGGCGGAGGGACTTGAACCCTCAACCTTGGGATTACAAATCCCACGCTCTGCCGATTGAGCTACGCCGGCTTTAGTAGAAAAATACGGAGGAGGCGGGATTCGAACCCGCGGCACGAGCTTTTCACCCGTGCACTCGCTTAGCAGGCGAGCGCCTTCGACCTCTCGGCCACTCCTCCAACAAAAGAGAATTCCGGGGCGTGGATTCGAACCACGATTCTGGGAGTCAAAGTCCCATGTCCTGCCGATTAGACGACCCCGGAATAATTTCCTAATTTATCAAACATCCTGGGGAGGTCGACGGGACTCGAACCCGCAACACCCGGGGCCACAGCCCGGTGCTCTACCATTGAGCTACGACCTCCAATCCCCTCCCCTTAAAATTTTAATGAATTTTCCAAAAATTTCAACTCCTCTATCTAAGTTAACCCCCTCTTATCAATAGCCCTTTTACCCTTACTCTCACTTTTAAAAAAGACTCTTGGGCTTAACTAAGATTTCTTTACTTCTTATCCCCACACTCTCTTACCTCCTACAGATCGGACATCTCCACCTAAACTTTAATCTCCTCTAAATGCTAATTAGCCTATCCTTACAAGCCTAACTAAGAAAAATTTTTACTCCACTAAAAGAGGAAGAAGGCCTTTAAGATGACTTTCCTTTTCTCTCCAGCCTTCCAAAGTTTTTACCCAAAGGTCAAGATAAACTCTCTTTTTTAAAAGAAATTCTATCTCCTCCCTAACTAAAGTTCCAATCTTTTTCAACATTCTCCCCTTACTTCCTATAATTATTCCTTTTTGGGATTCCCTTTCTACAAAAATTGTAGCTTGAATATAAAGGAGATTTTTTTCTGGGATCTCTTCCATAGAATCCACCTTTATAGCTACACAATAAGGTACCTCTTGATAGGTACTCAAAAATATCTTTTCCCTTATTATCTCTTCAATCAAAATTTTCAAAGGTAAATCAGTAACCTCTTCAGGGGCATAATAGAAGGGACCCTCTGGAAGAAGCTTTTTTAATTCCTCTACTACCCTATCTAAACCATCTCTTTCTAAAGCGGAAATAGGAATGATACTTACAAAATCGTAAAGTTTAGAAAAGTAATCTATAATTGGTAAAAGTTCGTTCTTATTTTTAAGGAGATCTACTTTATTTAGAAGTAAAATCGTAGGGTTACCCACTCTTTTAATAATCTCTAAAATTTTTTCTTCCTCGGGAACCCTATTAGTTACATCCATTACCCAAAGAAGGGCATCTACTTCCTCTAAAACTGAGAGAGCCTTTTTTACCATTAATTGATTAAATAGGCTTTCGGCCCTATGAATTCCAGGGGTATCTATAAAAATAATCTGAAAATTATCCTGAGTTAATATTCCCCGGATATTAAATCTGGTAGTTTGAGGCTTAGGACTAACTATAGAAACCTTAGTGCCTAAAAGATTATTTAAAAGAGTTGATTTCCCAACATTAGGAAGCCCGATAATCGCTACTACTCCTGATTTTGTAGTTCCCTCTCTTGAAGAAAAATTATCCATCCTCTTCAACTCCTTTTACTTCTTTTTTTCTTAAGATTAAAACAAAATTTAAAAATACCAAGATCCACCTTCCTCTTTACTTCTTATAAACTTATGTCAAAAAGCCCTTATCCCTTTCTTCCCAATGTCAATTTTTTGACTTTTACTAAAGAAAAATTTTCCTCTTTTTTCAGAAGAACTTTCCTGATTCAATTTTTAGAAGATAGGAAAACCCTTATCAACAAGCCTCTTATAAAATGGCATAGTTTTTGATATCTATTTTTAGGAGGTTGTTATGAGAGAGATAAGAATTAATCCTCAATTAGGATTACTTGAGACTTTAGAGGCTGGGCAACTTTTAGAGAGAAAGTTTTCAGCAACTACCAATAATTTAGCTAATGTTGATACTCCTGGTTATAAGGCTGATGGAGTGGCCTTTAAAGAGGTCTTAATGAAAAAGATAGGTCCCCGTTATAAAAGGGCTTTCAAAGAAACCCATCCCTATTTAGATATTCAACAGGGATATTTAGAACCTACTCAAAGTCCTCTCCATTTAGCTATTGTAGGGGAAGGTTTTTTTAAGGTTCAAACCCCCCAAGGAATAGCCTATACAAGAGCTGGTAATTTTACCTTAGATGCCCAGAGGAGACTTGTTACTCCTCAAGGTTATCCTGTCCTTGCCAATGGTGCTCCTGTAATCCTTGACCCGGGTATGTCAGCTGAAGGTCTTGTTACGATGGATAATTTAAAATTGAGAGTCTCTCCAGAGGGGCTTCTATCTATTGATGGAACCGAACTTGGAAGGTTAGATATAGTTACCTTTGATGATCTAAGTAAGGTTAAAAAGATCGGAGAAAATCTCTATATCTCTGATGGTGCTGAAGAGATGATGGCGGTTAATTATGAAATAAAACAGGGATCTATAGAAAAATCTAATGTAAATGTTATTAAAGAAATGGTTAATTTAATTGAAATCCAAAGAACCTTTGAGGCTGTTCAAAGAAGTGTTAGAGGTTTTGATGAAGCCTCTGAAAAATTAATTGAAACCACAAGGAGGTAAAAATGATTAGAGGACTTTGGAGTGCTGCTACAGGAATGCAGGGTCAACAACTCCAGTTGGATACTATTGCTAATAATCTCTCTAATGTAACTACTCCTGGCTTTAAAAAAAGCCGGGTAGAGTTTGAGGATCTCTTTTATCAGAATTTGAAATTAGCTGGAGCTTTAACTGGAGATGGAGTGCAAACCCCTATTGGAATGCAAATTGGATTAGGGGTAAGACCAACCGGTATTTCTAAACTCTTTACCCAGGGAGAATATCAACTTACTAATCAAGAATTAGATTTTGCTATAGAGGGAAGGGGCTTTTTTAAAGTAGTGATGGGAGGAGAGGAATTTTATACTCGAGCGGGTAATTTTAAATTAGATAGGGATGGCTATATTGTAACTCCCGATGGAGGAAGGCTTCAACCAGAATTGGCTGTCCCTCAAGGCACAGCCCGAATTGAAGTCACTCCTGATGGAGTAATTACCGCCTTAGATCCTAATGGAAATGTCTTAGCTCAAGCTCAACTCCTCCTTTATGACTTTCCTAATCCAGCTGGACTTTATGCTGTAGGAAGAAATCTCTTTAGAGCTACCCCTGCAGCCGGAGATGTAATTGAAGGAAATCCAGGACAAAATGGCTTTGGAACTATTGCCCAAGGCTACCTGGAAATGTCTAATGTGGACATTGTAGAGGAAATGGTAAAAATGATTATTACCCAAAGAGCCTATGAATCTAATTCCAAAGGAGTTTTAACAGCAGACCAACTCTTAGAAATTGCCAATAACTTAAAGAGGTAAAAAGAAATGAGGGCTTGGAAAATATTTTTTCTCCTTCTTTTACTTTTTAGTCCTGTAGAAAAAGGAATCTCTAAAAATCTTTCTACTCTCTATTGGGAGGAAAAGGATTTCAGGGAGTTCTTTCTTCAAGAATTTAAAAAAAACTTACCCTTTTTAAAGGGTAAAACAGAAATTAGACGTTTTAGGATAGAGCCTGCAGAAATAAAGGTAGCTAAGGGAACTCCTTTTAAAATAGAATGGATTGGCCCTCCTCGGCCAGGTTCTAATTCAGCCCTCCTTATTTTTAATCCCTCTTCTTCTCAAAATCAAATTGTAAGACTTTGGGGATGGGTGGAGGTCCAAAACCAAGTGGTAGTAGTCAAGAAAAGAATTCCTACCCACAAAGTTTTAACTGAAGAAGATCTTGCCTTGGAAAATCGGGAAATATCTTCTCTACCTCCTGATGTAGTTTTGACCTTAGAAGAAGCTATAGGAAAGGAAGTGAGAGTGAGCCTCTCAGAAGGAGCCATTTTAAGAAAAAGTTTCCTTACCCCTCCCATCTTGATTAAAAGAAATCAAGAGGTAGAAATCTTAGCCCGAGGAAAAAATTTCCTAATTAAAGCTAAGGGAGTAGCTTTAGAAAATGGAAAATTAAATCAATTTATAAGGGTCCGGAATCTAAGTAGTAATAAGGTAATTCAAGGAAAGGTAATTGAGGAGGGAAAAGTGGAGGTGCCCCTATGAGAAATCTTTACAAAGTTTTTGGTTTAGGATTGGTTTTATTAACCTTAAATGGTTGTTGGGAATTTGATCCTAAAACTCCTCCTCCACCGCCTCCGCCTCCTAAGGTAGATATTCCTAATGGACCTTTAGTTCCCTCTCCTCAAAGTAAGGGATCCCTCTTTAGAGAAGGGGCCTCTCTTTTTGCCTATGCCGATAATAGAGCCCGTTTTGTGGGAGATCTTATCACTATTAAGATTATAGAGACCTATCAGAGCTCTAACAATGTTAAGCAAGGATCCCTTAAATCCAGTTCCCTAAAAGCTGGAATAAATAATATCTTTGGCTATGAAAATCAGTTTCAAAAAAACCTTCCCTTACCCCCAGCTTTTGATCCAACTAAATTAGTAGACGGAAGCCTCTCTTCTTCAACCTCCGGCCAGGGACAAATTCAAAGGGATAGTAGGATTATAGCTACTATCTCAGCCAGAGTAGTAGAGGTTCTTCCCAACGGAAATTTGGTAATTCAAGGGGTTAGAACTATTAAGAGAAATCGGGATTTAGAATATATTACTATTACAGGAATTGTAAGACCTCAGGATATTGAGGCTGACAATTCGGTCCTTTCCAGTAAGGTCTCAGATCTTTATGTAGAGTATAGTGGAAAAGGTCCGAGTAGTGAAGCTGCCAGTGGTCCGGGAATTTTAACCAGACTTCTTCAACTCTTTTGGCTATTTTAAAGGGGGTTAGGACTATGAAAGGTTTTAGAAAACTATTTTTTCTTTTCTTTTCCTTCCTTTTTATTTCCCAAGCTCAGGCAGTGCGTTTAAAAGATATTATGGAAATAGAGGGAGTTAGAGGAAATTATTTAATTGGTTACGGATTGGTAGTAGGTCTTAAAGGCACAGGAGATGGGGACCAGACTAAGTTTACCGTGCAATCAGTGGTTAATATGCTTGAAAAATTTGGAATAAGGGTTCCGAAGGAACAGGTAAAGCTAAAAAATGTTGCTGCTGTTTTAGTTACAGCCTATCTTCCTCCTTTTGTTAGGCCAGGACAAAGATTGGATATAGAAGTTTCAGCTTTAGGAGATGCCAAAAGCCTTCAAGGAGGTACCCTTCTTATGACTCCTCTGACAGGTCCAGATGGAAAGGTTTATGCTTTAGCCCAAGGACCAGTCTCCATAGGAGGTTTCTTAGCTGGTGGAGCAGGAGCTCAAACCCAGCTCAACCATCCAACAGTAGGAAAAGTTCCTAACGGAGCCATTGTGGAAAGAGAAGTGCCTATGGATAATCTGAATTTCCAAGACCTCTTAGTCCTTTCTCTAAAAACTGAAGATTTTTCTACTATTTCTCAAGTAGTGGAAAACGTTAATTCCTACCTTAGAGGGAAATATGCCTCTCCCTTGGATATTAGAAATATAGAATTAAGAATTCCTCCTCATTATAAAGGCAGGGTAATTGATCTTTTAGGGGAATTGGGAAAACTTGAAATAAGACCAGATCTACCAGCAAGGGTTGTTATTGATGAAAAAACAGGAACAGTCATTATTGGTGAAAATGTCCGAATCTCAAAGGTAGCAGTAGCTCATGGTAATTTAAGTGTAGAGATTAAAGAATCTCCTGAAGTATTTCAAGCTCTTCCTTTGGCTGGAGGTCAAACGGTGGTTGTGCCAAGAACAGAGGCTACCGCTAAAGAAGAAAAAGCAAAAATTGTGGTTTTAGAAGAGACTGCTACCTTAGGAGAATTGGTAAGAGTTCTTAATGCAGTAGGAGCATCGGCAAGAGAACTAATTGCTATACTTCAGGCTATTAAATCAGCCGGGGCTCTGCATGGCGAGCTTATTATTCAATAGGAGGGAAGAAAGGATGATAGAAAACTACGGCTTAAACTATCAAGCTTTAGAAAATATTAAAGCCCTCTCTAAAAAAGATTCCCAACTGGCTTTAAAGAAAGTGACTAAGGAATTTGAATCCCTTCTTTGGTATGAGATTCTAAAAGGGCTTGACAAAACCACCTTTAAGAGTGGCTTTTTCCCTGAATCCTTAGAAAAAAAGATCTTTCAGGATTACCTTTTTCAAGAGGTAGGAAGGCTCGTTTCCGGAAGACCAGGAAGTTTAGGTGACTATCTCTATAAACACTTAATTAAAAGCCCCTATTTTAAGAAAATAGAAAGGATTTCCGAAAACAAATAAAAAGGGAGGTGAGGAAAAATGACTGAAAAAAGAGAATTACTTGAACTGAGAGAGGTTTTAGAGAAAGAGAAAGAGGCTCTTATGTCGGGAATGGTAGATGAAATTATAAAATACTCAAGTCATAAGCTCCGTCTTATATATCTCTTAAAAAATAAAGAAATTACCCCGGAGGAGAGGGAACTTCTTAGGGAACTTTATGAAAAGAATGAAAAAAACAAAAAACTTATTCAAGCTGGACTTAATTTTGTGGATGAGGCTTATAAACTTCTTTCCACTTTTATTATTCAAGCTGAAAGCTACGGGACTAAAAAAGTAAGAGAAGAGCCTCACTTTGTCTCTAAGGTAATTTAAAAGGAAAAGAAAAGATGGCTGGTTTAACCTCGGCTTTAAATATTAGTAAAAATGCCTTACTTAATTTTCAGACAGCTACCTCTGTGATTTCCCATAATGTAGCCAATGTTAATAATCCAGCCTATTCCCGCCAAAAGGCTATAGAAACCACGTATCCTCCTAGCCCAACACCCATAGGAGCCTTAGGGGTCGGCTCTAAAATTGAAAAAATTATCCGTTACTTTGATGCCTTTTTAGAGAGAAACATAAATCTTAAGAAAACGGACTACGGTCTTTTTTCTGCCAGTCTCTCAGGTTTAAGTATTTTAGAAGGTCTTTTTAATGAAACTCAGGATAGTGGACTTTCTCAGATTTTAAAGAAGTTTTGGGAAGCCTGGCAAAATTTAGCTAATTATCCTGAAAATATCTCGGCCCGCACTCAAGTTATTGAATATGGAAAATTAATTGCCGAATCTTTTCAAGCCAAATTTCAAGGGATGAAGGATTTAGAAACACAAATAGGACTAAAACTCAAAGAAATTGTAAATAATATCAATAGGCTTGCTTCCCAAATTGCCGAGTTAAATTTGCAAATTGTAGCTAGAGAATCTGGAGGAAAAACCGCTAATGACTTAAGGGATCAAAGGGATCGTTTAGTAGGAGAACTTTCTCAATTGACTAATATTCAATATTTTGAAACTAAAGAAGGGGCTTACAGTATTATTCTTGGAAAGGGCTTTAATCTGGTAACCCTTGACTCTACAAAGAAATTGGAACTCTCTGGTCTTGATGTGTATTGGGTGAGCTCAGGAGGAGAAAAGGTGCCTCTAACTAGTAAAGAGGTAGCCAGTGGTGAATTAGGGGGCTGGCTTAAACTTTTAGAACAACTCTCTGATAACTATAACTATGAATATGTCTCGGGAACAAATGCCCTTTACTTAAAAGATAGACCCGTAGGGGAATTAGATAAGTTTTCAGAGTTGGGCATTCTTTCCGGACAAATTATCTTTAAAGGTAAAGATCATTTCGGAAAGGAAATATCAGGAACTTTTATAATTGATCCTAACAATACTTTAAGAGATTTTCTAAATGAGATTGAAAAGGCTTATGGTTATACCGTAAAAGCCTATCTTAAAGAGGGAAGACTTTTTGTAGAAGACAAATTTAGGGGTTCAGGGAAGCTTGAGTTTTCTATTCTTACTTCCCCTCCGGCCTTAAATTTTGGAGTCTTTGATGATCCTGTCTATCAGAGAAGGATAACTGAATTAAACTTAGCTGGAAAGCTAAAACTTTTCGGCGAAGAACTTATCAAAACTGTAAATGAATTACATACCCAAGGAGTGGGATTGGAATTTTTTACTAAGGAGCTGGAAGGAGCCTACTCAGCTAATAAATATATTAAAGAACTTCCTTATTTTTTAGAACTTAAAAGGAATGGGTCCTTTTATATTTGGGTAAAAGATAAAAATGGGAAAATTAGCCCTGTTAGGATAGATCTTAATTTTCATGAAGATTCTACTTTGGATGATTTAGCTACTACTATTAATCAAGCCTTAGAAAAGGCTGGTTTTAAAACCTCTGGATTTGATTATGAGCTTAAAACTTTTATCCGAAGCGGACGTTTGGTCTTTCAAGCCCAAGAAGGAATTAGTTTTGCTTTTTCTAACGATACCTCAGGTATCCTTCTCTCGACGGGAATAA
>FWWL01003651.1_pt1 | contig 27619 bp, 25 predicted proteins | sample 2228331 | NCBI WGS metagenome assembly FWWL01 (sample SAMEA103939775, study PRJEB20133) | metagenome
GGGCAGGGAGCATGCGAACCTCTTTGTCTTTTGGAAGGAGGGCATGGAAGGCTACAGGGTCTATTCCTTCTCCACCGCAAACGTGGGCGTGCCTTACGGCTACATAGACTCTATGATGAGAAGGGCGTTCATCCAGATAATAGCGGGGGAGTTCATCCTTACCTTCTTGCTCGCCAACCTATACCTTGCGGTCATTGAAGGTTTTATAAAGAGGTTAAAGGAGCAGAATGAAAGGCTAAGGGACCTGGGCTTGGCTGTAATGCACAAGGTGGGAAACTTTCTCTCCGTCCAGAGTTTAAACCTTAAGATGCTTCGGGATAGGCTGGGGGACCTGCCTTCCCTTCTCAGGATGGAGAGGAGCCTTTCGGGCTTCCAGAGGGACATAAACCTCATCTACCATATACTTGAGGAAAAGGAAGCAAGAAAGGAATGGGTGGATTTGACAGCCATCGTGGAAGAGACCATCAAGGAGGTAAGCTCTGACTACGCTCCCAAGAGGTGCATAAAGAGGCTCAGAAGGGTTTATGTGCGTGCGGACAGGCTTGATATGGAAAGCATAGTATACAACCTCATAAACAACGCCTTCAAGCACTCGATCAGCACGGTGCATATAAAACTCTGTGTGTCTAAGGGATTGGCTCTTCTTATTGTCAGAAACGATGTGGGAGGTAGGAGCGGGACAGGGATTGGCTTAAGACTTTTGCAGAGGGCGATCCAGCGTCAGGGGGGTAATCTCTCCGTAAGGATAAAAAAATACTTTACCGTCTTTGTAGTTCTTCCCTCAGCTTAGAGTAAACTTCCATTACCTGCCTTCTTGTCTCCTCAAGCCCGTCGGAGTTATCTATGACGAAGTCCGCATACCTTACCTTCTCTTCCATTGGCATCTGGTTTTTCCACCTGCGCTCAAAGTCCTCCTCCGAAAAGCCCTTTTTGAGAGCTCTCTCCTTGCACACTTGGTATGGAGCATAAACCACTATGAGCTTGTCATAGTTTTTGTATGTGCCCTTTTCCACCAGAAGGGTGGCTTCCACCACCGCTATGGCGGAGGGCGGTAGGTCTTTGAAGGCTTTATCCAAGTGCTCATAAAGGGCTGAATGGGTTATCTCCTCAAGGAGCAGGAGTTTTTGCCTGTCCTCAAACACCCTTTGAGCTAACTTTTTCCTGTCTATGTTGCCCCGTGAGTCCAAAATGTCATCCCCGAAGAGCTCTACCACCTTCCTGTAGACCTCTCCCCGCTCTTGATAGAAGCCCCTTATGATTTGGTCTGCATCAAAGACGTAGCAGGAGAGCTCGGAAAGCATGCGTGCCACCGTTGATTTTCCACAGCCTATGTTTCCCGTCAGACCCACCTTGAGCATCAGAGTTCCTGAGAGTCCAAGATGATGGTAACCGGTCCCCAGTTGAGTATGTAGACCTCCATCATGGTACCGAACACACCCGTTTGGACGGGGACCTTCTCGGAAAGCTTACGGACAAAATACTCGTAAAGCTCCTCTGCCCTCTCGGGTTTTTCCGCAAGCTCAAAGCTGGGCCTTCTTCCCTTTTTGGTGTTGGCATACAGGGTAAACTGGGACACTACCAGAACCGAACCGCCCACATCCAAAAGGGACTTGCTGAACTTCCCCCTCTCGTCCTCGAATATCCTGAGGTTGAGTATCTTGTCCGCCAGTTTGTCCGCGTCCTTTTGGGTGTCCCCCACCCTAACACCCAAGAGGACGTTAAGACCCTCTCCTATCCTTCCCACCTCTTGCCCGTCCACGATCACTTTAGATTCCTTAACCCTTTGCAGGATGGCTCGCATGGTTTTAACTGGGTCTTTCCCAAACCGATTTATAATTTTAATACATAAACTCACAAAAGGAGGAGGACTATGAAACGGGTTTTTCTCGGTTTGGTTGCGAGCGTAGGTCTTAGTTTGGCTGTGAGCGACACAAACAAAACACTTGATTACCTGATACAGAACCAAAAGCAGATGGAATACGCCTATAAGATGAAAGTCCATGAGAGGTCCAAGTATCACTATGAAAAGGCAAGGGTTTACAATCAGTCGGCGGTCCTTTTGGCCAGCAGGGCGGACGATGTGGGCGCACAACTCTTTTCTTTGAGGAGCTTTAATGCGGTGGCTAAAGCCTTCTCAACGGGGGATGAGTTGGATGGGCTCAACGCCTCTCCGGAAAAGGAAATCTCCGAAAGGATAGCTTACGTAAGGAACAACAAGGGGGTGAGGTGTGCTCCGGAGGAGCTGGGTAGGGCGGAAGCCTACTATGAGCTTCTGACCTACGAACAGTCAAAGGAAAGACCGGACAACCTCCTGGTGCTTGAAGTCAGAAACAAGGTCCTGAGCGAACTAAGGAATGCAGAAGATAAGGTAAACATAGCCATGAGGGAGGGTCTTGTGTGCTACACGGGGAAGCCTATCCAAACCACTGAAAAACCCACGGAAGAGGAAAAGCCTGTAGAGGGCCCGGCGAAAGTCCCAGAGCAAAAAGCTCAGGCGATGGAGAGCCCCCTCAAGGTAGATGCACGCATTCACTTTGATTTTGACAGATACACCATAAAGAAGGAATACCTTCCCGTGCTTAACGAGGTGGTAAGGATTATGAAAGAAAACCCCAACGCGATGTTGAGGATAGTAGGCTACACCGACGACATAGGGAGCAAGGAATACAACGACAGGCTGGCGCTGAGGAGGGCGCAGGCGGTAAGGGACTATCTGGTAAGCCAGGGTGTGGATAGCTCCAGGATAGAGATAAAGGCTGTGGGCAAGGCGGACTACATAGCGGACAACAGGAGCGCCATAGGGCGTTTTACCAACAGGAGGGCAGACTTTATAAAGATTGAGCTTTCCAATCAATAGATGGTAGGCACGGGCGGACTCGAACCGCCGACCTCTGGCGTGTCGGGCCAGCGCTCTCCCGTCTGAGCTACGTGCCTTAGACCTTTATATTATAATACAAATCCTATGGAAAAGGTCTACAGCATAGAAGAAAGGGTGGTTATCATAGTCAAGGATTTTATGGAAGGCATAAAGTCTAAAGAACCTTTTAACTCTCAGCTCATGGATTACAGGTTAAGGCTCAGGTCCAAGCTCATAGAGCTTCTTACCCAGCTCGCCTCCGATAGGCAGACCGCAACCGTGAGCTTTAACTCCGCCCTTGAGGGCATGGAAAGGTATCTGGAGGAGAGGATAAACAGGATAGACTTAGAGAGCGAGGAGGAACTCAGGAGGATAATCAGGGCTTTGGAGGAGACCAACGGAGTGCTAAAGGAGTTCCTATACGGGGATGAGGTCAAAGACAAGGGTGTGCTATCCAGAGTATCGGGCAGGATAGGGCAGTGGGTCAGCGCCCTGAGCTTGGAGTTCAACAGACGCTTTGGAGGGCTTTGGAGTAAGATAAAGAGGCTTTTGGGTAGGTAGGGTTTGAGCCCCTTGGTGCCTTTGCTGACCGTATCCTTTGCGTGGTTTTTCCAAGCCTTTACCGGCTTTGGTGCGGGTATATTCATAGTGGGTGTGCTATCCCTCTTTTATGAGCCTAAGGAGGTCATAGTCAGCTCTGCGGTGGTTAACCTGGCGGGCACCCTCCTCATACTCTGGCAGAACAGGAAGGCAAGGGTGGACATGCGCCTTCTGGCATACCTTATACTTCCCTCCGTGCCCTCCATATACCTGGGCGCCTACCTTTTGAGCCTTTTGGACAAGCACACTCTCAAACTCATCATAGGCGTATTTATCCTCCTCCTGGGCTTTTACGACCTTCTGGTCCAGAGTGGCAAGCTGAGGCTCAGGCTTGGTAGAAGGAGCGGTCCCCTTGCGGGTTTTTTGGGAGGTCTCTTTGCAGGGCTCGTGGGTCTTGGTGGTCCTCCCCCGGCGGTCTATCTTAACCAAAACACCCAAGACCCAAGGTCCTTCAAACTCATGCTTAACATATACTTCACTTCCAACATCCTTTTGAGACTGCTCTTTTACGGAGTTCAGGACACGCTCTACATTAACACAGAAATCATCCTCTATTCCCTCGTAGGCATACCCTTGGGTGTCCTGCTGGGAAGTTATGCAGGAGGGCTTCTAAGCGGTAGGAGTTTCAAGGGTGTGGTATCCACGTCCGTGCTACTCTTGGGAGCTTTACTGCTTATACTTTAAAATTTTTACATGTTTCCCTCCGAATGGTGGCGCAAGGCGGAGCCCAGGCTCATAGACCCCCAGAGGGCAAGACAGAGCCTTGAGGAGCTCCTGAAAAGACACCCCGACCCACAGAGCCTCATAGACTACCTTAACGAAAGGCGCTTTATACTCCTTCTGGAGCTCTTAGACAGGTCCGAATGCATAAGGAAGTTTCTCATCAACCATCCGGAGGACTTCCAAAACACCATCCCTGGTCTTTGGTATAAGAGCAAGGAAAAAAGGGATTACCTGAAGGAGCTGAGCGCTCTTTTGGTCGATACCATGAGCGACGAGAAATTTTCTGAAAAGCTCGCCTACTACAGACACAGGGAGCTCATGCGCATACTCTCAAAGGAGTATCTGGGAACAGCACCTCTGGAGGACCTCCTGAGGGAATACTCTAACTTACCCGATGCCATGCTGGAGCTTGCCTACGAGAGGGCTTTAAAAGAATACCAAGACAGATACTCCAAGCCGATGCACAAGGATGGCTCACCTGCCGGCGGTCTCATCATCGCCCTGGGAAAGCTGGGAAGCTATGAACTTAACTACTACTCGGACATAGATATCATGTTCGTCCACTCCTCCGACGAAGGATACGCTGGCAAGCTTGAGCTAAAAGAATTCTTCTCCAAGGTCTTTCAGAAGACCCTCAGCCTAATGAGCACCATAACGCCGGAGGGTAAACCCTACGAGGTGGACCTGGACCTAAGACCCTTTGGCAGGTCTGGTCCCATAAGCATGTCCCTCAGGAGTATGGAGCTCTACTACGAATCCTACGGCAGGACTTGGGAAAGGTTCGCCCTGCTCAGGAGCAGGTTCTGCGCGGGGGACGAGGAGCTCTACCATGCCTTTGAAAGGGAGGTAAAGATGCCCTTTGTCTTCAGGAAGACGGTGGACTACAGGATACTAGAAGAGATAAGGATGATGAAAAACCAGATATCCGCACAGGCAAAGAGGAGCATGGGGGACAAGGTGAACGTCAAGACGGGAGAGGGGGGGATAAGGGAGGTGGAGTTTGCGGTCCAGTCTTTGGTTTTACTGCTGGGGGGTAAGATACCCTTTCTGAGGGAGAGCAACACCTTCAGAGCCATATGGCGTTTGAACAAGAGGGGCATCTTCTCCGACGAGGAAGCCAAGACCTTGGAGAGGGCTTACGAGTTTCTAAGAAGGCTTGAGCATGCCATCCAGATGGGCAAGTGCATACAGACACAGAGCTTCTCCCAGAAGGACATAGGCGTTCTGGCAAAGGTTTTGCAGTTGGAAGAGAAGGAGCTGACGACACTATACAAGCACCACACGGAGCAGGTCAGTATAATCTTCAACAGCATAATGCCCTCTCAGGAGGAAGAGGAGCTTCATCCCATCCAACAAGCCATCATCTCCGAAGACAGAGCCTACGGCGTGGAGGTCTTCAAGTCATACAACTTCAAAAACCCCGGCAGAGCCTTCGACATATTCCTGAGCTACCTTCAGGGAAGGGAGGGCATCAATCTCTCCAGCTCTGAAAAGAGGAGCTTTATAAAGCTACTTCCCAAGATAGTGGAGTATATGTCCTCTTCCAACGACCCCGATGAGACGCTAACCAACTTTGACAAGTTCTTTTCCAACCCCACCGGCAGGAAGGTAATCCTGAGCCAAGCCAGGGAGGACGTCAACAGACTGCTGTGCAAGGTCTTTTCCCTCTCCTCTTATCTTTCTACCCTCATAAGCAGGTATCCGGACTTGGTGGAGGACGTGCTTACCCTGTATCAGGACTTTCCTTCCGTTGATATGCTGAGAGAGGAGTTTGAGCGTTATAAGACGCTGAGCTTAACTGCGGAAAACCTATTCAGGCGCTTCAAAAGGGTCTGGGAGGTGCGCATAGCCCTTATATACCTCCTCAAGAGGGAAGACAGGTATCAAAAGCTCATGAGCTTTTTTGAAAGTCTCACACTTCTGGCGGACTTTCTCATGGAGGAACTCTGGAAACACATGGGCTTTGAAAAGGCTCTGCTTATCGCCATGGGCAAATACGGGAGCAAGGAGCTTAGCATAGGCTCGGACCTGGACCTGGTGTTCTGCGGTAGGTTCAGCTCCTATGAGCTTACCAAGAAAGCTCAGGACTTTGTTAGGTTCATAACCACCCACACCTCCGAGGGCTACCTCTACAAGGTGGATTTCAGGCTCAGACCCATGGGGACAAAGGGAGAGCTCTTGCCCTCTCTTGACTTTTACAGGGAATACTTTGAGAGATACGCCCGCACCTGGGAGAGGATAGCCTGGACGCGCTGTAGGTATGTGTTTGGAGACAAAGATTTGGAAGATGAGTTTGAGGGTCTTTTGAGGGACTTTCTCTTTAGCAGACCCCTCCGCAAACAGGAGAAGGAGGAGATAAGAACCATGAGGGAAAAACTGGAAGGTCTTGCCAAGAAGGGTAAGGACATCATAGACCTCAAGTTCGCTCCCGGAGGTCTCATAGATGCAGAGTTCATAACCCAATACTTTATACTCCTTGAGGGCTTGAGGGAGCCTTCCATGATAAGAGCCCTCGGAGAGCTCTCTCAAAAACATCCCCTCCTTGGGCAGGTTTACAGGGACTATATGTTTTTAAGGCTTGTGGAGACGCGCCTGCGCCTTTCAAGGGAGAGCGGTGGGTCAGTCATGAGCCGGCTGGACGCTGGCGCTCTGGCTTCCTCTTTGGGTATGGAGGGGGATGAGTTTTGGGATGAGGTCAAGCATAGTATGAGAAGGCTGAGGGATGCCTTCTCGGAAATATTCTCGTGATTGTGGTATAATAAATGTTTTCTGAATACCCTCAGGAGGTCTCACGGTGAACATACTGGTGGAGCTTGCCCAGAAGGCAAGGGAAGTTAGCCAGGTAAGGGTTTATAAGAAGAATGTAGAGAGGGTGTTGTCCGCCATCCTCAGGAGCGGAGATTTTTGGGAGATAGTGGACATGTCTGACCTGCCCGTGCCCGCAGCGTCGGGTATAGTCAGGGTCTTGGTGGAAGAAGGTATAGCCTTCATAGACGATGAGGAGAACATAAGGCTCACTCAAAAGGGTGTGGACTTAGTAAAAGAGCTGGGCATAGAAGCCTACGTAGACTACACATGTCAAGCTTGCGAAGGTAGGGGCATACCCTTCTATGCGGACCTGGACTTCTACAGGGAGTTTTTGCAGATAACAAAGGACAGACCCAAGGCTATAAGGGACTATGACCAAGGTTCGGTCACGCCGGAGACTACGGTGGCGAGGGTCCTGTTTATGGACTCACGGGGAGACCTAAGGAACAAGGACATACTGGTGCTCGGAGCGGAAGATGACCTGACCGGCTTGGCTGTAGCTCTCAGCAGGAAGGCTCATAGTGTTTTGGTCATAGACATAGACAAGCGACTCATAGACTTTGACAACAGGGTGTTTAAGGAGCTGGGTATAGACAACGCAGAAGCGAGGGTTTGGGACCTGAGGAACCCCTTCCCTAAGGAGATACTGGGGCATTATGACGTGTTCGTATCCGACCCTCCGGAAACCCTGCCTGCCTTCAGAGCCTTCATAGGAAGGGGTATAGCATCCCTGAGGGAGGAGGGCGGTGTGGGATACTTCGGGCTTACTTTGAGGGACTCTTCCGTCTTCAGATGGAGAGACTTTCAGACGGCGCTGACCACCGAGTTCGGTGTAGCCATAACGGACATAGTTCAGGACTTTAACAGCTACATAACATGGGAATACCACGCGGAAACCAAGGCGGCAGAGGTAGCACCCGTCAAGCGCCAGCCCAAGAGTATATGGTATAGGTCTTCATGGTATAGGATTGAAGCCCTGCCGGGCTTTAAGAGATGGAACGAGCCCATACCACCCAACGTCTTTGAAGACTTCTACCTGGACGAGGAGGGCTCAACCACCTGAGGGTCTTAACCTCCTCCTTCCTATGCTGTCAAAGAGCTCGTAAACCACCGGTAGCAAAAAGAGGCTAAGGGGAAGACCGCTGATGATACCCCCTATTACCGCTATTGCCAAGGGCTTTCTGAACTCCGCGCCGGCGGTAAGCCCAAGGGCTACCGGCAAGAGGGCTGACATTATGGTAAGGGTGGTCATGAGGATGGGTCTTAGCCTTTCCTTCCTTGCCTGCATGATGGCGGGTCTTGTCTCCCAGCCCTCTTTTCTGAGCTGAATTATACGCTCTATGAAGAGCACCGCGTCCCTGACTATGATGCCTATGAGCAGGATTATGCCAAAGTATGTAGGCACGCTCAAAGAAACGCCGGTAGAGTAGAGAAGCCCAAAGGTTCCCGCTACTGCCAAGGGCACCATCAGAAGAACGGTAAAGGGGTGTCTGAGGCTCTCAAAGAGGCTCGCCAGAACCATGTAAACGCCCACGAGAGCCACCAGCACCGCAAAACCAAAGCCCTGAAAAGCCTTGGCAAACTCCCGAGCCTGTCCCGACCGCTCGTAGGAGTATCCGGGGGGTAGGTTCTTATCCAGCCAGCCTTCTATCTCTCCTATGGCGGTAGCCAAGTCCTTGCCCGCCAAGTTGGCAAAGAGGGTAAAAGCATACTGCCTGTTGTATCGGTTTATAACCTTGTAGCCCGTTGCTACCTCATATTCCACCACCTCCGAAAGGGGCACGAGGCTACCCTTTGCACTCCTTACATACACCTTCTTTAGGTTCTCCCAGTTTTTGACAAAGTCCTCATCCGCCTTTACGTAGACGTCGTAGCTCTCCGCTCCCAGCTCGTAGGTGGCTACCTTGAATTTTCCAAAAAGAACCTGCAACGTATTTGCCACCTGCTCCACGCTTATTCCCAAGTCCCCCAGCCTTTCCCTGTGGACCCTTATCTGGACCTGTGGTTCGTTGAGCCTAAGGTCCGTATCCACATCCCTGTATCCCTGAGCCCTTCTTAAAAAGCCCGTTAGCTCCTGAGAAATCCTTTGGAGCTCGTTCAGGTCCGGTCCCTTAATCACATACTGAAGGTCTACCTGTCTTCCCGCTCCAAGCGCTATGGGAGCTCCTTCCACCGAGACCCTCACATCCCTAAGCTTTGCAAACTCTCTTCTGAGGTCCTCCATAATCTTTGTCTGGTGAGGTCTTCTGCCCTCCTTGAGGTATACAAAGGAGAGCCCACCGTTGACATCTGGTCTTCCCGCAACGCCCTGGCCTAAAGCCATACCGAAGCGGTCTATGTATGGGTTTTTCCTCAAGATTGCCTCAATCTCCATAGCCTTCTTCTCGGTAAACTCAAAGGAAGAGCCGGTGGGTGTTTCAAACCTTATCAAAAACCTTCCCTCGTCCACCGCCGGGAAGAACTCCTTCTTGGTAATCTTAAAGAGTTGAAAGCCTATAACCATGCTTAAGATGGACACGCCTATGATGACCGCTTTGTGGTCCAAGGACCACCTTAGGAGCCTGTCAAAGAAGGCTTCAAACCTCTCATAGGCTCTTGTAAAGGGGTTTTGATAGGTTCTGCTTACTAACCTTGAGACCGCCATGGGTGTAAAGCTTATGGCTACGAGGTAGGATATGGCTATGGCTATGATGAGGGTCAGGGCAAAGGCGGACAGGAGCTTTCCCAACACACCTTTGAGAAAGATGATGGGTAGGAAAACTATTATCAGGGAAGCTGTAGACGCAAGCAGTGCGAATATCACCACACGCGTTCCCACCTCGCCCGCCTGCAAAGGCTCTAAACCCTGCTCCCTCCTCCTGTATATGCTCTCAAGGACCACTATGGCGTCATCTATGACTATACCCACCGCAACCGCCATGGCAAGGAGGGTAAAGGTGTTGAGAGACCCTCCGGAGAGGAATATAAAAAACACCGTCCCCAAGAGGGCTACGGGTATGGCAAAGACGGGCACAAAGGTTAGCCTTACACTTCCCAAGAAGAAATAGACAACCAGTGCGGTAAGCAGACTTCCTATGATTATCTCCTCCTGCGCAGCCTTTACGCTGTCCTTTATGAAAACGCTCGTATCCAGCGTGACATCCAAGCGCATATCACCCGGGAGTCTTTTATTCCAGTCCTCTATGAGCTTCTTTATATCGTCTATCACCCTTACCGTGTTGGCATCCGCCTGCTTGTAGACTATGAGAGCCACCGCCTGCTCACCCATAAAGCGCGCCATACCCCTCTTTTCGTCCTCCCCGAAGTAAACCCTGGCTACATCCCTGAGCTTGAGCCCGTTGCCTATGTAAGTTTCCTCCAACTCCTTTGGGTCTTTGACCTTTCCATAGAGGCGCAGTATGTAGTCCCTTTCCTGTCCGTAGATGGCTCCTGCGGGTGCCTCAAGATGGTTCTTAGATACCGCCTCCATCACGTCCATGGGAGTTAGTCCCCTGGCATAGAGACTTTCCGTGTCTATCCTCACCCAAAGGACGTTGTCCCTGAAGCCCCCCAGGTCCACCGCCCCCACACCGCTTACACGCTCAAAATCCCTCTTTATCAGCTTGTCCGTATAGTAGGCTATGGTCTGGTAGTCTGCAGTCTTGGAGCGGAGCAAGATTGCCATTATGGGAGCTGCGGACGTGTCTACTTTTCTAACCACCGGAGGGTCAACTCCCACGGGCATGCGCCTGTAGGCCCTCTGGACGGCATCCCTTACCTCCTGCGCCGCTACCTCTATATCCTTCTCCAAGGAGAAGACCACCGTCACCCTTGAGGTGCCCGCAAAGCTCTGGGAGCTTATATACTCAACACCGCTTATGGTAGCCAGCGCATCCTCTATCTCACGCGTGACGTTCACATCCACCACGTAGGCATCCGCCCCCATGTAAGTGGTGGAAACGCTCACTATGGGAAAGTCCACGTTGGGTAGCCTGTCTACGGGAATCTTCCAGAGGGAGTATGCCCCGAGAAGTATAAAGGCTACCATCAACATCCACGTGGTTATGGGTCTGTGTATGAAAAACTTGTGCATGAAAAAGATTATAACAGACTGACTGGTCAGTATGGTATAATCTTTACACTATGGTTTGGGTTTTGGCTGTAATCTTGAGCCTCCTCTTTGCGTGTGGGAAAAAAGAAGATACCAAAGGGACACAGCCTGAGCAAGGGCAGGTGGTGGTCTCACTATACGGCGTAAGCCCTGAGGAGATAGACAAGACCTACTCTGTAAAGGCTTATTTTGAGGCGGTCAGGGATGTTATGCTAAAGCCGGAGGTCTCCGGGCGTGTGGTGTCCATAAACGTGGAGGAGGGACAGTTTGTCAAGGCAGGTCAGGTGCTTTTAAAGATAGACAGCTCCGACTATGAGAACACGCTCAATCAACTTCAGGCACAGCTCTTGCAGGTAAGGAGCAACTACGAAAACCAAAAGGCTATAGTGGAGAGAAGAAGAGAGCTCTTTGAAAGGGACCTCATAGCCAGAGAGGACTACGAGAACGCCAAAACACAGCTCAAGGTCTACGAGGAGATGATGAGGTCTGTCCAAGCCCAGATACAGACCGCTAAGCTCAACTTGGAAAGGACTAACCTGAGGGCTCCCTTCGGCGGATACATAGCCCAGAGGCTCGTAAACCTCGGAGATTACGTAAACCCTTCCACTTCCACCTTTAGGCTCATCACCCTTGACCCCATAAGGCTTGTCTTCCAAGTCCCCCAAGAGCTTTTGGCCTATGTAAAAGAAGGCTCTTTGGTAAAGGCTTACGTGGAGGGTGTAGGGGAGGTGGAAGGCAGAGTGTTCTTCGTCTCGCCGACGGCTGACCAGAACAGGTTGATTACCGTAAAGGCAAGCCTGTCAAACGCACAAGGGCTTTTAAAGCCGGGCATGTATGCTCAGGTGGAACTCTCCGTAGGAAAGGAGAGAGCCTTTAAGGTGCCAGAGCGTTCGGTGGTCTTGGTGGGTGCCAAAAAGGTGGTCTGGAAGATAGAAAACTCCGTGGCAAAGCCCGTGGATGTGGATGTGTTAAGACAGGGTGGGGGCTTTGTTTGGATAAGGGCGGACCTGCAAGAGGGCGACCGTATCGCCTTGGATAACGCCCAAGTCCTAAGAGAAGGTATGAGGGTAGAAGTGAGATGATAAGGCTTTACCTTTTGCTCATACTCAGTGGTATATCCTTTGCCATAAGCTTGGAAGATGCTCTGAGCATAGCCAAGCAGAACGCTACCAAGATAAGGCTCTCCCTCTTGGATGTCCAGAAGGCTCAAGAGCAGATAAGACAGGCAAGGGCTAACATCCTACCCCAGGTCTCCTTTTCTTACTCTTACACACATCTTGACAAGGAGCTGGCTTTTGGCTTTACACCAAGGGACAGACACTCTTACAGCTTGAGCGTAAGCCAGACCATCTTTAACCTCTCCACCCTGAGAGCCATAGACACAGTTAGAGAAAGCTTGGAGCTCCAAAAGCTCGTCTACCAAGACCTGCTCAGGGATGTGGAGTATCAGGTGAAGGACCTCTTCTATGCCCTGTTGTATAAGAAGGAGGTGGTGGGGGTCTATCGGGATGACCTCAAATACTGGGAGGAGAACTACAGGCTGACGGAAGAAAAGTATAGAGCGGGCATAGTCCCCAAGGTGGAGCTTTTAAGAAGCCAAGCCCAGCTGGAGTCTGCGAGGGCAAGGCTTGAGTCCGCGACGACGGACTACAAGAATTCCTTAGAGAGTTTTAGAGCCTTCTTGCGTCTGGATAGCATCACAGAGCCCGAAGGAGAGCTGAACCTTAAGGAGTTTGACATCCCCACCGACGCAAAGCAGGAGCTCTACAAGAACAACTCGAGCCTCAAGGTAGCCCTAAAGTCCTTAGAGGTCCAAGAGAAGAGACTGGACCAACTCAAAGCCCTTTACTATCCGGAGCTTAAGGCGGTAGCCACCTATCAGGGAAACACCGCAAGGGTGGGTGGGTCTACACAGATGGTGGACGGCTATACGCTGGGTTTATCCTTAAACTACAACATCTTTGACGGCTTTTTAAGAGAGTCCTCCTTAGCCCAAGCCCAGATAGAGCTCCTCAAGCAAAGGGAACAGCTCGCAGACCTGAAGTTTAACCTTTCTGCACAGCTTGAAAGCGTCTTAAACAACCTAAGCTCCTTGAAAACCCAGATAAAAGCCCAAGAGCTCTCGGTCAAGTCTGCGGAAGAGTCCTTACGCCTATCAAAGGAGCGCTACAAGCTTGGAATAGCTACCCAGTTGGAGGTTTTGGACGCGGTAAGCAACTACAACACCGCTCTCCTTAACCTCTACCTGCTCTATTACCGATACAACTCAAACCTTGCGCTTCTGGAGAGGCTTACAAGGTGATGGATGCAAAGGATAGGCTCTTGCAGTCTGCCAAGGAACTCTTTTCACAAAAGGGCTATCATGAGACCACGGTGGAGGAGATAGTCCACAGGGCAGGTCTTTCCAAAGGAGCCTTTTACTTTTACTTTAAAAGTAAAGAAGACATCCTGAAAGAACTCATACTCATCATGTCCGAGCGTATGATAAAGGATTTGGAGCAAAAGGTTCACTCGGAGGGTTCGGTGGAGGAGCTCCTCAAAGCGTGCGTATCGGACTTTTTCCGTATGTTCTACGAAGACAAGGAGATAGCCTACATCTTCTTCTACGAGCTTTTGAGAACCAGCGAAGAGTTCAGGAGGATACATCAAGAAAAGACCCAAAGGGTAAAAGAACTCTTGCTGGAGCTCGTAAACAGGGGGGTAAGGAACAAAGAGATAAAGTCTGGGAACCCGGAGGTCATTGTCTACATGCTCATGGGCTTTGTAAGGTTTTTGTATCTGGAAAAGATTTTCTCCGACCATCTTAGCTTGGAGGAGATAACACGCTTAGCCCTTGATGGTATAGACATCGTCATGAGAGGTGTAAGATGCGTATAGCTTTTCTCCTTTTGGCTCTTCTGAGCTTTTCTTTCGGTCTTGACCTTCGTAGCGCGCTGGAGCTTGCCAGAAAGAACAACAAGGAGATAAGGGCGCAGAGGTTTGCGGTCAGCTCAGCCCTTAGGAGCCTCCAAGCGGACAAAAACCTATACCTTCCGGAGTTCTTTCTCAACTACAGATACTCTTACCAGACGGAAAGGCAGAGCATGAGCATACCACCCAACCCCTTCTTCCCGCAGGGCTTTAACCTTTCCTCCTCCGAAAGGGATTACCAGAGCCTTGACGCAGGTCTCAGATACACCCTCTACGACGGTGGCTTTAGGTCCTCCAAGATAAAGATTTCCGAGCTGAACCTTGGCATACAGGAGGAGCTTTTAAAAGAAAAGGAGCAGGACATACTCCTTGAGGTCATAAACGCCTACCTTGATGCCATGAGCACCAAATCCCTCGTGGAGGTCCTCAAGGAACAAGAGAGGGTGGTAAGCTTTGCCAAAAGGAGGGCGGAGGAGTTCTACAAGGAGGGTCTTGTTGCCATAACGGATGTGCTACAGGCTCAGGTCAGGCTCAGCGAAGTCAGGAGGGATTTGCGTCATGCGGAGGGAAACTATCGCACAGCTCTGTCAAGGCTCTCCCAACTCATAGGAGCTCCGGTGGACCATGTGGAGGAGGTGCAGTCGGAGGTAAGAGAAGACACGCTGGAGGCTTACACGGAAAGTGCCCTGAAAAACAGGGCTGTGCTTGAGGTATACAGGAAAAGAATCTCTCAGGCTCAGGAGCTCCAAAGACTCAGCACCTCTTCCCTCCTTCCCAAACTCTTATTGCAGGCTCAATACCTATACTTGGACCAAAACCCCGCCGTAAGCCCCAAAGGCTATGGCATCTTTTCGGTGGGTTTTGGCTGGAGCCTTCAGGGTCTTCAGGATTATTACAAGAGGTTGGAGGCTGTGGAAGAGGAAAGAAAGGCTAAGGCAGAGTATGAGGATGCGGTGGATAAGGTGGTTCTAGCGGTAAAGAGTGCCTACGAGGACCTTAAGACCGCAGAGGACAACCTGAAGGTGGCAAGGGAAGGGCTTGAATACGCCCAAAAGTTTTACGAGCTTGTTCAGGAGCAGTATGCAAACCAAATAGTAGGCATGCTGGAACTACTTGATGCACAAGCGAGCCTTACAAGAGCCAAGAAGAACTTAAGCCTTTCCTACTACGGGTATCTAAAAGCTTACTCCAGATTGCTGAGAGAGACCGGAGGACTGCGATGAAGAGAAGGGTGGGCATAGTCTTTATAGCCTTGCTTTTGCTGGTTTTTTCCATCTTGGCTTTCAGGTGGATAAAGCACAGGATGGAGTATGCCATAACGGATGCGGTTTTTGTAAGGACGGAAGAACTAACCAACCTGAGCTTTCAGGTAAGCGGTAGGGTCATAGAACTCAAAAAGGACATGGGCGACAGGGTAAGTAAAGGCGAGGTCATAGCACTGCTTGACCCTACGGACTACGAGCTGAGCCTTAGAGAGCTCTCTGCGCGCATAGAACAGCTGAGCGCACAAAGGCAAGCTTTGGAGGTCCAGCTCCGCAGGGTCTTAGCGGAAACCAGCTTGGGAGTGCAGGCAAGCGGTATAGCATCTCAGGAGCTAACCAAGAGAGAGCAAGCCCTCCTTTCCCAGCTTGAGGAGGTGCGTGTAAACAAGGAAAAAGCCTACAAGGATTACATGAGGTTTAAAAACCTCTACGAAAAGGGGCTCATTCCAGCCTCCAAATACGAAGAGGTGCGGACGCTTTATGAGAGTTTGGAGGAAAGGGAGAAAGCCACAAGGAAGAACATAGAGGAGGTTAAGCTCTCCTACGAGAGAGCCCTCAAAGAAGTGAAGAGGGCAAAAGCCAACACCCTTCTGGCGCAGGAGCTACAAAGCCAGATACAAGCCCTGTCCAAGCAGAGGGAGGCTCTGTCCGCACAGCGTGAGCTTGCGCAAAGACAGGTGGAACACACACAGCTAAGGGCTCCCTTTGACGGAGTTATAGCCAAGAGGTTTGTAAGCACGGGAGACACGGTAAAGGTGGGTCAGCCCATCTATGCGATGGTAAAGGCTAACTCCCTGTATGTGGAAGCCCTCTTGGAAGAGGACAAGCTCAAGGGCGTTAAGGTGGGAAGCAGGGCGTATTTTAGACCCGATGCCTACCCCAGCATGGTCTTTGTGGGTGAGGTGGTTCAAATCTCCCCCGCATCCGCCGCCACCTTTGCGCTTGTTCCCAGGGATGTGTCCGCCGGAGAGTTTACCAAGGTGGTCCAGAGAATACCGGTCAAGATACGCCTGCTTGAGGGAAAGATGGAGCTCCTCAGGGTAGGCATGGGAGGTAGGGTGGAGATAGAGAGGGAAAGATGAACCAGAAAGAGCCCTTTTACCAGCAGATAACGACAGCGGAGAGGATAATCCTAACGCTTTCACTGATGATAGGCGTCTTCATGGCTATTCTGGATACAACCATAGTGGACATCATAGTGCCCAAGCTCATGGCTCCCCTCTCCACCGACCTCTACGGCGTCCAATGGGTTATAACCGCTTACATGACCGCCTCTGCGGTCGCCATACTTTTGGTGGAGTGGCTGGAGTCCAGGGTGGGTCTCAAAAGGGTGTTCCTTTCAGGTCTTTTTCTCTTTACCGCCTCTTCTTTTTTTGCGGGACAGTCTGAGTCTCTGGAGTGGATGATATTGGCAAGGACCTTTCAAGGCATAGGTGAAGCCCTGATAGTGGTGTCCGCGGAAGCCCTTCTTTTTTCCGCATACCCTCCGGAGAAGAGGGGTTTGGCTATGGGTATATACGGGCTGGGAGTGAGCTTTGCACCGGCGCTCGGTCCCACCTTAGGAGGCTACATAACCGAGCATATAGAGTGGAGATGGGTCTTCTACATAAACCTGCCCGTAGGCATACTCAACATGCTACTGGCATACTTCTTCCTGCCAGAGCATAGAGGAAATGGGGGTTTTAGGCTCAACTTCATCTCTTACTTTTTTGTTTCCCTCTCCACGGTCAGCCTTCTGATAGTCCTCTCAAAGGGTCAACAGAAGGGCTGGTTCTCCAACGACCTTATCCTCTACCTTTCCCTGATTGCCCTCTTTTCCTTCCTGTTTTTTCTCCTTTCCGAGCTCCTGTCTAAAAACCCCCTTGTAGACCCATCCATCTTCAGGATAAGAGAGTTTACCATAGCCCTTTTGGTCTACTTCCTGCTTTTGGGCTTTTCCATGTATCAGGTCTTTTACCTTATTCCCCTATACTACGAACATCTAAAAGGTCTTACCACCTTTCAGGCGGGTCTTCACATCCTGCCCTTAGCCTTAGCCATAGGCTTTTCTTCTCCGGTGGCGGGTCTGATAAGCGACAAGAAATCCTCCACACTGCCCCTGTATGTGGCGGTAGCCCTCTATCTCTTTGCAAGCCTCTTGGTAGTTCCCAGGTTTGACTACTTTACACCCTCTTGGAGCTCCGCATTGAAGCTGATTATATTGGGCGTAGGCATGGGCTTTTTCTTTGCCCCCATCACCAACCTGGCTCTTAAAAAGCTTGGGGACAAGACCACCTTGGGCGTTTCTCTGATGCACTACGTTAGGTTCGTGGGAGGCTCCTTTGGAACCGCTCTGGCTACCAACGACCTGAATAAGTTCATGTGGGAAAACTACCAAAGGGCGACGGAGATACAGAACCACAGCGTAGTTCAGTCTTTCATAGAAGAAAAGGGAGAAATCCTTTTACACCAAGTCCAACAGCTCTACGCCCTTTCTCACTCCTTCCAAGAGACCTTCTTCATTGCCGGTCTGTGGGGGCTTTTGGGTTCTTTGCCTATCCTCTATATGCTACTGCGAGACCTGTCGGGAAAAGGTAAGATGCTCTAAGGTCTTTCTTTGTCCTTATACATGTCCTTGTCCGCTTCCTCTATAAGGTCTTCCGCTTTGGAGTGGCTCTTGTTTACCTGTGCCACACCCACGCTCACGGACATCTTTAAAGATTCACTGTCGACGAAGATGGTCAGCTCCTTTACCCTTTCCTTTATCCTCTCCTTTACCTTCCGAGCTACTTCCATATCGGCACCCGGTAGCAAGACTAAGAACTCATCCCCTCCCCATCTGCCCAGGATATCCTTAGCCCTGAGCGAGGACCTAATAGCGTATGCTACATTAGCCAGGACCCTGTCCCCCACGTTGTGCCCGTATGTGTCGTTTATCCTCTTAAGATAGTTCAAATCAACGATTAAAACCGAGAATACACGTTCTTGCTTTAAAAAGTCATCAAAGAGCTCTCTCAACGCCCTTTCTACTGACCTTCTGTTGTAAACGTTGGTAAGATAATCCAGGTTTGCTTCCTGCTCTAAAGATTTCAGCCTTTGCTTTAGGTCTTCAATAACTTGTTTTTGTTCCTCTACTTCTTTTATCAGCAGTTCGTTCTTCCTCCTTAGGTCGCCAAGATGGTTTATCAATTGGCTTACCGTTTCCTCTAACCTCTCCACGCCGGTTTCCAGCAGGTTTAGAGCCTTTAGCTCCTCCTCCTTCCGTTGAGCATAGCTTTTACTCTCTTCCATCAGGCTTTGCATATCTCGTGCTACTTCCTGTATTACATCTACTATGTTGTGTAGGTCACCGAAGAGATGTTTTTTCCCCTCCTCACCGTAGAGCTTTATGTAAAGGTCTATGAGCTCGCCGTCGCTGAGCTTTAAACCCTTTTCTACTATGTGGCAGAATATGAAAAACCAGCGCCCGTAGTTGGTGGGAGACAGAAGTATATTGTTCCTCACCATAAACTTAAGCTGTTCTCGGATTACGTTCCCGTAAAGTCTTATGTCTTCTTCCCTCAGCGGGATGTCTTGGGACATCTTCTCATAGAGGATGCAATCTACCTTCTGGACATTTCCCATTCCGAAGATAAAATTATAAAGCTTATGGAGAAAAAGTACGGAGAGATTGCCATAGAGCAGGCGGAGCTTGAGCCTTGGGAGAATCCCTCTCCCGAGAGGGACTACATGATTGAGATAAGCTTCCCCGAGTTTTCCTGTCTTTGTCCCCGCTCGGGCTACCCGGATTACGCTACCATAAAGATAAAGTATATACCCGACAGGTATATAGTGGAGCTAAAATCCTTAAAGCTCTGGCTCAACAAGTTCAGAAACCGCTACATATCCCACGAGCAGGCGACCAACGAGATATACACCGCTCTTTATGAGAAGATAAAGCCCAAGTTCTTGGAGGTCATAGGAGACTTCAACCCGCGGGGAAACGTCCACACGGTCATAAGGGTCCGGAGCGACGGAAACTACTGACGGTGCAACCTTACCATTTTTTCTATCCTTCTAAGGCTCTCATACGCCCTTTTTACCTCATCCCGATAGACCTTGTAGGGGGAATACTTGTGCCTCAGGTAGAGGTTGATGACAAACTCCGCGTAAACACGGAAGGGGTAGCCTTTTAGTCTCTTTAGCACTTCCCAAGGTCTTTCGGGGTTCAGGCTCGGGTCTAAGTGCTTTCGCAGGATGTGGATAAGGTTCGTGTAGGCGTTCTCGGGCGTCTTCCTGAGAGCTCTGTAAGTTCTGTAAGTTAGGTAAAGGGCGGTAAGTCCGACCGTCAGTAAAAGCACGTCTCTTAGGAGGGGCAAAAGGGCATCTTTTTTCAAACCTACGGATAGCTTCTTGTTTATGAGCCTTAGTATCTGTATCTGCCTTTGGGAGGAAAAGCCTACCACGTTGGTATACCAGAAGCTGAGTATGGCATCGCCTATGAGAGCTATGGATGATACCCTTTGGACTGCCCTTGGCACGTAAGGGGGCGTAGTGTCTATCCTGACCCAGCGACCGCCTACGTAAGCCTCAACCCACACGTGAGCCATAGAGTTGGTTATTATGTAATACTTGCCCACGTTGTTCCAGATGCTACCCCTGAAGCCTCCAACCACCCGCGCCGGCACATCCATGAGCCTCAGAAGTAGCGCGGTAGCGCTGGCGTAATACTCGCAGTTGCCCCTCTTGGAAACCAGGAGGAAATACTCCAACGGGTCTCCTTCATAGGGTCCCAGGGTGGAGGAGTAAGTAAAGCCCTTTTTGAAAAACTCAACCACCCTGCGTACCTTCTCTTCGTCGGAAGGACTACCCTTTGAGAGCTCCTTGGCAACCTCCACCAGTCCCATGGGTAGGTTCTGTGGCAGTTTGGTGTAATCCTCCGGAGGGTCATGGTAAGGGTTCTCTTTTGAGGACACACCCATGTACCTTATGGGCTTGTTTACCTCTTTGGAGCTCCTGAAGACACCGCCCTTTACGGGATAGATGCGTCCGTCAAAGCCTTCCACTCTACTCACACCGAGGGGATGGTCCAAAAGGGGGATATACCTTTCAAAGGTGGGCTCTAAGATGATGGTGTAGGATAAATCTTTTCCGGCTCTTACGGGCTTTATCTCCTCCTCCTTGGTGCTAATCCACTCCCTGCCGATGTAAGTGTCAAACACCGAAACCCTCCAGTAAAGACCGCCACCGATACCCTCCGGCAGACCGTAGACCCTGAAGACCACCGTGTTGTCCTGCTGTATCTCCCCCACCTTGTCCAGCTTCACGCTCTGTGCTATGCCCGTCTTCAAGCCCTCCTTCTTTGAGAGCATACCGAACAGAGGATACTGACTCCTGGGAAGGATTAGGAAAAAGGGCACGGACAAGACAGCAACCGCCACAAAGAATGCCAAAGAAGCCTTTAAGAAATACTCGGTATCTTCCCTACTCAATGGCACGTCGCCCACATTTCTGTAAAGGTTTATGAACATCAGGGCGGTAAGACCCAGAAGGAGCTCCGCCAAAAGCACGAGCAGAAAGCTTATGCTTAGGTTGTGGAGGGTTGATAGGGACACCGCAAAGACCGAGAGAAGGAGTATCTGATAAAAGTCTCTGGTGTCCTTTTTTTCCAAGCCCTTGATGGATAAAAGCAGTAGTAGTGTGTTGGACAGGGGAGATAGGAGGTTTTCAAGGCTCAGCTGTGATAGGAAGTAGACGGATAAAAGCACACCGAGAGTGTTGAGGATGAACCTCCTGACAGGATGGTAGTTCTTAAAGTCAAAGAACACACCAACGGCGTAGAGCAAGAGGAACAGGGGAAGGAGCGTAGAAACACCCACCAGGGACAGCATGCCCACCAGGGCGCTCAGATGCACCAAAAGGAGCACCACCCTCTTAGTCGTCAGGCGCCCAAGCCTTTTAAACACTCCCTTACCTCCTCGGCGATGGACCTGTCCGCGTAAACCCTACAGATTACCACATCCCCTATTCTCCTGAGAAGGGACGACACTTCCTTAACCGGATAAACCCTGTCTCCCTTTGATACGTAAACATCCTCGTCTATTATCCTCTTTTGACACACGTCAAACCTAAGCGAGTCCTCTCCAAAGCGTGAAAGTAGCTCCCTCTTTACCTCCTCAAACACGCCCCTATCGTCCGAGTAAAAGACCTCCCTGAAATGCTCCCTACCGAATATGCGCCTGACCGTTATGTCCTCCGGGTTTTGAAAGGCTTTTGATAGGATGTGGTTGTCCGTAAAGGAGAAGTAAAGGTTTGGGTCTTTAAAGTAGCCCTGTCCAAAGAACTTCTGTATGAACTCCAGTAGGTGAAGGCTCAGTATCCTCACCACCTTGTGAAAGTAAACCTGCACATACATGAAGTATCTGCCCAAAAAGAAGCTCTCCAAAGTCCTGAGGGCGCTCATGCTTATGACCTTCTTAGAATCCCTTACCTCCATGTGGTTTAGAAGCCTCTCGTAGTCAAAAAAACCGTAGGAGGTGCCACAAAAGTAGGCATCACGGCGCGTGTAGTCCATCCTGTCAGAGCCGAACTCACCCGTTATTATCTTACTAAGGAGTTCCTCCTCTTGACTCTTGTAATCCTTGAAAGCCAGGCGGGCTATGAGCCCCACTTCCTCTTGGGAGAAGCCTTCTTTTTTTAGCACTCTTCCCACCGGACCGTCCAGTATGGCTTGTTTTCCCACCTCTTCGTGGCTCTTATCACCCAAGAACACCTCCGTGGTGTGAGAAAAGGGCGGATGTCCTACGTCGTGCAAAAGCCCAGCAAGCCTGACAAGCTGATAGAGCCTTTCATCCTTAAAGCCAAGAGCGTTATAAACTCTTCCGGAGAGCTCCATCACGCCCAGCGAGTGGTCAAAGCGTGTGTGCTGAGCGGTGGGGAAGACCAGGTAGGCTATGCCGAGCTGTCTGATGTATCTGAGCCTTTGGAAGATTAAGGAATCTATGACCTTCAGCTCGTGAGTGTGTGCCCTGACAAACCCGTATATGGGGTCTGCAAAGTCCTTATGCATTTAGGCTTTTCTGCCCCTCCAGGTCCTTTATCCTTTTCATAACCGTATCAAACCTGTATAGGGCGCCCGCCACATCCTTGAGGTGTCTTGAAGCCTCCAGATACAGCTCCCTCAGCTCTCTATCCTGAACCTTTTCAGCCTTCTCAAGTAGTCCTCTGTTGAAGAGCAAAAGGCTGTCTCTGAGCTGTCCAAAGTCCATTTTCTTCCTCCTTTCAGCGTTCTTAACCTTTCCCGCACCCAACCCCAGAGCCTCCTGAAAAAACCTTGTCTATGGCGTTTGTTCAAGTCTACAAAGCTTATCTTTATGCGCTGATAATTTTTACCCCTGTTTAATCTTCTGAGTGCGGAGCTGATGTCTTGAAGGAGCCTCTTGACGTTTATCTGGTAGTATACGGGGTTTAGCTTGGAAAGGAGCTCCAAGGAAGCCTGGGCATGCTTTACCTTCTCTTCGTCGGAGGATAGCTCCATCAAGCTCAGGTGTTTTATTGCATCAAAGAATAGACCCTCATGCTTAAACCTATGGGCGCACACCTCAGAGTAAAGGAGCGCCTCCTCGTAGAGTTCTTCGTTGAAAGTAAGGCAGAGCATGAGGATGCTGTTTTGGAGGCTTGGTCTACCGCCGTAGACCTGAGCCTTGTTGACTATATTCCAGTATTTGACCACCTTGTAGCTAAAATCTTCAAAGCCCCTTGCGTAGGTGTCAATCAAGCCTATGAAGTTTATATCACCCTCATCCACTTTGTATATGTCCTTCCCCATATAAAAGTTGTTGTAAGCGTCCACTATGTAGAAGAGGTTAAGCTCAACCAGTATGTCCTTCCAGTGGTGTCTCTCCCGACGGAAGCTCTTGGAAGAGCAGGACAGATACCGCTGAAGCTCCACCAGAAGGTTCCCTTCCCTCCTGACCACCTGCACATAGCACATAAGGTACAAAAGGAGTTCCCTCTTCTGAGGGTCGTCCAAGACCTCCAAGAACAGACTGTGGAGCTTGTCTGTCTCTTTTATCCCTTCCACCATAGCAGATAATAATTTAAACCCATGTGTTATAATTTTCCATTCAAAACTCAGGAGGTAAGTGAAAATGAGCGGTCTGGTCCAGAAGGTAGAGGAGGTTTATTCTCTTAAAAAGGATTACCCCGCCTTTAAGGTGGGCGATACGATAAGGGTGCACTACAAGATAGTGGAGGGCGAAAAGGAGAGGATACAGCCCTTTGAAGGCGTGGTGATACGCATAAGGGGCGGTGGGCTCAACAAGACCTTTACCGTGAGGAAGGAATCCTACGGCGTGGGGATTGAGAGGATATTCCCCTATTACAGCCCCAACATAGAAAAGATAGAGGTGGTGAAGATAGGTAGGGTAAGAAGGGCAAGGCTTTACTTCCTCAGGAAATACAAGGGTAAAGAGGCGCAGGGTAAGATTAGAGAGATAAAACCTTGGGAAGTCAAGAAGAAAGGATGACCGAGTATGAAAAGCCCTTTTGGGACAGGGGGCTTTTGGTTGCCGGTGTGGATGAGGCGGGAAGGGGTCCGCTGGCGGGTCCGGTGGTCGCCTGTGCGGTGGTGCTCCCGCCCTACTGCCAGATTCCCATAGACAGGGATTCCAAAAGGATGTCTCCCAAGGAGAGGGAGCAAGCCTACGAACTTATCAGGTCCCACGCCTTAGCGGTAGGCACCGCCGTGGTTGACAGCGCGGTTATAGACAAACTGGGTATCCACAGGGCGACCGAGCTTGCCATGAGGAGAGCCTTAGAAGACCTAAAACACACCTTTGATGTGGTAATAACCGATTATGTTAGGCTGGACGGATACGCATGCCTGCCTTTGGTAAAGGGCGATGAGAAGAGCCTTAGCTGTGCCTGTGCCAGCATAGTGGCAAAAGTGTTAAGGGACAGGATGATGGAGCATTACCATAAGGTGTTTCCACAATACGGGTTTATCAAGCACAAGGGCTATCCCACAAAGGAACACATACAGAAGTTGAGGGAGCTGGGCAGTAGCATCATACACCGAAGAAGCTTTGCTCCGGTCAGGTCTCTCTTCTGATGCACATAAGCGTCCTTCTGGAAGAATCCACCGACCTACTGCTGGGAAACGGCGGTTGGCTCTATGTGGACTGCACGGTGGGTTTGGGTGGTCATACCAAGCGCATACTTGAGAAAAACCCTAAGGCTTTTGTGATAGGCATAGACAGGGACCCTCAGGCTCTGGAGCTGGCAAAGGAGAACCTCAATGGCTTTGAGGGTAGGTTCGTGCTGTATCATGCCAACTACGCAGACCTCGATAGGGTCTTGGAAGAGGAAGGGATAAAGGAGGTGGACGGATTCCTCTTTGACTTAGGCGTTTCCATGCTTCAGCTCAAAAGTCCGAGGGGCTTTTCCTTCCAGAGGGACGAGCCTCTGGACATGCGCATGAACCCGGAGGACAAAAAGACCGCCTACGATGTGGTGAACCGCTACCCCCAGAGGGAGCTGGAGAGGATTATAAGGGAGTACGGAGAAGAGCCATACGCCAAAAGGATAGCCCAAGCCATAGTCCTCCAAAGGTCAAAAAAGCCCATAAGGACAACGGGAGAGCTGGTGCAAATTATTCTGTCCGTCCTTCCCCAAAGGCATACCCGCATACACCCCGCCACCAGAACCTTTCAGGCTATAAGGATAGAGACCAACGACGAGCTGAAGTCCCTTGAGATGGCTCTGGAAAAAACCCTGAGGTTTTTGGGAAAGGGTGGGCGTATAGTGGTCATAAGCTTTCATTCCCTTGAGGATAGGATAGTTAAGAACTTCTTCAAGAAGAACTCTCATATACTGAAAAGCTTGACAAAAAAGCCGATTACACCTAATGTAGAAGAGGTAATGAGAAACCCTGCCAGCAGAAGCGCCAAGCTTAGAGCAGGAGAGAGGTTATGAGGTATTTGGTTTATAGCGTTTTATTGATTGCTGTTAACCTATTTTACTCTTCTTGGTCCACCCATGTATCAAGGCAGTATGCAAGGGGCTTTAGGGATTACAGGAACGAGGTGGAGAGAAACCTAAAACTCAAAGCACAGATAGAGGGTAGGATAAACTACAACAACGCGAGGGAATATGCCAGTAAAAGGGGCTTTATACCCATAGATTGGGACAATGTCCTAATAGTGAAAGATACTTCAAAGTAGTAGTTTATAATCTTTTATATGAGGTATAACTTGCCCTTGCAGGAAATGCCCAGAAGGTGGTTTAACATAGTTCCTTACCTTCCCAAACCTCTGGACCCTCCCCTTGACCCCCAGACGGGACAGCCCGTATCACCGGAAAAGATGCTCGCCCTATTCCCCGAACCCATTCTGGAACAAGAGATGAGCGATAAGGAATGGATAGACATACCCGAGGAGGTCCTCAAGGTATACTCCCTCTGGAGACCCACGCCTTTACACAGGGCTAAGATGCTGGAGGAGTATCTACAAACACCAGCCAAAATCTTCTACAAGAACGAGAGCGTATCACCGCCGGGGAGCCACAAACCCAACACCGCGGTAGCTCAGGCTTACTACAATAAGATTTCCGGTGTCAAGCGCCTTACCACGGAAACGGGTGCGGGTCAGTGGGGGAGCTCTCTTTCCTTCGCAACCCAGTTCTTCGGTTTAGAGTGTGAAGTCTTCATGGTGAGGGTGAGCTACAACCAAAAGCCTTACAGAAGGATACTCATGGAGACATGGGGAGGTAAAGTTATTCCCTCGCCCAGTCCCCTTACGCAAGCGGGTAAAAAGTTCTGCGACCAAGACCCGAAGCATCCGGGAAGCTTGGGTATAGCCATAAGCGAAGCCATAGAAAGGGCTCTCACTACGCCTGACACCAAGTACTCCCTGGGGAGCGTTCTAAACCATGTGCTCCTACATCAGACTATAATAGGTCTTGAAGCCAGAAGGCAGATGGAAATGGCTGGCTTTTACCCTGACTATGTGATAGGCTCGGTGGGTGGAGGTAGCAACTTTGCGGGTCTCGCCTTTCCCTTTTTGAAGGACAAGCTATCTGGAGAGAAGCCTGACTTGCAGGTGATAGCGGTAGAGCCCAAGGCTTGTCCCACGCTTACGGAAGGTGAGTATAGATACGATTACGGAGACACTGTGGGGCTTACACCACTGCTGAAGATGCACACTCTCGGACACGACTTTGTCCCACCACCCATACACGCGGGCGGTTTGAGATACCACGGGGATGCGCCTCTGGTATGCCTCTTATACGACACAGGGCACATAAGCGCCGTAGCTTACAGGCAGAAGGAGGTCTTTGAGGCTGCGCTTATCTTTGCCAAAACGGAGGGTATAGTCCCCGCCCCCGAGTCTGCACATGCGGTTAAAAAAGCCATTGACATAGCTTTGGAGTGTAAAAAGACGGGAGAAGAAAAGGTAATCCTGTTTAACCTCTCGGGGCACGGATACTTTGACCTGAATGCCTACGACATGCACCTAAGGGGAGAACTTCCAGACACATAAGGGTTATAATATTAAGGCGATGTACTACCTGCTACCCTCAAGCGTCAAGCAATCCAAGGTCAGGTTGAAACTCCAAAGCCCCGACGGTCAGAGCTTACACTTTCCTCATCTTGAACCCATCAGACAGAAGCTCCTTCTATGTGCGGAGGTGAAAAGGGGCCTTCCTTCACTGCCCGTATGGAGGCGCTTCAAAAGCACCTTTTGGGACAGTCTGGAGTTTTGGGTCTTACCCCCTGCAGTGCAGAAAAGGATTGAAGAACGCTCGGTGGTCCTCTCCCCTCTCTACGGTCTTTTAGGCATCTCCGACCTCATACCTTACTACAAACTACGCTGGGAGGACGCATGCAACTCCAAAAGCCCCAAAGAGATATGGAGACCCATTCTAAAACAAGAGAGCAGGGAGCTCTTTAAGGGCAGTATAGTCTTTAACTTTCTCGGTGCGGAGAAGAGCCTTTTGGGCTTTTCCACGGCGGAAAGGCTGGTGGAGTTTGAGTTTTACAGGAAGGGACGAAAGGTAAAAGACACAAGCAAGCATAGAGCTTATGCGCTACGCTACATAGCGGAGAGGGACACGGACGTGAGAGAACTCCACAGGATAAACTTCTACGATTACACGGTAAGGAAGGTAGAGGAAAAGGGCAACCGCCTAAGAGTCATCATGGAAGCGGAGGGCGGGTATATATGATATCGGTGGTAATCCCCGCCTACAACGAAGAGGAGAACATACCCATACTCTATGAAAAGCTTAAAGAGGTCTTGGAAACCATCGGAGAGGACTACGAAATCATAGTGGTGGACGATGGCTCAACAGATGGGACTTACCGTGTTCTGAAGGAGCTTGCGAGCGAAGACCAAAGGCTCAGAGTCATAC
>FWWL01003652.1_pt1 | contig 27605 bp, 25 predicted proteins | sample 2228331 | NCBI WGS metagenome assembly FWWL01 (sample SAMEA103939775, study PRJEB20133) | metagenome
CCGCACATGGCCATACCTCCTGATCATATTAAATTCGATAATACTTATATTTATTTAATATTCACAATTTGAGAATAGTCAAGGAATGTTTTGAAAGCCGCATGGGGTACGCAAAAGCTGAGGGTCGACGGTGACCCACCCTCGCCTCCCGCCCTGCGCGGCAGGTGAGGTGGGTGAGTGCAAATCCATACTTTCCCCGGGCGCGGTGCGTGGGGGCAGTGGAGGCAACGGGGTCGTTCGCCGTCATCCTCACCCCGGGCGAGGCGCTCGCGGCACTTACCGGATCCCGGACCGTCGCTGGTCCCGGGCGAGGTCCAGGGAGGAAAGGAGTTGTGAAAGTCAAGGAGCGGTGAGGACGGCCCCTAAGGGCAAAGAGGTCCTCAGCCGCTCCCCTCGAGCTCCTCCACCAGGGAGGCCACCAACCGCCTTATCTCCTCCCGCACCCGGCGCATGAGCTCCAGGTCGCCCTTCCCCGGGTCCTGGAGAGGCCATTCCTCCAGGCGGTCGCGCGCCGGGAACGCGCCCTTCGCTATGCAGCCGAAGGATATGATGCGGTCGAATTCCTCCAGGCGCCCTAGGTCAAGAGCCTTCGGGGTGGAGGAGGAGATGTCCAGGCCCTCTTCGGCCATGGCCTGGACGGCCAGGGGGTTGACCTCCGCAGCCGGGAAGGTGCCGGCGCTCTCCGCGCGCCATTCCCGGGCCAGGTGGTTGAAGAAAGCCTCCGCCATCTGGCTGCGGGCGGCGTTCTCCCCGCAGACGAAGAGGACCTTCTTCATCTTCATCCCTCCCTCGTGATGTGGTTGTGCGTCACCGGATTTCAGGGCCGCGATTCCGTCCTGGCACAAGCACACCGAACCCATCTCGTTATGTGGATGATTTCCAGAGTATTATTCCCTCCACACAATGCGGAGTAACCGGCGAGCGTGAGTCGAAATAACGCTTGTTGGTTCGGGAAACGCACGAATATCCCCACCCGGAGATGACCGCGCCGTGCTGGCTCGAGGACTTATGCGCCGCGTCGTCTAAGCTGAAGCGAGCTTCCGGCCATGTAGCGAACGTTTCCTTTTAGGGTTTTTCGAGATATGGCGGAGAAGACGCTGAAAACCCGCGGAGGCCGATGCGCAGCAGGCTCGATCCGGGAAATTGACAGATGCAAGAATAAATTATACAAATATTAATTGGTAAAAACAATCATTGGTGAAAGGACAGAATGATGGGGAGGAAGCCGAGCTGCGTTCGGGATCCGGGGATAGTCACGCTGGCGGAGAGCCTCAAGGTTCTCTCCGACCCCAACCGCCTGCGCATCCTCTGCCTGCTTCAGCGAGGGGAGAGGTGCGTGTGCGAGGTGGAGAGGGAGCTGGGCATCTCCCAGCAGCTGGCCTCGCACCACCTCAACGTGCTGCGGGAGGCCGGGTTCCTGGAGGCCAGGAAGGAAGGCACGTCCTCTTACTACAAGTTGGTCGCCGAGCGCCTGGACGGTATCCTCGGCATCATGAACCGATACCTCGGACACGAGGGGGATTTGGCGGAGGGAACAGCGGGCTCTTGCCGCGCCCCCGGAGGAGCGCTGCGGGGCGAGGCGGGGGGCAAGCGGCGGCGCACGGCGGGAAGCCGGGAAGGCGCGAGGAAGCGATGAGGGAGGGGAAGATGAGAAGGATCGCCATATCCCTCGGGGAGGAGGAACTGATCCGCATCAAGCGAATCCTGACCGATGACGACCGGGAGGAAGCGCTCAAGTTCATCCGCGAGGTGCTGGAGAAGAAGGTCAAGGAGGCGGAACTCCCGCACTGCGTGCCGGTGTTCGAGGAGTCCTACCGCCCCGGACAGGGCGAGATGGTGACCTGGAGGAAGAAAAGCGAGGGGTGAGCCGGCGTCCGGGGAGTGGTCCGGAAGACGTGAAGGAGAAGGAGTCGATGCTCATAAGCCGCTACGAGCTGGAGATGTTCTCGCCGCCCTGCGACCCGGGGTCGTCCATCTGGGTGGCCAGGGTGAAGACGGACGCCGAGCTGGGTCCGGTGATGCCCTACGTCAACGCGGTGGCCAGGAACGCCTTTTACGACCCCAAGGTCCCGACCATCGTGTGGCGGGAGGGCGCCCACAAGTACGCACTGCGGGAGAAGGTGATAAGCATCAACAACCTCAAGGACCGGGCTCACGCGGAGAGGACGGCGAAGAAGGTGGTGGAGCTGCTGAACGACATCTGGAGGCGGAGGGAGGAGATAGAGCCGGACCCCACCACTCGGGTCCCTCCCAGGCTCCTGGACGTCCTTCTCCTTCTCCCCCGCACCAACTGCGGGAGGTGCGGAGTGCCCACCTGCATGGCCTTCGCCGCGCGGTTGGTCGAGGGCGAGAGGTGCGTGGAGGATTGCGCTCCTCTCCTGGAGGAGGGCATGGAGGAGAGGCTGGAGAAGTTGAGGGAACTCGGATTGTAGAGCGGAGGTGTCGGACATGGAGATCAAGGTGCTCGGGCCAGGCTGCAAGAAGTGCGTGGCCACCAGGGAGGCCATCAAGGAGGTCATCTCCGAGCTCGGGCTGGAGGCCACGGTGGAGGAAGTGACCGACATGTCGGAGATCATGAAGTACAACGCGCTCACCACCCCGGGCGTGGTCGTCGACGGGAAGGTGGTCTGCAAGGGGAAGGTCCCCTCGAAGAAGGAGATAGAGGGCTGGCTCGGGTTCTGAGCCGCGGCGGAAAAACCACGTGAAAGGAGCGCCCCCATGACTTTCGGCGGCTTGATGATGGGGGGCCTCAAGACCCTATACGAGTACGTGGCCCAGCACACCCTCTTCTGCCTCGTCCCGGCCTTCTTCATCGCCGGGGCCATCGCCGCCTTCCTGAACGCCGCGGCGGTGATGAAGTATTTCGGCCCGCGGACCAACAAGGTCCTGGCCTACTCGGTGGCATCGGTATCCGGGGCCGTCCTGGCCGTATGCTCCTGCACCGTGCTCCCCCTCTTCACCGGCATCAGGGAGAAAGGGGCCGGGCTGGGGCCCGCGGTGGCTTTCCTCTACTCCTCGCCGGCCATCAATATCCTGGCCATGACCTACTCCATCCACCTCCTGGGCTACGACCTGGGGGTGGCACGGATCATAGGGGCGGTGGGTTTCGCCTTCGTCATCGGCCTGATCATGGCCGGCATCTTTCGCAGGGAGGAGGAGCGCCGCGTTCTGGAGGCGGAGGCCGCCGGGATCTTCGCCTACGACGACGGGAGCCGCGTGCGCCCCGGCCACCGAGACCTGGCCTTTTTCGGGGCGCTCGTCGCCACCCTGGTCTACGGCACGGCGAGGATACCCGCCATCATCAAGTACGCGGGCGAGGTCCTGCTAGTGGCTTTGCTCATCTACCTGGTGAAGCGCTGGTTCACGCGAGAGGATATAAAGACCTGGCTCTCCGAGACCTGGCGCATGGTGAAGATCATCCTCCCCGTGCTGTTCATCGGGGTATTCCTGGTGGGTGTGGTCAAGGAACTCATCCCGCCCGAGGTCATCTCGCGCTACGTGGGCGGCAACACCGTAGGCGGGAACGCCATCGCCTCCGTGTCCGGGGCCTTCATGTACTTCGCCACCCTCACCGAGGTGCCCATCGTGCGCGGACTGCTGGACCTGGGCATGGGCAGGGGACCGGCGCTGGCCCTCATGCTGGCGGGACCGGCGCTCTCCCTGCCCAGCATGATCGTGCTCATCCGCGTCATGGGCTTCAGGAAGGCGGGCACCTACATCCTGCTGGTTTGCCTCCTCAGCATGGGCACGGGCTACGTCTTCGGGATGTTCGCCGGCTGAGGGCTGAATGAAACGGGGCTGAGGAAATCGAGGGTCGAGGGACTGGTAACACCGTCTACGGGGGCCGGGAACTGGTTGTTGGCCCGGGTTAGCTCCGACAGTCATTAAAGAAAGGAGGCAATACCTTGGAGCAGCCGAAAGTAGCTCGCAGGCTGGGTTTCTTCGAGAAGTACCTGACCGTGTGGGTGCTGGTGTGCATCGGCATCGGGATACTGCTCGGCAAGGCGTTCCCCGGCATGGGGGAAGCCCTGGACAGGATATCCGTGGCCCAGGTCTCCATACCCATTGCGGTGTGCCTCTTCTTCATGATGTACCCCATCATGGTGAAGATAGACTTCGCCGAGGTGATCAAGGCCGGTAAGACCCCCAGGCCGGTGCTCCTCACCCTCTTCGTCAACTGGTGTATTAAGCCCTTCACCATGGTGGCCATCGCCACCTTCTTCCTGGGCGTCGTCTTCAAGCGCTGGATACCGGGAGCCGACCTGGGCACCCACTATGTCCCCACCGCGGGTGGCATCATGGTGGACGGAGTGATGCGGCCCGAGCTCTACCGCTCTTACATCTCGGGCTGCATCCTTCTGGGCATCGCCCCCTGCACGGCTATGGTGCTGGTGTGGTCCTACCTGGCCAGGGGGAACGACGGGCACACCCTGGTCATGGTGGCCATCAACTCCCTCACCATGCTGGTGCTCTACGCCCCTCTGGGAGGCTGGCTGCTGGGGGTCAACAGCATGCCCGTGCCCTGGCTGACCATAGTGCTCTCGGTGGCCATTTACGTGGCCCTACCCCTGGTGGCCGGGTATTATTCCAGAAAATGGATCCTTAAGAAGAAGGGCATGGAATGGTTCCAGGAGAGGTTCATCCACTTCCTCACCCCCGTCACCATCATGGCCCTCCTGGTGACCCTGATTATCCTCTTCAGCCTCAAGGGCCAGCTGATCATCGACCAGCCAATGGCCATCCTCTACATCGCCATACCCCTCTTCATCCAGACCAACATCATCTTCTGGATCGGCTACGGCCTGGCCAGGCTGCTCAAGTTGGATTACCGCGACGCGGCCCCCTCGGCCATAATAGGAGCCTCCAACCACTTCGAGGTGGCCATCGCCACCGCTACCGTGCTCTACGGCATCGCCTCCGGGGCGGCCCTGGCCACGGTGGTGGGGGTGCTCATCGAGGTCCCGGTGATGCTCCTGCTGGTGAAGATATGTCTGAGGACCCAGGGATGGTTCCATCCGGATGAAGCTCCGGCGGTGGCGGCTGCCGACGGGGGATTCAGGGAGGAGGCTTGAGCCGCGCTCCCACCCTCGAACCCGTCTCTCCGCACGCAGCCTATCGGCGGGCTCGGGGTCGGATGGACGACCGGAAGCGGCTTGAGAGCTCGTCCCCGGACGGAGCTGGGCGTAGTAGCTGGTGACGGTGGCGAAATGGGAGGCGGTGATCATGTCGGGTGGCGACCACAAGGTGGAGTTCTTCATCCCCGCTCCGGCCTGCACGTGTTCCGGGCCGGTCTCCCTCCGAGAAGCGGAGGGGCTGTCCCGCTTGGAAGTGCTTATGGCCGATGTGGAGGAGAGGTTTCCCGAGGCGGAGATGATACGCTACCCCATGTCCGACGACCGTGCTTACGCGGAGGGCCTGCGCAGGCTTTCCGCCTATCTCCGGGACGCCGGGGAGGAGGATTTCGCCTCCCGGGTGGCCTTCTCCCTGCGCAACGTACTCGCCGCCGTGGCAGTGGACGGGAAGCTGGTGGCCTACGGTAAAGTGCCCGACCTGGAGGACGTGGAACACGCCCTGCGGACGGGCGAGGTCCGGCAGGAGAATGATGCACAGAAGCGAGGCCCTGGATTTTAAAGCGGTCTGCCGGCCGTAAGGCCTTTGCCGGCCTCTCAGGCTTTGAGGGAGAGGATCTTCTCCGCCAGGCCGCTTCCCACGTCCTTGCCGGAGAAGAAGGAGACCGACTTGCTTATTTTCTCCGCCAATTGCGGGAGCATGTCCGGGGTGAGGGTGTCCGGGGTGCAGCCGATGAGCTCGCAGTTCTTCTTCACCGTGGCTTTGGCGATGAACTCGCCCACCGCCTCGGAGAGGATCTTCTCTATCTCCTGCGCGAGCTTGTTGGCCAAATCCTCCTCCTCTCGATCCTCCGGCAAGTCCAAACCGCGCCGCCCGGACGGGGGCAGTTCATATCATTTATCGTTAAACGGCCTGCCGAACTTTACCGCTTTTCGTGCCCCGGTCGTTGGTCGAAGCGGAGGTTTCCCGCCGGCATCGCGGGTTATACAATGTCACCGTGGGACGGCGCCGGTTTTCCCGGATGCCCCTGAAGGGGGCCTCGATGCTGCGGACCGGACAGGGGAGGGAGGCTCGTGGAGCACAACCCGGAAGCCTGCACGGGATGTCTCAACTGCCAGCTGGTGTGCTCTTTTTTCCACGAAGGGGAGTGCAACCCCTCGCTCAGCCGGGTGACGCAACAGGCCTGCGGGGACGGCTTCCGGGCCGTCTTCTCCGTGGATTGCGACGAGTGCGGCCGCTGCGCCGATTTCTGCCCCTACGGGGCCATGTCCAGGTCCGGTGATTGAGGAGGCGGGCGTGGAAGGCGGTTTCACCGGGTTCCTTCTGGAGGTGGACCTGGGCACCCGCGAGGTGCGCGCCAGGGAGTATCCGCATGAATGGGCTCGCCGCCATCTGGGGGGTTTCGGGACCAACAACCGGCTGTGCCTGGACCTGATGGTGCCGGGGACGGACCCCTTCTCCCCGGATAACCCGGTGGTGCTGGGAGCCGGCCCCCTGGTGGGGACGGTGGTCCCGGGCGCCTCCCGGGTGATGGCCAATTCGCGCCTGCCCCTCACCGGGGCCGTGGCCTCCGCCTCGGGCAGCATGGGGCTGGGGGCCCACCTGAAATGGGCGGGATGGGATCACCTGGTTATAAGGGGCCGCTCGCCTCGGCCGGTGGCGCTGGTGGTCGAGGACGACAGAGTGGAGTTCCTCCCCGCCGACCGGCTTTGGGGGAAAGGCATCCAGGAGGCCACCCGCCTGCTCCGGGAGGACTACCCCGGTTTCTCAGCCCTGGTCATAGGCCCGGCGGGGGAGAACCTGGTGCATTCCTCCCTGGCCATGATCGACGCCTGCGCCACCCTGGGGCGTGGAGGCCTGGGCGCGGTGCTGGGGGCCAAGAACCTCAAGGCGGTGCTGGTGCGGGGGACGGGAGGGGTGAAGGTGGCCGACCCGCGAAGCCTCCGGGAGCTCCTCCGGGGCCTCTTCCAGCGTCTGGAAAAATATGACATGAGGCAGGCGGCCGCCGAGCTGGGCATGATAGGGGCCTGGCCCATGTACGCCTCCCAGCTCCTCCCCCACGGGTCAACGGAGGAGGACCTGGGGGAGGCCACCGAGAGGTTCGGCCCCCGGGCCTACCTGCGGCTCAAGAGGCGCCGCCTCTCCTGCCCCTCCTGTTTCCTGGCGGACAAGGATGAGCTCTTCCTCCCCGCGGAGGGGAGGACGGTTTACTCCACCTCCTTCCTCAACGCGGCCATCATGGGGTGCGCCATGGGCATGCGGGACGCCGAGGAGGCGGCCTCCACCCTGGCCCTCCTGGACGACCTGGGCCTGGACTTCATGACCCTGAGCTGGCAGGCGGCTTACCTTCTGGAGCTGGGCGAGCACGGTATCCTGCGCGGGGGCGAGGTGGAGGGCATTCCCCTGCGCAGGGGCGGAGAGCTCCTGCGCCAGCTGGCCCTCAAGGTGGCCGGGCGGGAGGGGGAGACGGGGGAGGCACTGGCCCGCGGCTGGAAGGGGGCGCTGGAGTTCTTCGGGGAGCACACCCGCCGCTACACCATCCTGGTGCGCGACCAGGACTGCCTCTACGACCCGCGGGTGAGCGGCCTGGGGACCATGGAGTTCGAGCAGGTGGTCTCCCCCCGGGGTCCCACCTCGGCCAGCGCCGGCTCGGCCACTTACGTGCCCGGTCTCCCCGAGGAGAGGCTGCGCCGCCTGACGGAACGCATGGGGGTGGGCAAGGTAGCCCTGGAGCGCATATTCTCCCCGCCCTGGGGATTGGACGTAGGCCGCCTCACCAGATACTCCGAGGACTGGTTCAGCCTCTTCAGCTCTCTGGGCATATGCAACCGCTTCCAGATCAACCGCTTCTACCACGCCGGGCTCGTCCGGGACGTCCTGGCCGCGGTGACCGGGATGGATCTCTCCGTGGAGGAGATGATGTCCCGGGCGGCTGACTCCTGGGGACTGTACCGCGAGCTCAACGCACGGGAGGGCCTGGGGCCGGAGGAGGACCGCCCTCCCGAGGCCTGGTTCGACGAGAGGCCGCTGTGGGGTCGGGGAGGACGCCTCCATGACTACTTCGGGCGCCCCCTCGAGCGCCACGACGTGGACCTGTTCCTCCGATCTTACTATGATGAAAGGGGGTCAGGTCTTGAAATTTGATACCTCTGGAGACATTCAGGTAGTCGGCGTCCGCCCTCGGCGGACCGGGCCTGCCGGGGACCCCATGGTCGCCGGTGGACGTCCGGAGGGAAGGTTTTCCCGCACGTGAACGACAGGGATTTCATGCGCCTGGCTCTGGAGGAAGCCCGTCTGGCCGCCGAGGAGGGGGAGGTCCCGGTGGGGGCGGTCCTGGTCAAGGACGGCGAGGTCATCGCCCGCGCCCACAACCGGCGGGAAGCCACCGGCAACCCTCTGGACCATGCGGAGATGCTGGCCCTCGTGGAAGGGGCCTCCCGCCTGGGAGGCTGGCGCCTGGAAAGGACCACCATGTACGTGACCCTGGAGCCCTGCCCCATGTGCGCGGGGGCGCTGGTGCAGGCGAGGGTTTCCCGGCTGGTCTTCGGGGCCAGGGACTTGAGGCTCGGCGCCGCGGGGAGCAGGTACAACCTGGTGAGCGACGAAGCCGTCCATCACCGCCTGGAGGTGGTGGAGGGGATCCTGGAGGAGGAATGCCTTTCCCTCCTCCGCGGCTTCTTCGAGGAACGCCGAATCCGCGGGTAGTACGCGGCCTTGGCCCGTGTCCCTGCGAGCGTGATGGCCGCGGCCGTCCGCCGGCGAGGGCCGCCATCCTCATTACGCGCGTCGAAGAAGGTCGGAAGATCGGCGGGTCGCCGGTCATGTCCGGGCCTTGAGCATGGCGTAACCCATGAGGCCGTCTCGAAAGGCTTTTTCCAGTTTCTGACATGCCCGCGCAAAGGCCTTCCCGTATCTCCTCTCCTCCCTGCTCCGTTCGCCTTCCAGGAAGCGGAGGGCGTTTTGGCGCCAGAACCGCAGGGTGGGCAGCACTTTCTCCGAGACGTCCCGGGTTTCCACCTCGCGGAAGCCGGCGCTCAGGAGCAGCGCGCGGAGGTCATCCACTCCGAGTATGTGCGCCGGGCCCCATACGTCCACGTGGGAGAAGAAATCCCTCAAGTTCCCCGCCAGATATCGGAGGCCTTTCAGGAAGGGGAGGCTACCGGCCTGCACCAGGTCGCACATCACCAGGACCCCGCCGTCCTTCAGCACGCGACGGCATTCCCGGAAGAGGGCTTCCTTGTCGGAGATGGGGTGGGAGGCCTCCATCATCCACACCAGGTCGAAGGTGCGGTCGGGGAAACGGTTGTCCGTGCCGTCGGCCAGGTGGAAACGAACGCCCTCGTAACCCCTCTCCCGCGCCGCCTGCCGCGCCAGGTGAACGCCGCGGCGGCTGGTGGAGATGCCGTCTATCTCGCACCCGTAGCGCTCGTGGATATAGAGGGCGGGTCCTCCCACACCGCAGCCCACGTCCAGTATCCGCGTCCTGTGGTCGATGTCGCAGAGTTCGAGCATCTTGTCGATCATGCGGTCCGTGGCCTCGGACAGCCCCATCTCCGGGCTCTCGAAGTAGCCGAAGTGGAGGTCCTCGCCCATGAACTCTTTCCACATCTCGGTCACCCGGTCGTAATGGACCGCCGGATCGACGCTCATGAGCACTCACCCCCCACAGCTCGGAAGTTTTTCCGCCCCACCACGATAGATATTACCCGAACCTTCCATAAATACCGGACTCAGCCGGAAGTGGTATGTGTCCCTCAGCGTGGAGCCACCGAGATAGATATTACCCGATCTTCCATAAAAGCACCCGTGGGGTTTTCGGGGAGAGGGCCTCGACGGAGGGCCGGGGTTCGCCTGAGCCCCGGGGGAGGCTGAATACCGGGAAAGGCCACCCCCTGCCGTAAAAAGAGACGGATGGCGGTGAACGACCGCTGCTTTAGCGGGGCGGCACCGAGTAATGGCGGCGTTCACGGGGCGAGCGTTCGGGGAGTGGCGCGAGGTGGGAGCCGCGCGACCGGAACGGCCCGTGAGGACAAGGGCTTTCAGGACATGTAGTCGGAAGCCCAGGTCCTTCGATTCGCGGCCGGACTGCGCTCGTCAACCCGCGACCGGAAACTTATAATAGGGTTTACGCGGAGAGGTGCCAGAGCGGACGAATGGGGCGGTCTCGAAAACCGTTGAGCCCTTCGCGGGGCTCCGTGGGTTCGAATCCCACCCTCTCCGCCATACGTTCTCGGCCCCCATCCGCAGGGCTTCCGGGAGGCCCCGGGCCGTGGATGGAGGGAGGTCAGACCCGGCGGGGCGGAGGGACGAAGACGCTGCGCATCCCGGTGCGCTCCAGGGTGATGGCCTCGCCCGGGCAGTGGTGGGCACACACCCCGCATCCGATGCACTTGCCCGCATCCACGCGGGCCACGTCCTCCACGACGGTCACCGCCTCCATGGGACACATTTCCTCGCAGGTCCCGCAACCGTTGCACAGAGCGGCGTCCACCGCCGCCAGGTGCGAGGCGTAGGTCTGCATGGGTGCCGCCCCGCGGTAGTAGAGGTCGAAGGTCCCACAGCAGCACTTGCAACAGTTGCAGATGGCGAACTCGTCCCGCATGGGGTCGTTCTTCTCGTGGAAGAACTTGTGCACCAGGCCGGCCTGCTCGCATTCCCGGAGGATCCGCTTGGCCTCCTCGGCGGATATCTCCTTCCCGAAGCCGTAATCGATCATGAACCGGGCCGACCTCCCGAAGGTCAGGCAGTTGACCTTCTCCTCGGTCACCCGGCAGGGCTTGCCCAGGAGGTCCTTGTGGTGGCGGCAGTAACAGTGGCTCACGGCGAAGGTGTCGAACTTGTCCACGATCTTCATGGCGTCCTCATAAGGCATGACCGCGTCCTGCTTTACGTCCACCTCGCATTCCACGGGGACCACCCGGGTTATGGGCGGGACGTTCTTGAGCACCTCCATGGCCGGTTCGTAGTTGCCCTGAATGAGCTCGGTCAGCTCCTCGAACAGCCTCTCGAAGAGGACGGCGAGCTTCCTCTCCTTCTCCCCCGTCCCTCCCCGCACCATGGTCAGCTCGAAGAGGCCGGGGAAGGGGGGCATGAGGTGGTAGACGTCAACCCCTGTGGACCTGCTCCTGGTGACCATGAGGGCTCCCTTGTGCAGCAGCCCGTCCAGCATCCTGGTGAGGGCCTCTCCCTCCAGGCCGCAGCGCTCCTCGATCTCCCGGAGGTTGAGCGAGGGCCTGTCGAAGTTCTGGATGAACCTGGCCTCCTCCTCGTCCAGTATGTTCCGCAGCAGCTCGAGCAGGGTCTCGGTGACCGGCATGGGCACCGCACCGGCGGCCACCATCCTGCTGGCAGCTTTGTTCCACACCTTCTCCTCGGACATGGGCACCTCCTTCGCCGACCGGCCTGATGCCCACCATTATAGTAAAAGGCCGGGTGGCGGGTAGGGGTCGTGCCCGCGGCTACGGGTTCCGGCTCCCGGTGCCGGGTCATGCGGGGTCGGTGGGGCGCTCGCGGGAAGTGCCCGGCGCCATGACCGGAGCAGTGGCGAACGGCAGGATGCCGTGCCGATCGCGCGGGGCGCTCGCGGGGAACGCCGGATAGGCCGGCCGGAACATGAACGGGCGGCAGCAGGTCATGTTGCGCCCGTGGGCGCTCGCCGGGAAACGCGTTCAGCAGCGCGCGAGGAGCAGCTCGAGCGCCTTTACCGCCACCAGGACCGCGTTGCCCTCCCCCTTCCGCAGCGCCGCCGGGGTTATGCGTCCACCCGCTGCGTGACGGTCCACCACCCCGGTCACACAGCCCGCCCGCAAACCGAGGGCCGAGCACATGGTCAGCAAGGTGGCCGCCTCCATCTCGTAGTTGAGGACGTGCAGCCGCCGCCATTCCTCGGTGATGCCCTGGAAGCGGCGGGGTATGTGACCGGAGAAGGAGTCGCGCCGTTCCTGGCCGGGATAGAAGGTGTCCGAGGAGCAGGTGATGCCCACGTGGTGAGGGATTCCCAGCTCCTCAGCCGCCGAAACCAGGGCCGTCACCACCCGGTGGTCGGCCACCGCCGGGTATTCGAGGGGTGCGTAGTGGGTGGAGGCACCGTCCAGGCGCACCGCTCCCGTGGTGATGACCACGTCCCCTATCTCCATGTGCGGTTGGATGGCCCCCGTGGTGCCAACGCGTATGAAGGTGCGGACGCCCAGCAGGGCGAGCTCCTCCACGGCGATGGCCGTGGACGGCCCGCCTATCCCCGTGGAGGTGATTATCACGGGGGTCCCGTGAAGGTGGGCCAGCCAGGTGCGGAACTCCCGCTTCCAGGCCAGTTCCTTTCCTCCTTCCAGCGGCGGTGAGGTGGCCAAGGTCACCACCCTGCCCGGATCGCCGGGCAGAAGCGCCGTGTCCGCTCCGGCCAGCTCTCCCTTTCTCAAAGCCAGGTGGTAGACGGACGCCGAGCGGGTGCCGGCTCTCCCTCCCCTCGCCTCTCTGTTCTCCCTGTCTGCCATGGCTTACACACCCCCGTGTTTCCGAGTGCGGCCTGGGCGCCGTGGTCACGATCCGACGAGTCAAGGATATCCCTTGGGGGAGGGAGAGGTGAATCGCCCTGCTCCGCTCCCAGCGGCTCGGGCTGCGTGCTATGACCTCGCGGCGGACCACCCCCTACCCCTTCGCGCGACGCGCCGTGGAGAGACGCGCGGGCTGACCTCGTGGAGGGCCCTCCGTCTTCTCCGGGCAGGAACGACTCGGCGGCCTGCCTGCTGGTGGGTTATCGTCCCCCTTCTTCCCCGGAAAACATCCCCATGGCACCGGCGTGGCCTGTTGTTGCGGTATCGTTCCCCTCCCCGGATAAGGTCCCATGGCGCGGCGGGGCCTGACCGAGGAGATCGTTCCCCTCCTCACGGGGAGAAGGCGGTCCGATGGCGCCGCCGTGGGCTGGCGAAGGAAGTGGTCCCCCTCCCCACGGGTAATCGCCTTTACGGCTGCGGCGCGCCCGCCTATCTGGTATAATATATACCGACCGTCGGTATATTATTTCGCGAGAGCGGCGGGAGGAAGGCGTCTTGGCCAGGCCCCGGAAGGAAGAGGCCCGGGAGGACACCCGGAGGGAGATAGTCGAGGCCGCATGGAAGTCGTTCTCCTCCGCGGGTTACGACGCCACCACCCTGGAGTCGATAATTTCCGCGGTGGGTATTTCCAAGGGGACCTTTTACTATTACTTCTCCGGCAAGGAGGACCTCTTGGACGCGGTGGTGGAAGCGGTCATCGAGCGCATGGCCGCTCGAGTGGAAGGGGTGAACCGCGAGGCGGGCCTCAGCCCCCTGGAGAAGATGAGGCGCTTCCTGGAGACCGTAGCCGCCTGGAAGACGGAGAACCTGGAGATCATCCGGGAGGTGGCGGAGGTGGTCTACCGGCCGCAGAACGCCATCATCCGGGACAAGATGAACCGCCGCACGGTGGAAAGGCTGGCCCCCATCCTGGCGGAGATACTTGCCGAGGGGGAGGCCGAGGGGGTGTTCAGGACGGGCGGCCCCGGGGACATGGCCGAGATCGTGCTCCGCTTCTTCGCCGCCATGTCCGAATTGCAGGCCGAGGACTACCTGCGAGCCGCCAGGGAAGAGGACGCCGAGGCGGTGGAGCGCCTGGTCCGCCGCGCGGAGCTCTACGTGAGGTCCATGGAGAGGATGTTGGGGGCGGAGGAGGGCTCCGTCTACGTCCTCGACCGGCGCCTGGTGGAAACGGCGGTGGGCACGAAAAAGGGCGCAAAAACGAGCAGGAAAGGAAAGACACGCGAGGAGGGCGGTGAGGGATGGACGAGGAGGTCCGCATCTCGGCCGAGAACATAGCCTACTCCTACGATGGCAGACCGGCGGTGGACCACATCTCCTTCCAGGTGAGGAAGGGGGAGATCCTCGGATTCCTGGGCCCCAACGGGGCGGGCAAGACCACCACCCTGAAGATGCTGGTGGGGCTCCTGGTCCCGCAGGACGGCAGGATAACCATTCTGGGCCGGGACATGGTCAGGGAGCGGGCTGCGGTTCAGGCGCTGATCGGGGTGTGCTTCGAGGAGAAGTCCCTTTACGAGGACATGTCCGCGGCGGCCAACCTGAGGTTTTTCGCCTCCCTCTTCGGGATACGGGACCCGGACACCGCCGTCCTCCTGGAGAGAGTGGGCCTGCCCGTGGAACGCAGGGACCGGGTGGCAAATTATTCCAAAGGGATGAAGCAGAGACTCATGGTGGCCAGGGCGCTGGTCAACCGGCCTGAGGTCCTCTTCCTCGACGAGCCCACGGACGGCCTGGACCCCGTCTCCTCGGAGGTCATACGCTCGGTCATCCTCGAGGAGAAGGAGAAGGGGGTCTCCGTCTTTCTCACCACCCACGACATGGTGGAGGCGGACAAGCTCTCCGACCGCGTGGCCTTCATCAACGAGGGGAAGATCGTGGCCCTGGACACGCCCGACAACCTCAAGCACGAATACGGGAAGCGGGTCCTCAAGGTGCGGTACCGGGACGGCGGCGAGCTGAGGGAGGAGGAGATCCCCCTGGAGGGCGAGGGTTCGGGGCGGCGCGTCCGGGAGATAATCGATGGCTACCAGGTTCTGGATATGCACACCGAGGAAGCCACCCTGGAGGACATCTTCATAGCCCTCACCGGGAAGAAGCTGGGATGAAGGCGAAAAGGATAGCCGCCATCGTGAGAAAGGACCTGGGGCAGGTCTTCCGCAACCGCTTCATGGCCGTGATCTCCCTCCTGCTCATCCTCCTCTACGCCCTGCTCTACAACCTCATGCCCCGGGAGGTGGAGGAGACCTTCCGGCTCGGCCTCTACCTGGAAGGCGGGGCGCAGGATATGCGGGTTCTGGAGGAACGGTCGCGGGCAGAGGGCCTGGAGGCGGAAGACGGCCACCTCCCGGGAAGGGGATCTGATGTCCCCCCGGCGGGCGAGGAGGTGCCGGCCGGGACGTCGCGGCTCGATGCGGCGCCGGAGGGTCGCGGGACGCCGGTGGAGGGGGGGCTGGAGCTGCTCCCGGCGGGATCCGTGGAGGACCTCCGGGGAATGGTGGAGAGGAGGGAGGTCGAGGCCGGACTGCTCCTGGACCTCGACGCGCGGCCGGTCCGCCTGGAGCTCTACCTGGACTCCCGGGCCCACGAGGAGCTGGCCCAGGCCGCGGAGACCCTGGCCGGGGAGGTGGCCTATGCCTTCCTCGGCCACCGGCTCCCGGTGGCTCTCCGGACGGTCATGGTGGGGCCGGACATGGCCGGGCGCCAGATCCCCCTCCGGGACAAGCTCCGGGTGTTGCTCCTGGCCTTCGTCTTCCTTCTGGAGCTCTACGGGCTGGCGAACCTCCTGGTGGAGGAGATACAGCACCGCACGGCCCAGGCCGTCCTGGTAACCCCGGTGACCCACGGGGAGTTCATCACCGCCAAGGCCCTCACGGGCATGACCCTGGCCTTCGTGGAGGGGCTTTTGCTGGCCGTGCTCCTCAGGGCCGTCGGGCGATCCACCTGGGTCCCGCTGGCGGCCTTTCTGCTGCTGGGAGCCTGCCTGGTGGTGGGGTTTTCTTTCATCATCGGGGCGGTCAGCCGGGATTTCATGTCCATGGCCATGATCTCCATCGTGCCCTTCCTGCTCCTCATGCTCCCCGCCTTCACCCTCCTGTATCCGGGTTTCGACTCCCCCCTGCTCAGGGCCATTCCCACCTATCACCTGGTGAAGCCGCTCGACGGGGTGCTCAATTACGGGCACGGCCTTTCCGACCACCTGTCCGCGGCGCTTTACCTTTTCCTTTTCTCCATGTTCTTCTTCTGGCTGGGTTGGTACATACTGAGGAGGAGGCTGGCATGACAACGCCGGATGGAGCGGGAGAAGGACTCGCGGGAGGAGCGTGGCGTCCGCACGTGAGGAGGGCGGCATGAGAGCGCGGCGCATACTCGCTTTGGTGAGGAAGAACCTCAACCCCAGGAACCCCTACCTGCTCTTCGCCCTGCTGGCCCCCTTCTTCTACGCCGCCGTCTTCCAGTTCATCTTCAACCTGGGGAAGGACGAGCCGAGGCTGGCGCTCTACGAAGAGGGGGAGCACCGGGTGACCGCTCTGCTCGAGGAGAACAGGGCGCTGCGCGTGACGGCGGCGGATTCCATCGAGGAGCTCCGGAGGACGGTGGAGGAGAACAGGGCGGACCTGGGGGTGGTGATCGAGAAGGAAGACAGAACGCGCCTGGAGGCGGGCGAGGAGGCCGAGCTGGTAATATATGTCAACGGGGAGAGCCTGGCCAGGGAGCGCTCCGTGGCCCTGGCCGCCGTCACCGAGGCCCTGCGCCGCGTGTCCCCGGACGTCCCCCGCCTGACCATGGAGACGGTGAGGCTGGGGGAGGAGAGGCCGCTCTCGGTCATGGAGATGTTCCTTCCCTTCCTGGTCATCACGGTGATCATCGCCGGGGCCTATTTCCTGCCCGCCAGCTTCCTGGTCACGGAGAAGGAGAAAAGGACCCTGGAGGCCCTCCTGGTCACGCCCACGTCCCCGGGCGAGGTCCTCGTCGCCTTCGGACTAACGGGGCTGGTCATCTCCCTGAGCATGGGCGTGGTCCTGCTGCTGCTGACCGTGGGCATCCCCAACCCGCCCCTCATCCTCGCCGCCTTCTTCCTGGGGTCGGTCCTGGCCCTGGAGTGGGGCCTGCTCATGGGCCTGCTCTCACGGGACCAGACCTCCATGGTGGCCTACATGAAGTCCGTGAACATCTTCATCATCGGCCCGGTTCTCTTCGTCATCTTCCCCGACTGGCCTCAGTGGATCGCCCGCGTCTTTCCCACCTACTACATCGCCAACCCCGTCTTCCGGGCGGCCGTCCACGGCGAGGGATGGAGGGAACTGGGGTGGCAGATCGCGGTCCTCGCTGGGTTCGTCGTCCTCTTCCTCCTCCCCCTGGCCGCTTCGGTGGCCCGCTTCGGAAGAGCGGGGCGGAAGGGGGCCCTTTCCCTGTCCTGAAGGGCGACCCGGGCTTTCCGCCCTCCTTTTCCGCGCGGCGCCCCGCGCGGCGTCGGTACCTCCCCGAAGGAAGGCTGCGCTTACCGCGGCCGGGTGCGCCCGCTCGCCGGCAGGCTGCCCTGAGGGCGCCAGGGGACGTTTGTGCACGCTCCCGCCGGCGTCCATGATGGAAGAAACGACCAGGAGGCCGAACGTCTCAAGGCCCGGCGCCAAGGGTGCCGACCCTGGGTCGCCGCAGTTCCACGGGGCTCGCCTCTTGCCCTTTATGGAAGAAACGACCAGGAGGCCGAACGTCTCAAGGCCCGGCGCCCGTCGGCCCTCATCGGTCCGACCGGCCGGAGCGGAGCCGGAGGGCCGCCTCCTCGATCCTCCGAGCGTTGGGCAGCGCCTCGTTCTCCAGGTGCCTTGCGTAGGGGATCACCCCCTCCACGCAGACCCGGGAGAAATCGGCCTTAACGCCTTCCTCAGCCAGGAGGGCGGCGATCTCGCCGCTCAGTCCGAAGCTCGCGTAGTCCTCGTCGACCACCAGGACCCGGCCGGTGCGCGAGGCGGAGGAGAGGATCAGCTCGCGGTCCAGGGGGCAGGCGCTGCGCAGGTCCACCACCTCGGCGTCCACCCCTTTCCCCTCGAGCCGGTCGGCCGCCTCCAAACAGCGGTGGACGCCAACGCCCAGGCTGAGCATGGTGAGGTCGCCTCCCTCCCGCACCAGCCTGGCTTTCCCGATGGGCACGGGCGCCGGAGGCGTGGGCACCTCCCCTCGTGCCCCGGCCTCGGGGACGTCGAAGCTCACCGTCTCCCTGCCGCCCCTCCCCAGGTAGTCGAGCCAGTAATCGGAGAGCAGCTTGTGCTCCAAAAAGACCACCGGGTCGTCGCTCTCCAGGGCCGAGAGCATGAGGCCCGCAGCGTCGGCCGGGTTGGAGGGGACCACCACGGAGAGGCCGGGCATCCCGGAGAGCAGCCCCCAGAGGCACTGCTCGTGCTGGCCGGCGTCGCCGTACCCGCCCCCGCAGGCCGCGCGGACCACCAGGGGGACGTTCCACTTCCCGCCGGAGAAGGCCCTGACCTTGGTGGCCTGGTTGAGGAGGGCATCCAGGGCCACGGCGATGAAGTCCACCATCATGATCTCCACCACCGGACGCAGCCCGGCCATGGCCGCTCCCACGCCGGCGGCCAGAAAAGCGGCCTCGCTTATGGGGGCCTGCAGCACCCGTGAAGGGCCGAAACGCACCAGCAGCTCCCTCCTGAGCATGGCCACGTCCTCTCCCAGGACGATCACCCGGGAATCGACGGCCATGGCCTCTCCCAGGGCGTAGTCTATGGCTCGGGCGAAGGTCATCTCAGGCATGGGACGCCCTCCTTTCCGTCCTCGCCAGGGCTGCCCTGGTCGCCTCCTCCACCTCCCGGGCGACCTCCTCCTCGATGCGCAGCCGCTGCTCCACGGGGAGCAAGGCCGCGGCGCGCCGCAGGGGGTCCTTTTGCAAGAGGTATCTCTCCACCCCCAGGACGGTCAGCGCCCTTCCGATGATCCCCAGGTGGAGGGCACGGACGGGAACGGCGCCCAGGGGCCTGGAGAGGAGCGCCCGCACCAGCGGAGGCCCTATCTCCAGGGACTGACGCACGGGATTGCGGAACACCCGCAGCATGGGATCGCCCAGGAAATGGCCCTCCATGCGGGGACAGGAGGCCAGCAAGAAGCTCGGACCGCGGCCCGACCTGGCCCGGGAGACCGCCTTCCCCGCCGCCTCCCAGACCTTCTCCACCCGGGTGCCGTCCACTCTGCGGGTGGGCATGCCGAAGGAGCGCGCCCGGCGCACCAGGCTCCCCGCGGTGACCGAACGAGAACGGGTGGTGATGGCCCAGCGGTTGTCCTTGCACACGAAGATGAGGGGGAGTTTCCAGACCGCGGCCAGGTTGAGGCTCTCCAGGAGCATCCCTTGGTTGACCGCCCCTTCTCCGAAGAAGGCCACCGCCACCTTGCCGGGGTCGAGGTGCCGGGCGGCCAGGGCGAACCCGCATCCCAGGGGCGCGGAAGACCCCACGATGCCCGAGGAGGCGGCCAGGTGCTCCCGCGAGAAAAGGTGCATGTGCCCGCCTCGGCCACCGCACAACCCCTCCGGGTGCCCCAGCATCTCCAGGAGGAGGGACTCCATGCTCACCCCCCTTCCCACCAGGGGCGGGGTGGAGCGGTGGTCGAGGGCCAGGGCGTCGCCCTCCCCGAGGTGGGCCAGCACCCCGGCGACCACCGCTTCCTCCCCCATCCCCAGGTGCATCTCGCCGGAGATGAGGCCTCGCTCCCAGAAAAGGGCCAGTTTCTCCTCGAAACGCCGCATGCGCAGCATCTGCCGGTAGAGTCCCGGCACGTCCGGTTTCATCTCTCACCTCCCGTCGATCGGACACGGGGGTGGGGGCGCGTATAAAGCGGCGGACCGCGCACCCCTCCCCTTCTCCCGGGTTGTGCGTCCTTCGGCTCCTTACTACAGCTGCTCCCGCCCAGTCACCCCTGGCCGGCCCCGCGGACACAAGGCGTTTATCATGCTTTTTGCGCCACCCCAAAAGGGCGTCACCGTCACTCCCTGACCAGCCCCGCGGACATGAGGCGGTCCAGGGAACCGAAGGCCCTGAGGGTCAGGGAGCGGGCCAGGTCGCTGGTCCTGGTGGCCCGAGGCCTGCGGAACATGTCCCGACGTCGCTCCCTCCGGCGCAGGCGCCCATCCGGGCGGTAGTCGATCTCCTCGCGGGCTCGGTCCGCCCATTCCATGCGCAGCGCGTCGCCCACCCACACCGGCACGTACTGGTGGCGGCAGGGGTTGCCCGGGGTGATGTATATGGTGCACCGCCCGGGGTCCATGAGGATGGAGTTCAGGGTCCGGGCGACGTTCATCTCCACCAGGGCCTCCACCAGCTCTCCCCGGCGGAGGTGGCGGAAGAAGTTCCAGGGATGGCAGCATATGGTGGCGTCGTCCACCCTCTCCCCGTAGGGGTCGGGTCGTATGCCGAACTCGGCCAGGGTGGAGTAGTTCAGGCCGTGGTCCCGGGTTATGATGCCGGCGGTGTGCCGGTCTATCCTCCCCTTGAACATCTCCAGCAGTTCCCACATGCGGGCCAGGCGGGCGAAGGAGCCGGCGATGAGGGGCTCCTTCAGGGGGTCGGCGCCGCCGGAGAGGGCGCGGTCCAGGAACTGGTGATGATTGGCGGAGGCCAGCACCCCGCCGTGGTCCGCGGCCCTCTCCACCGCCATGTGATGGTGGGAATGCTCGATCACCACGGCCTCCCCGTTCATGTCCGCGAATATGCTGTTGGCGTTCATGATGATGGCTATGGCCAGTCCGGGGAGCACCTCGCGCGGGTTGTCCCTCCACACGCTCACCGCGCCGTCAACGGTGGACTGGGTCTCCATGGCCAGGTTGTTCAGCTCGAAGAAGGTGAGCCCCTCGCCGCCGTCCGTGGCCCCCACCGAGTTCACGCAGGAGCACAGGCCGTCGCCGTTCATCACCCCGATGCCGAATAGGACGGGAAGCCCCATGCACACGTAGGGCTTGCTCCCTTGGATGTCGCGGACATATAGTGGCATACGCCCTAAAAGCAACCGGAAGAACGGGGAGAGGTCGAAATTCCAGGATACGTAGATCTTGCCGTCCGTGGTGGCCGGGGGCACGGCGGCGAAGTTGGTGCAGCCGATGCCCGGCCGGGAGGCCAGGGCCAGCGACGCCGTCGTCAGCTCCGTGACCTCCGCCCCCAGGGCGCGGGCCAGGCCTTCCAGCCTCTCCCGGTGCCGGGGATAACGGTCGGAGAGGATGTCCAGGTGCCTTCGCGCTCTCTCTCGCGTGCGGGCGGGATGAGCGCCGGTCCTCTTGAGCCACAGGGAGGCGCGGGAGATGACGGTGCGGTAGAGGGTCTCGCGCTCCCTTCCCGCCGCGTAGCCGAAGCCGAAGTCGTCTTTCGCGGAGACGGTCCAGAGCATACCTACCTCCTTTCGGGCGGCCTCGCTGCATACCGGAGCTCTCCGGCCCGGCCGGAGCCCCGGCCCGAGGGCTTCGCCGTGTGCCGGTATATCTACGACGTCAGTCAAAGGAGAACGATTCGAGATAACGCACGGCCGGGTCTTCGAACTCCACCTCCGCGGGGTCAAAATCCCCGGGGTCGAAATCGCCGTCCAACCACCTGATGTATTCATGATATTCCGGGTGGGAGGGATCGGCGAGGATGCTCAGCATGCGGTAGAAGCCATCTATCCCCCCGCAGTCTTCGGGAGGGCAGGCTCCCGAGCCTTCGAGGCAGCGGGGGTAGGACACGCCCGGCTCCCTGGGCGATATCCTCTCCAGTTCGATGCCGTGCACCCAGCCGTCGCCGAAGTCGTATTTGTAGGAGGCGACGGGGTTGTCCGGCGTGAGCCAGTCGGCCACTTTCTCCTCCCATCCCGCATGGACGATGTGGAGCCTCCCGTCCAGGCCGATCCGGAAGTCCTCCGGGGACGGTATCCCTATATGCTCGACCCTGTCGCTGCCCGGACGGGGGAGGGAGAACACGTGCAGGTGGCAGTCGAGCCACCCCATGGCGTCCTGGATGGCCACGTGGAGGTCCCAGAGAGAATAATCCCCTGGGACCTCGATGCGCCTCCAGATCAAAGGCTCGCTCCCCACGAGGTAGATGCGGAACCGGTAGACCACGTCGTATTCCCTGCGCCAGCCGGCCTTGGCGCGGGCGTCGAGGTATCCCTTCCTTCGGCTCTCCATGAGGCTGTAGAGGCAAGCGGAATCCTCTATGGGTGTCGGGTTCTGGATCAGATACTGCACGAGCTCGCGCATCATCTTGTTCTTGCTCGTGGTGAACTCGCGCTCCAGCTCGCCCGCCCCGAACATCTCCCTTATCTTCCTGGAGCGGTTCTGCATGGAGCTGGGGGAGACGCCGAAGAAGGACGGTATGTCGGACGCCGGGACGTGGGGTTCGGAACGGGAGTGGAAGAGGTTGTTCATGCTCCCCAGGGCGTGGATGATCCCCGCCGCCCAGGCCTCGGGTCTGCCGGAGAGGAAGGGTGCCTCCCTCTTGCGGGCTATCTTTTCCACCATCTTCTCGCTCAGCTCACGGTATTCCCGGTCCAGGAAGCGGTCGCAGAAGGAGGAAACGAGTTCCAGGATGCGTTCCTTTTTCTCGGCCACCGCCCGCTTCTTGGCCGATTTGGCGCCGATCTCCGGGGGGGCGTCCTTTTGCAGGTCGAACAGGAGGAACTCCAGGAGCTCGTTTCCCGGGTTGCGGATGGAATGAGGCGTCCCGCCGGGGACGACGGCCGCCTCACCGCTCCTTATCTCCGGGCTCTCCCCTCCCATCTCCAGGATGGCCGTTCCCCTCAGCACCACCATGATGTGGCGATGCTCATGGGCGTGCGGCTCCCCGGGCCCCCTTTCGCCGGGGTTCAGCCTGAAAGTTGAACAGGAGATACCGCTCCCCTCGCCGTGGAGCCTGACCGGATGCGAAGGGCCATGGGACGGCATGTCCGACGAGCCTCCTTCCCGCTCTCGATTCGGGGTGAGAAACCGTGATTGGAAGCGGACGCCTTCCTTCGAAAGCCCCGACCTCCGGTCTCCCCCTTCCTCCCTTTTTCTTCCGCTGTCTCAGGCCCGGTCGACCTTACGGTTCTCGGGCCGGGATCGCCGCTTCACTGCGTCGCCGGAGATGCGGATGTTTTCTCCGGTCTCCCATGCCCCGTTGACCCGCCTCCCGCGCGCGCCGGGGCATGTAGCCGGTTCCCGGGGCCTCCGCCATCAGGTATGCGAAGTCGCAGGACGCGGCGACCGTGGGTTTCCGATCCTCAATTTTCCTACCTCACCGCTTCGAATACAAGGGCCCGGCGAGCGGCCGGAAGGGCGGCGGAAGGGTTTGTCACTGCATCAGGTTAATATTTCCTCGAAGGGTGAGATGCGGACGGTCTCCCGCATGGGACTGCGGAGGAAGCCTCCCCCCGGCTTTGCCCGCGGGTCCGGCCCGATGGGAGACCGCATGCGGGAGGCCTCCGCTCAACGAGGAGAGGAAGGCTCGGCGACGCCGGACGAGGCCGCGGGTGTGGGCTCCGCGCGTCCGCCCGCATCCGAAGCGGGTTTCATACGGAGGGCCGGGGGAGACGGGAAGAGAAAAAGGCCTGGAAGAGAAAGAGGCCCGATGGCCGTTCGCGTCTCGGCCCGAGGAGATGGGGAGCGGAAGAAGAAATTTTGTGGAGAGGCGAGGGTTGGAGGGGAAGACGAGGCCCGGAGGGAGCGAACCCCTGCCGGATGACCTGGTGGACGGGAGGACGAGATGCCCAAGCAGCTGGTGAGCGAGCTGGAACCCGGAGAGGAGGTAAAGAGCATCTTCCTGGTCATGCGCAAGGAGCTGCGCAAGACCAGGACGGGGGCGCCCTATCTGGCCCTGGAGCTCGCGGACAAGAGCGGGAAGGTGGAGGCGAGGGTCTGGGAAAACGCCCTGCGCTACCGGGACGCTTTCTCCGAGCGCGATTACGTGGCGGTGAGCGGCAGGGTGGAGAGGTACCGCGACCAGGTGCAGGTGGTGGTGAACTCCCTGCGCCGCTGCGACGAAGAGGAGGTGGACGTGTCCGATTTCCTGCGCGTGGTGGAGACCGACCGCGCGGAGCTGGAGGGCGAGCTGCGCCAGGCCGCCGACGAGATCAGGAACTTCCACCTCAAGAGCCTGCTCCTCAACTTCCTCAACGACCCCGATTTCATGCGCCTTTTCACCCGGGCGCCTGCTGCCAAGAATTACCATCACCCTTATCTGGGCGGGCTGCTCGAACACACCGCCAACACGGTGCGCATCTGCCGCATGGTGTGCCGGATCTATCCCGAGGTGGACCGCGACCTGCTCATCACCGCGGCCGCCCTGCACGACATCGGGAAGATATACGAGCTGGAATACGAGCGGGCCATCGATTACAGCGACGCGGGGCGCTTCCTGGGCCACCTCCTCCTCTCCGACCAGATGATCCGGGAGAGGATAGCCGAGCTGCCCGGCTTCCCGGAGGACCTGGCCATGCGCCTGCGCCACGCCGTCTTGAGCCACCACGGGGAGCTGGAGTGGGGCTCGCCCAAACGCCCCAAGACCCTGGAGGCCATCCTCCTCCACCACGTGGACAACCTGGACGCCAAGGTGAACAGCTTCCGGGAGATCGTGGAGAGGTCGGCGGACAGCGAATCCCCCTGGACGGACATGAAGAACCTGTTCAAGCGCCCCCTCTACATCCCACGGGCCATGAGCCAGGAGATGGAGCTGGACCTGGAGGAGGAGGTGCCGCGGTAGGAGGCCCGGGGAGGGTCCGGGTACGGGGTGCCGCATCGGGGATACCTCGGCACCTGCACTCGCGGCTGGCGGGGCCGGATCATGGGCGGCCCGCCCCTCCGCCCCGTAGCCGGCGGATCAGGCTCCTTCCCCGGCCTTTGCGGGAACGGGCCGCCCGCAGGGCCTCGTCCATCCCCTTTCGGAATCGCCGGAGCTCCTCCTGCTCCAGGCGGCATCCCCCGTAGCGCGCCTTCTCGTACAGGGAAAGCTCCTCCCGAAGGTCCACCTCCGGCAGCGCCGGCCTCAAGGAGGCCAGGTATTCCCCCAGGGTCTGCCCGGGTCGGCGGGGGAATCCCATCCGCTCCATACCCTCCAGGAAGAGGCGCATCACCTCGGGGGGAGCCCCGGTCCGGGAAAGGGTCAGGACTCGCCTCCGGCGCGGCAGGTAACGGCCGGCGGCCAGGGCCAGGAGGACGACGGCGCCGAACATCGCGGGGAGCCAGGGTTCCTGGCGAGAGGAGTAAAGAATCCCGGAGAGCAGGTCGGAAAGCCCCCGCCTGAGGGCGGAGAACCCCCGCCTCAGCCCCGCGCGCAGGGGGGAAGGGAGGACGGAGGAAAGGGTGCGTCCGACCCAGGCGACGAAGTCGCGGAGGACCCAGTAGACACCGTGAGGGTCGCGTGATTCGGGGAGGGCGAAGCCCGGGGTGGGTTCCCTGGTCACCCAGCCCACGCCTGCCAGGTAGACCTCCACCCAGGCGTGGGCCTCCTTGAGGCTCACCTCGTAGAGGCCGGTCAGGGGGTTGTACTCGCCGGTGGAATACCCGGTGACCACCCGGGAGGGCACGCCCGCCAGGCGGCAGAGCACGGCGTGGGCGGTGGCGAAGTGCTCGCAGTATCCCCGCCTGGCCTCGAAGAGGAAGAAGTCCACCGCGTCCCTGCCGGGGGGGAGGGGCGGGACGTCGAGGGAATAGGAGTATTCCCGGCGCAGGAAGTCCTCGATGGCTTGGACCCGCTGCACGGGCCCCGCATCGCGGGGGATTATCTCCCGGGCCAGCGCGATGACCCTTTCCGGGAGGGGCGGAAGGAGCAGGTAGGGCAACTTTCCGCTGGCCGCGAGGTAGGGGTTGTCGCGCAGCGCCTCCTGAGCGGCCTCCGATCCCTGGTAAAGGCCCGTTTCCAGGTAAGGGTGCAGACTCCCCTGCAGGACCGAGCCCCCCAGGGATGCGAGCCGCTCGTCGCTCAGGTCGATGCAGTGGGAGATCACGCTGTAGACCAGCCCTTCCGAGAGCTCGAAGGGGCTGCGTATACCGGAATCGTCGCAGTACACGTAATCGGAGGGGTAGTAGAGGAGGCTTGGCAGGTAGGCGGCGAAGACCACGTTGGGCTGGTCGTTCTCCAGGTAGTAGGTCTGGAGGACGGTCTTTCCCGCCAGGTGGGCGTCCTTCTCCGGCGCGGGCAGCTTGAGAGGCTGGGAGGTAGCGCCCAGCTTCCGGGGTTCCTCCTCGGGCAGCAGCCACGAGGAGCCGTCGTAGGTGGGGAAGGCCAGACCCCTCCAGTAGGCGGGCTCGCTGGCCCGCACCCGCATGACCGGGAGGTCCACGAGCTCCCCCCTCGCGCGCAGGTCCAGGTAGGGGGCGAAGCCGAAGTAAGCCTGCGGATTGACCTCAAAGGGGCGGTCCGGAGGGCGGAGGGGCAACTGGGGGTAACCAGGGTTGCGCACGGAATGCCCTGCGGCGGAGAACCAGGAACGGCGCAGGGAAAAGGGCAGGGAGCGTATATAGGTGGCCGGGACGCGGGGTATGAGCGCGCCCACCAGCAGCCCGACGACCACCACGGCCACCAGGAGGAGGCTGAGGGTGGCGGAGAGCCCCCTGAGGGCGGCGCCAGTGCCACCGGGGGATGGAGAGGAGCTCTTCCCGCTCACGTTCCCGGAAAAGGAGAGGAGGCGGGACCTTTCGGCGAAGTAAAGGGAGAGGGAGGCGCAGATCAGCCAGAGGAGGACCATCCAGGCGAAGGAGGCGGAGAGGGAGTAGGAGGCGGCCAGGGCCAGGAGGATGAAGGAGCTGACCAGGGAGAAGAGCAGGTCCCGGCGGCGGGGAAGGTCGAAGCTGTGCAGCACCTGCACCCACAGGAAGAGCTCGGCCAGCGGGGTGCGGGTGTCGTAGGGGTTCATGTAGGACTGCCGCAGGAAAGAGGCCAGGGCCACCAGGGTGAGGGCGGCTATGGTCAGCTTGACGGGGATGTTGGGCCGATAGCGGCGCCACCAGCTGAACAGGGATCCTGTGGATATGAGGAGCAGGGAGGCCAGGATGATGGAGGGGTTGATGACCCCCTGCAGGGCCAGGGCCGCTATGGACAGGCATATAGAGGCCCAAACGGCCATGCGCAGGGAGCGGGATTCCTCTATGCTCCTGGGAGCCGCCAGCCTGCGCAGTTCATCCAGGGATTTTCCAAACATTTCCTGAGATCCTCTCCCTCGCCGCACACGGCGATGCCCTCGAGGCAAAAAGGCAGGTCGGGGTATCCGGCGAGCGGGAGGTCCCGGAGGGAAAGGGACCGCCCGTCGCGGTCATGCCCGCCCCCTAATTTTCCTGCCTTCACCAGCACCCAGGCCAGGTGCCAGGTCGGGGGGACGGATGGCGAAAAGCGCAGGTCATCGGAGGAGATCGGGGTTATGAACTGACAGATCAGCCCGCCTCCGGGCAGCCTTCCGAGCAGGCCCTCCAGCTGCTCCCGCGGCCTTAGCTCGCCCTCCGCCTCCAGCTCCGCCAGCCAGCGCAGGACGCCCGGGAGGCCCGGCGCCTCTCGGACCAGGGGCTCGGAGCCGCGGTAGGCCGCCAGGGTCACCGGGCAGCCCGCCGACACGGCGTAGGCGGCGATGCTGGCTGCCGCCCGAGCCTGCAGGTCGAGCCGGTCCCTGGCCCTCCACCCCTGGAGGTCCCCGCCCCGGTTGTCCAGGAGAAGGACCAGGCGCCGGCTTCTCCGGTCCTCGAACTCCCTCACCACCAGCTCGCCGCGGCGGGCGGTGGTCCTCCAGTGCACGCGGCTAAGCGGGTCCCCGGGCCGGTACTCGCGCACTCCGTAGAAATCAAGCCCATCGCCGCGGGCGGCGGCGAGGAGCTGCCGGGACCAGGGGTGGACAAGGGCGTCGAGGAAGGGGAAGGAGGAGAGCTCCACGTAGCAGGGGTGGACCTCCAGGCGGGAGGCCGGCTCTATCCTGCTGCAATGCCCGGAGAGGCCCAGGGTGCCCTCGGAGTAGAAGAACAGCGGCCAGTCGCGGTAGACCCCTCTTCTGAGCCCGTTC
>FWWL01003655.1_pt1 | contig 27576 bp, 27 predicted proteins | sample 2228331 | NCBI WGS metagenome assembly FWWL01 (sample SAMEA103939775, study PRJEB20133) | metagenome
ACCCCCTTTAAACTTTTCCCACCGCCCCGACCACCGGATCCCCGCTGCCGGATCCCCGTGAACCCTTGCGGCGGGACCTCCCGGGAATCCCCTTCAAAGCACTTTCTCCTCCCGCAGCAGCAGGGCCAGCCTCTCCCCGGCCTCCGCCGGGGAGTCGGCCTCCACCAGGCGGCACCTCCTCTCCCGGCTGGGAGGCCGCAGGGAGACCGTCTCCGTCCAGGGGGAGGGGAGGTCCACCCCGAGCTCCCCGGGCTTCACCACCCTCTGGGGGAACTCCTTGGCCGCCCGTATGGCCTGCAGGCTGGGGTAGCGCAGGTCCCCCACCTCCCCGCTCACCGTGACCAGGGCGGGGAGGGAGCACTCCACCACCTCATACCCCTCGGAGAGGACCCTCTCCACCACCAGCCTCCCGTCCTCCACCTCCACCCTCTGGGCGAAGGTCACCGCGGGGAGTCCCAGAATCCGGGCCACCCCCAGACCCACCACCCCGGCATTGGTGTCCGAGGCCTGCCTCCCGCAGAGGATGAGGTCGAAGGGCTCGAGCTCGCGCAGGGCGGCGGCCAGGAGGACGGCGGTGGTGCGGGAGTCGAGGAGGGCCTGATCCAGGGTGTCGTCCTCCACGAGGAGGGAGGCGTCGGCCCCCGCGGCCACCGCCTTCAGGATAACCGCCCGGGAGAGGTTCCTCCCCAGGGAGAGGAGGGTGATGGTCCCTCCCGCCCTTTCCTTTATGCGGATGGCCGCCTCCAGGGCGTTCTCGTCGAAGGGGTTGATCACCGGGGGGATGCCCCGGGCCACCACCCTCCGCTCCGCCGCCTCCACCTCGAACGAGGAGGGGGGACCCTCCGGGTCGGGCACCATCTTGGCCATGACGACGATGTGCAGGCCCATCTCCACCCCCCTTCACCCGGAGACCAGTTCCCGAACCTTGGAGAGGAAGGCGGGGAGCACCTCCCGCCAGTCCCCCACCACCCCGTAGTCGGAGACCCGGAAGATGTAGGCCTCGGGGTCCTTGTTTATGGCCACCACCTTCCCGGAATCCCCCATACCGGAGAGGTGCTGGCTGGACCCGGAGATGGCCACGGCGATGTAGAGGTCGGGGGCCACCACCTTCCCGGTGATCCCCACCTGGCAGGTGGTGGGGACCCAGCCGGCGTCCACCGGGGGGCGGGAGGCCCCCACCGCCCCGCCCAGGAGCCGGGCCAGCTCGCGAAGGGTCTCAAAGCCCTCCTCTCCGCCCATGCCCCGGCCTCCGGAGACCACCACCCGGGCCTCCTCCAGGGGGCACTCCCCGGCCTCCAGGCGGCGCCTCTCCAGGACCGTCATCCTCCCCTCCTCCGGGGGCTCCAGGTCCAGGGGGATCAGCTCTCCCCTGCAGTCCGAGGGAGGGATCGCCTCCCCCACCCGGGCCCGCACCGTGGCCAGGGCCAGGGGGGTGGTCACCCTCACCCCGGCCAGGGCGTTCCCCCCGTACACCGGCCGGGCGAAGAGGAACCCCTCCCCCTCCGGGCGGACCTCCACGCAGTCGGTGACCACCCCCGCCTGGAGAGAGAAGGCCAGGCGGGGCAGCAGGTCCTGCCCCAGGGGGGTGTGCCCGGCGAGCACCAGGCCTCCGCCGCGCTCCCGGAGGAAGGCCTCCAGAACCGGCGCCCAGATCTCGGGGTTGTAGGGGGAGAGCTCCAGGCGGTCCAGGAAGAAGACCCGGTCCGCTCCCCGGGAGGCCAGCTCGGAGCAGGCCCCCTCCACGCCGCTCCCCAGAACCACCGCCGAGACGGTGTCCCCGGGGGAGGCCAGCCTCCTCCCCAGGCCCAGGAGCTCCAGGGTCAGGCGGGCGGGGAGGGCGTCATCGCCGGTCTCCGCTATGACCACTATCTCACGGTCGCCATCAGCCATCTTCGCCTCCAGGTAAGTCCGGTGGGACCGGGTACGGGTTCGTTGGGACCGGATGGGGCGGCCGATGGGCGCCTGCCGGAGCGGGCGTCAGGCCCGGGTTTTTCCATCCCGGAGGTCGGCGTCGTGCGGTTCCCTTCCCCCACCGGTGACCCTCGTTCCCCTCCCCAAAGAAACGCGGCTTTCATCGCTGCTGCCCGTGTGCTGCGACGAAAGCCGCCACCCAAACATGACTGGTAGTCACTTTATACCACCTGGGAGTCGTGAAGTCAATCAAAATTTTACGATTTGTATGGAATCGTTTCCGATCCGCATAAAATCAAGATTCAAGCTCACGATTCCTGGGGAGGGCGTTGAGGGGTATGACCCGCGCCTGTTCGCCGAGGCCCATGCATTGTTCGTCAGGCGCATCAAGGGGAATACGAAGGACGTTGAGGGAAATGAACCGCATGCCGTTCGCCGAGGCGCGAAGCCCTCTTGTCGGGCACACCGTCGGCGAACCCGATGGGAGTGAGGAGAATGACCCACATCCTGTTTGTCGAGGCGGACCAAGCGGTATATATGAAAGTTGGTAAAGCGGAAACGGAAAAGTCGGTTCATGGAAGAAGGGAGTGAGGATGATGCTTTCGGAGAGGATGCAGGAGGCCCTGAACGACCAGATGAAGTGGGAATTCTACTCCGAGTTCCTTTACCTGGCCATGGCCGGTTATTTCAAATCCCGGAGCCTGGACGGCTTCGCCAACTGGATGACCGTTCAGGCGGAGGAGGAACGCACCCACGCCCTGATGTTCTTCAACTACATAGCCGAGGCCGGGGGGCGGCCGGAGATAAGGGCCTTTGACCAGATGGAGAACGAGTATCCCTCGGTGACCGATGTCTTCAGGACCACCGTGGAGCACGAGAAACTGGTCACCCGTCGCATCAACGACCTGATGACCCTGGCCCAGGAGGAAAAGGACCACGCCACGGCCAACTTCCTGGCCTGGTTCGTGAAGGAGCAGGTGGAGGAGGTGGCCTCGGCGCAGAAGATCCTGGACCAACTGGAGCTGGTCAAGGAGGACGGGCACGCCCTCATGATGCTCGACCGCGAGCTGGCCCAGAGGGTGTTCACCCCGCCCGCCGCTGCGGCGGAATGAGGCTTTGGCGGAATCGGCGGGAAAAGGAGAGACGCCGCAGTCCGCGGGCGGCACAGGTCCGCGGGCGGCTAAGAGCCGGTTCGCAGGCGGGACGGAGGGCGCCGGAGAGGCGCCCTCCTTTGCGTCATATCCCGGCCTCTCGCGGGTTCTACAAGGCTTCGGGACGGACTTTTCCGGCGAGCCTCGACCGGCCGAGGCGGCTCGGGGTTATCCGCGGCCGCGGGATGAATGGCCTATGCGGGGTCGCCGCCCCTGAATCCCGGATATCCCGCCTCCGTTGCGCGGCTACCGCATGCGGGTGGAGAAGTGCTGGAGGGGGCATGGACTTTGGTTTCATCGGAGAGTTCCGACTCCTGCGGCTACCGCATGCGGGTGGGAGAGGTGTTGGAAGGGGCGCCGATCGGAGCCCAGGCCTGGCGGATACCCTCCGCGGGCGGGGGAGGCGCCGCTTCGGGGAGAGGAAGGGGATAAAGAGCACGCAGGGAAGAATGCGTCTTTAACCTGCACCTCAACGGGCGTGGTATGCGGACGTCGGAAGGGAAGTTACAGGGTAAAGAATAAAAAGGTAAGGACGCGTTTTAACCCTGCACCTCAACGGGCGTGGTATGCGGACGTCGGAAGGGAAGGGATAAGGGATAAAAACTAAGAGGAAAGAACGCGCTTTCGACCCTGCGCCTCACCGGACATCCCATATGAGGGGATACGAAGGTGCGCCCCGCTTGTCGATGCTGTGACCTCCGGCAGTGGCTGCCCCGCTCCGCATCTGTTATAAATCTGATATAAAATGAGAGGCCGGGAGGGGAATAAGCGGGTCCTCCACCGATAGTCCAGGATACGAGGCGGTCATGAAGGTTCTTTTCGTGCACTCCGAGGAGGATGCCTACTCGCCGGAAAAACCCCTGGAGATTCAGGAGCGCGTGCAGTTCGGTATCTCCTACATCTCCTCCCTCCTCAGGGCGCACGGACATCAGACCTCCCTCCTGGTCCTCTGCCGCGAGACCCCCCACCTCCTGGAGGAGTACATCCGGTCCTTCGACCCGGGGCTGGTATGTTTCACCGCGGTGTACACCGAGTACCTCTTCCTCTCCAGGGTGGCCGCAGGGGTTAAGAAGAGGCATCCCGAGGTCTTCTTCCTCCTGGGGGGACCGCACGCCTCCCTGAACCCCGACCGCTGCATGCAGGAGTCGTCCTTCGACGCCGTGTGCGTGGGCGAGGGCGAGTTCCCCACCCTGGAGCTCGCCGAGCAGCTGGAGAGGGGGCGGTTCCCGTCCGGCATCCCCAACCTGTACATAAGGCGCCCGGACGGCACAGTGGAGAGGAACGCCCCCCGGCCCTTCCTCCAGGACCTGGACTCCCTGCCCTTTCCGGACCGGGAGATGTGGACGCCCTGGGTGGCCAACCCCTCCTCCCGCCCCTCGGTGCTGGTGGGCCGCGGGTGCCCCTTCAGCTGCACCTACTGCTGCAACCACGCCCTGAGGAAGGCGGCGCCGGGCCGTTACGTGCGCGTGCGCAGCCCGGAGAACATCGTGCGCGAGCTGGAGGCCATGAAGGAGAAGGACCCCACCTTCGCCGAGGCTTACCTGGAGGTGGAGACCCTGGGGGCGAAGCGGGAATGGGCCCTCGAGCTGTGCTCCGAGCTGCGGAAGCTCAATTCCCGCCTGGAGGTCCCCATAGCCTTCGGGGCCAACCTCCGGGTCACTCCCAACGCCGACTACGAGGAGCTCTTCGCCGCCTTCGCCGAGAGCAACTTCCGCTTCGTGAACATCGGCCTGGAGTCGGGGAGCGAGAGGATACGCCGCCAGGTGCTCAAGCGCATATATTCCAATGAGGACATCATCCGCGCCGTGGACACCGCCCGAAGATACGGCCTGCAGGTGGGGATGTACAACCTCATCGGGCTGCCGGGGGAGACCCCACGGGATTTCCGGGAGACGGTGCGGGTGAACCGCATCTGCCAGCCTGACTGGTTCCTGCTCTCCGTGTTCTTCCCCTACCCGGGGACCGAGCTTTACCAGAGATGCCGGGAGCAGGGGTTGCTGGAGCGCGATCCCGACCCCACCCTGGAGAGGAGGAGGCCGGCGCTTGACCTGCCAGGTTTTTCCAAATGGCAGGTGGGCTGGAGGAGGGCCTGGTTCCCCTTCATGGTCTACCGGGGGAAGCGGCCGCTCTCGGAGTGCCTGTGGCTGGTGGCCATGGCGGAGATATATTCCCACCGTCCCCTGATCCGCCTCCACCGTGCCCTGACCAGCGGGAGGTCGCGGGGGCGGGGTCGGTGGCACCGCGGGTCACCGGAGGCGAAGTTCCACCCCGGGCTGGCGGAGCCGGAGGGTGGCACGGAGCGCGGTTACCGGGGGTCAATGCCCGGGGAGGCCGGGGAGTGTAATATCGGGTGACGGGGTTCGGTTGAAGGGGCGACTCGGTCTCGGGAGGAGGTGCGCGGTGGGATGGCGCAGCACGTGCACCAGCCTATCGGTGAAGAAATAAGAAGTATCGCTGGATACTACATGGTCCTGGAGGAGCGCGTGTTAAAATATAGGGACCGTGAAGTCCTGTACCTCCTGGAGGCCGCCGCGGCGGACACCTCCTGCTGCGGAGGGGCGGGCATGGGGTTCATCATGGTCCCGGGGTACGTCAGGGAGCTTCGGGGGCGGATAAACGAGGAGGGGCTCTGGGTATAGGAGGTGGACCGCGTGGAGGACGAGGGGGAGCGTAAGGAGATAACCAGGGAGCTCAGGGCCAGACACCCCGGTTTTAACCAGATAATCTTCGCCTGAAGAAGGATGGCGGCCGGGAAGGGCCGGACCTGCAGCGACAGGAAGAGTAGAGGGAAGGGAGGAAGAGATGGTTGGGATCGGCTCCTTCGGCGGCTACATCCCCCGATATCGGCTGAACCGCATGATCATCTTCGGCAGCATGGGCTGGCTGAACCCGGTGATCATCACCAACGCCCGCGGGGAGAAAGCCGTCGCCAACTTCGACGAGGACTCCATAACCATGGCCGTGGCCGCGGGGATGGACTGCCTGCGGGGGGTGGACCGCCAGAGCATCGACGCGGTCTATTTCGCCACCACAACGGCTCCCTACAAGGAGAGGCAGAACGCCAACATCGTGGCCGGGGCCCTGGGGGCGCGGGACGAGATCCGGTCCGCGGACTTCACCGGGTCCCTTAAGTCCGGCACCAGCGCCCTGCTCTCCGCCCTGGAGTTCGTGGCCTTCAACGGGGGGAAGGCGGTGGTCTGCGCCGCCGACTGCCGGCTGGGCAAGATGGCCTCCACGCAGGAGATGGTATTCGGCGACGCCGGGGCGGCGATCATGGTCTCCGACCAGGATGTCATCGCCGAGTACAAGGGCTCCTTCTCCGTGTCCCACGACTTCGTGGACCACCTGCGGGGGGCCAACACCAAGTACGACCGCATGTGGGAGGAGCGCTGGATCCGGGACGTGGGTTACCAGCAGTTCATCCCCCAGGCGGTGCAGGGCCTTTGCGCCAAGTATGGCCTGAGTCCCTCCGACTTCGACCGCATCATCTACCCCTGCTACTACGGCGGCGCCCGGAAGAAGATCAACAGCCTGCTCCAGGTGGAGCAGGAGAAGGTCCAGGACGACATGCTGGCCACGGTGGGCGACTCCGGGAGCGCCCATCCTCTGCTCATGCTGGCCGCCGCCCTGGAGACCGCCAAGCCGGGGGAGAAGATCCTCTTGGTAAGTTATGGTAGCGGATGCGACGCCCTGTGGTTCGAGGTCACCGACAACATAACCAAGATGCAGGACGGAAGGGGCGTCTCCCGCTGGCTGGCCCGCCGCGCCGACCTGGACAACTACCAGAAGTACCTGGTGTGGAGGGGTATGGCGCCGGCGGAGACGGGCATCCGAGGGGAGACGGACAAGGAGACCCGCTGGTCCCTGGTGTGGCGGGAGCACAAGGCCATCCTGGGGCTCTGGGGGAGCAAATGCCGCAAGTGCGGGACGCAGCAGTTCCCACCGCAGCGCATCTGCATCAACCCGGACTGCCAGGCCCTGGACGAGATGGACCCCGTGTACCTGGCGGACAAGGGCGGGACGGTGTTCACCTACACCGGAGACATGCTGGCCGCCTCGGTGAATCCGCCGGCCATCTACGGCAACGTGAACTTCAACGGCGGGGGACGCACCCTGATGGACTTCACCGACTGCACGGTGGAGGACCTCTCGGTGGGCATGCCGGTGGACTTCAGCTTCCGCATCAAGTTCTACGACCCCAAGCGCGACATCACCAACTACTTCTGGAAAGCCATCCCGGCGGTGGGGGAGGTGAAGTGAGATGGCCGAGGGAATCAGGGACAAGGTGGTCATCCTGGGCATGGGGTGCACCAGGTTCGGGGAGCGGTGGGACGCCGGTTCGGACGACCTCCTCATCGAGGCCCTTACCGAGGCCCTGCAGGACGCGGGCATCGAGAAGAAGGACATCCAGGCGGCGTGGCTGGGCATCCACATCGACGAGATAAACATCGGAAAGGGCGCCACCTACGCCAGCGGCGCCCTGCACACCCCCTTCATCCCCTTCACCCGGGTGGACAACTTCTGTGCCTCGGGCACGGAGGCCTTCCGCGGCGCCACCTACGCCGTGGCCTCGGGGGCCTGCGAGATCGCCCTGGCCATCGGGGTGGAGAAGCTCAAGGACACCGGCTACGGCGGCCTTCCCGACAGCCCCGCCTTCGGCCAGGAAGCGGTGATGATCGGGCCCAACGCCACCGCCCCGGGCATGTTCGCCCAGCTGGCCACCGCCTACGCCGCCAAGTACAAGATCCCCATGGAGAAGCTAAAGGAGGCCATCACCCACGTCTCCTGGAAGAGCCACCAGAACGGGGCCAAGAACCCCCGCGCCCACCTGCGCCGGGCGGTGACCAAGGAGCAGATCATGGGGGCTCCCATGGTGGCCTACCCGCTGGGCCTTTTCGACTGCTGCGGGGTGAGCGACGGGTCGGCGGCGGCCATCGTGTGCACCCCGGAGGTCTTCAAGAAGCTCAAACCCAACGAGCCCATGGTCAAGGTCAAGGCGCTGCAGATCTCGGTGAGCTCCGGCGAGGAGGCCATGTTCACCCGCTGGGACGGGGCGGGGATCATCACCACCCGGACGGCCTCCCGCAAGGCCTACGAGGAGGCGGGGATCAAGGACCCGCGCAAGGAGATCTCCATGATGGAGGTACACGACTGTTTCTCCATCACCGAGCTGGTGACCATGGAGGACCTGGGGATATCGCCGCCCGGCGGGGCTCCCGAGGACATCCTCAACGGCTTCTTCGACCTGGACGGTCAGATACCCTGCCAGCCCGACGGAGGCCTGAAGTGCTTCGGGCACCCCATAGGGGCCTCCGGCATCCGCATGATCTACGAGATCTACAATCAGCTCCTGGGCCGCTGGCCGGAGGACCGGGCGGTGAAGAACCCCAAGTTCGGCCTCACTCACAACCTGGGCGGCGTGCCCACCCAGAACGTGTGCTCGGTGGCCATCTTCGGCGTGGATTGAACGGGGAGGTCCGGACCGGACGAGAGCCCGGACCCGGCAGCGACGGACGCGGTGATGTGAAAGAGTGGCGCGGGGGGCCGCGCCCGCTTTGCTCTTGTTCCCCGGCGGCGTCTCGCGGGCGCCGACTCCGGGCCGGTTTGCCTCCCCGGAAGAGCCCCACGCGGCTACGGGGCCATCTGTGGACGCGTCGTTTCCGAGGCGCGGAAGGGTGCGGTTCATTCCCCCGTGAAGCGGGGCTGGCGCTTCTCCAGGAAGGCCTGCACCGCCTCACGGAAGTCGCGGGTGGTCTCGGCCAGGAGCACCTGGTCGCTGTCCATGTGCATCACCGCTTCGTCCAGGGCTCCCACCACGGCGTTCACGCTGCGCTTGATCATCTGCACGGCCACCGGTGGCCGGGAGGCGTAGGCCTCCGCCAGCTCCCGCGCCCTGCGGAGCAGCTCCTCGGCTGGGACCACCTCGTCCAGAAAACCCCATTCCCTTAGGGTATCCGCGCCCAGCCTCTCCCCCAGCATGAGCCAGCGCTTGGCGCGGGACGGCCCCACCAGGTGCACGCACAGGGGAAGGCTGACCCAGCTCAGCGGGATGGCCAGGCTGCTCTCCGGGTAGCCCACCCGACAGTCCGCGGCTCCCAGGCGGAAGTCCAGGGCCGAGGCTATGCAGGCCCCGCCCCCCATGGCCGCCCCGTTCACCGCGGCGATGGTCACCTGGTCCATCCCCCGCAGGGCCCTTATCATGCGCGGGCCGAGGTGGAAAAGGCGCTGGCGGCGGAGGAGGGGGGCGGCGAGGGAATCCACGTGTTCCGGGTCCCGGAGGTCGATGCCCACGCAGAAGTGGTCGCCCGCCCCGGTGAAGACCACGGCGCGGGTCTCCGTGTCCTCCCGGAAGGAGAGGGCGACGTCCTCCAGCTCCCGCATCATCTCCACGCTGAGGGCGTTCCCACGCTCCGGACGGTTGAGGGTGACCACGGCCACGTGGCCCTCTCGTTCCACCAGCAGGTTGCGGTATGCCAAGCCTCTCACCTCCAAGCTCTTCCCGCCGAGCGGTCGCCGGCGTGCGGCCCCTCGGGAGCCCCGGAGCGGTCCCGGCTCCTCCCCGGGGGAGCCCAGCCCTCCTGAGGATATCATGCCCGGCTCCTTGTTCAGGGAAAGCCCCGGCCTCCGGCCCTCCTTCGGGTATGGGGCGGGGGACGGGGAGGCGGCCGCGGGAGGGCCTTTCCCTCCCGGGTTATAATGTTCGGTGTCCGCTTCCCCTGGGACCTCACGGAAGGAGGCCGTCATGGACGAGCTGGTGAACCGCTGGATAGCCGCCCTGGCGCGGGTGCGCCTTATCACCTACCTGAACTGAAACCAGGCCACCTTCGGGACCCTGGTAGGGTACCTTGGATTGGCCGACCGCAGCGCGGTGAAGGCCGCCTGCCCCCTGGAGGGAGGAGGGGTGAGCGAGGGCTCCACCTGCGGGGTGGTCTCCGGAGGGTGCATGGCCTTGGCCCTGGGGCACCTGGGGGACCTCCTGGAGGGAGAGGGGGAGAAGGTGGAAGCCCTCTACCGGCGAATGCGCGAATACACCGGCTGGTTCGAGGAGAGCTTCGGGAGCACGTTGTGCCGTGACCGCTGCGGGGCGGACCTGCGCCGGGCCTCCGGCTTCGCCGACTACATCCTCGGCGGCAAGTTCCTCACCCGTTGCGTCGCCCACATCGGGAAGGCGGTGGAGAAGCTGATCGGGATGATCAACCTCCCCCTGGAGGGGGGAAGGAGGGGGACGGGAGCGGACGGAGCCGCCGCCACGGGCGTCCGAGCGTCGTCGGAAAGTACCGGTTCCTGGGGCCTCTGCGCCGCCCCGGTCCTCCGCCGCATCCGCCAGGCTACGGGGAGGGGGAGCCGGCTTTTGGAAGATATATCCATTTCGCTGGACGGGGGGATAGGACTCTCGGGAGGCCTTTGCGGGGCCCTGGCCGGCGCCCTGCTCCCCCTGGGCGAGGTCTGGGGGATAGACCCCAAAGAAGAGGGCATAGCGGGCACCCTGCTCTTCTTCGCCCGCGGCCACCTCAACCTCTACGCCGGCAGGGGGAAGAAGGGGCTGTGGGCGGTGGGGACGCCCCTGTTGCGGGAGTTCCGCCGCCGTTTCGGTTCCCTGGAGTGCCGGGAGATAACGGGGAGGGACTTCGGGAGCAGGAAGGAACTGGAAGGACACCTGACGGGCTCCGCGGCCTGCGGGGAGATAAGGGACTGGTGCGTGGAGGAGACGGTGGGGCTCCTGGGTGGGGGCCACCGCATGTTGTCGTAGAGGGGTGATCACGGTTGACGGTGGCGGTGATCAAGGCCGAGGGTCCTCGGGACGTGAGGAGGGCCCTGGAGCTACTGGGCGGCATGGGCAGGTTCGTCTCCCGGGGCGAGAGGGTACTGGTGAAGCCGAACATCTGCGCCGCCAAGGACAGCGATAGCGGGGCGGTCACCGACCCGGAGCTGGTGGCCGAGGTGTGCCGGCTGGCCGCCGCCCAGGGGGCCGAGGTGGTGGTGGGGGAGAGCCCCATCCATCCCTTCCGCTCCTCGCGTGTCTTCCCCCGCGCCGGGTACGGCGACTTCCGGGAGCGCTACGGGTTCCCCCTCCTGGACCTGGACTCCGAGGAGAGGGTGGAGATACGCATCCCCGGAGGGGTGGCGGTGAGGCATGAGGTGGTGGCCAGGCCGGTCCTGGAGTGCGACGCCCTCATCAACATGCCGGTGATGAAGACCCATCTGCAGACGGTGGTCTCGCTGGGCCTCAAGAACCTCAAGGGCGTGGTCCCCACCAGGGACAAGCTCATCATCCACCTCAACGGGCTGGACCAGGGGATCGTGGACCTGAACACGGTCATCCGCTCCCGCCTGGTGGTGGTGGACGGGCTGGTGGGCATGGAGGGGGCCCTGGGCCCCACCAACGGCAGGCCGGTGAGGCTGGGGGCCATCGTGGCCGGGGACAACGTGGTGGAGGTGGACGCCGCCTGCGCCCGCATCATGGGCGCGGATCCCTGGCGGATACCCCATATCCGGATGGCGGCAGAGAGGGGGCTGGGAAGGCTGGATGGGTTCGAGGTGCTCGGCGACGGCATCCAGTCCGTGCGCAGGGATTTCGAGCTGCCCTCCCGGCCGGACCTCAACCGCCTGATGATCTCCGGCGTCCTGCTGCGGATCTACGACCTCCTGCGCCGTCCCCTGGACCGGCTGACGGGACGCTCCCCCACCTTCCGCTTCGGGGAGGTCCGGCTGGAGGCCGAGAAGTGCGACGGCTGCCGCGTGTGCGTCAAGGCCTGCCCGGTGGAAGCCGTTTCCATGCGCGGAAGCCTGCCGAGCATCGACGCCACCGCCTGCATAGCCTGTTTCTGCTGCGCGGAGGCCTGTCCACGCGGTGCCCTGTCCCGGGCTTGAGGTAACCTGGATGAAACTGGAAAAGCAGGCATACGCCACCATGTTCGAGAAGGAGGACGAACACTGGTGGTTCGTGGGAAGGCGCAGGGTCCTCGCCGCTCTCCTGGACCGCCTGGAGCTGGGTGAGGAGTGCCGGATACTCGACGTGGGCTGCGGCACGGGAGGGAATTTCCCCTTCCTCTCGCGGTACGGGCGGGTGGAGGGCTGTGACTACTCGGAGGAGGCCGTCCGCTTCTGCCGCCTGCGGGGCGTGGTGCCCGTGCGGGAGGCCAGCGTCTACGAGCTACCCTACGAAGACTCCTCGTTCGACCTGGTGACCTGCCTGGATGTCATCGAGCACCTGCGCCTGGACCTCCCGGCCCTCCTGGAGATGAAAAGAGTGCTCAAGCCGGGGGGGTACCTCCTGCTCACCATACCCGGCCGCCCTGAGCTCTACAGCGACTTCGACTGCCTGGCCGGCCACCTCCGCCGCTACACCAGGGAGGAGGCGCGGCGACTGCTGCGCGCCTCCGGCCTGCGCCTGCAGCGCCTCACCTCCTATGCCGTGCTGGCCCAGCCCCTGGTCCGCTACTACATGTGGAGGGGGAACTTCGTGGGAGGCCGGGGAAGGCACATACAGGGCATGGAGACGCTCTTCCCCGCCACCCACCGCGTCCTCGGGTTCCTCCTGGAGGTGGAGGCCCGGCTGGTGCGCCGCCTCGACCTGCGGGGCGGGACCTCTCTTGCGGTCCTGGCGCAAAAAGGTTAAAATAGCAAGCATTAAGCGTCAGTTAATAATGAAAAGCACCGGCTGATGTCGCCTCTTCATACCGGTGGGGGATAAAAATCCTCCCCGGAGCCTTTCGGGACGTGCAGGCGAGGGAGGCGGTGCAGGAAGCCAGGGCGCAGAGCGGCGAATTACACTGTCCGGTGGGGAGCGAGGAGACGTCCCAGGGTGGGGAGCGGGGAGCGGCGATGTTTTCCCGGGAGGGCGAGAGGGGAAATATTCTTGGGGGCGGTATCTGGTCTGGGAGAGGCGAGGTCGTGCGGTGGCGTGCGGAGACACGACGGGACCTTCTCACCCTTTCCCTGTGGCTGATGGGGCGGAATCCCGACCGTAGAGAAAGAGGCCAATATGTACGCCGACCTTTTTTCAAGGGTCGGAAGGTGTCTCGGAGGTCACCGCCCGAGGGTTCGTGCCGGCGGGTATATCCGATGCACGGAGCAGGGGAGATGATATCTTGAGCCCGCGAGAATATCGGTCCGTGGCCGTTTTCTGGTAAGGGGAGGTGAGGCCGAGAGCTTTCCGGAGCTTGGGAGAAGGATGAAAGGCAGGGATTCCCGGGCCGCCCCGGAGCGGGTGACGGCGGGGAGGCCGCAGGGGAAGAGGGGTTCCACGGATGAAGGAGGGAGTCATGGGAACTACGGAGGAGACCTTTCTGACGCCGGTAGTGCCCCTGGATTTCACCTACAACTACTACATCGGGCAGTACCTCACCCGTTATCTGGAGGGATTCAAGCAGAGGAAGATAATGGGGTCGAGGTGCCCGGGATGCAGGAAGATCGCCCTTCCCCCGCGCAAGTACTGCGGCGTGTGTAACCGGGTCATGGAGGAGATGGTGGAGCTGCCCCAGGAGGGCATCCTGGAGAACTTCACCGTGGGACACGTGGTCATGGAGAAGGGCGGCAAGCTGAGCCCGGCGGAGAAGCCCTACGTGCTGGGGCTGATAAGGCTGGACGAGAACGCCTCGCTCCTCCTGCACCGGGTGGAAGGAGTGGACCCCGGCGAGGTCAGCGCGGGCATGAAGGTCAGGGCGGTATGGAGGGACCAGGTCGAGGGGGATTACTGGGACCTGGACCACTTCGAGCCGGCTTGAGGGAGGTGAGGGGTATGGATAGGAAAGTGGCCATCGTGGGATTCCGGATGAAGAGCGCGCCGGATCTGGTGACCACGAGGGAACGCCTCACCTTCGAGCTCACCAGGGGCTTATTCGACGACCTGGGCATAGACCGCACCGCCGTGGACACCACCATCTTCTGCTCCAACGACTTCCTCGACGGGCGGACCATATCTAACTGCTTCCTGGAGGGCCCGGCGGGGTGCTACATGCGGGACGAGAGCAAGGTGGAGATGGACGCCCTCAACGGCCTCATGTACGCCTGCATGCGCATCCTCTCCGGGCAGTACCGGACGGCCATGGTGGTCTCCCTGGCGCTCACCGGATACCAGGTGAGTCCCTACCTGCATTTCGAATACCAGCTGAGCCCCATCTACGACCGGCAGATGAAGCTGCTCAACGAGCTCAATGCCGCCGCCTTCCAGGCGCGCAGCTACCTCACCCGATACGGTTACTCCGAGGAGCTGCTGCACGAGGTGGCCGCGCAAGCCCTCTCCAACGCCGCTACCAATCCTTACCAGGCCAGGAAGCTCCCCGGGGTGAGCGCGGAACAGGTGGCCGCCTCCGCTCCTTACTACGAGCCCCTGAGGGAGCTCCACTGCTACCCGCCCACTGACGGAGGGTGCGTGATGCTCCTGGCCTCGGAGGAGAGGGCCAGGGAACTGACGGACAAGCCGGTGTGGGTGCTGGGGATGGGACAGAGCATCGAGACTTTCTATCTCGGCGAGCGCGATCTCTCCAGGTCTCCCTCCGCGTCCCAGGCGGCGCAGCGGGCCTACGCCATGGCGGGCATCAAGGACCCCCGGGCGGAGGTGGACCTGGCGGAGATATCCGCGCTCTTCGCCCACCAGGAACCCCTCCTCGCCGAGGCCCTCGGGCTCCTGGAGGAGGGCAAGGCGGCTGAGGCCTACAGCTCCGGAGACACCGCCGTCTCCGGCAAGCTCCCCATCAACCCCTCCGGGGGAGCCCTGGGCGGGCATCCCATCAGCGCCACCGGCCTCATCCGCGCCGCGGAGGCCGTGCGGCAACTGCGGGGAGAGGCGGGCGATAACCAGGTGGGCAAGGCGGAGATCGCCGTGGTCCACGGCCAGGACGGACCCTGCGCCCAGCAGAACGCCGTCGTGGTGCTGGGAGTGTAGGAGGTGGTGACCATGCGTAACGTGGCCATAGTGGGCATCGGGTACACCCCGGTCTTCGTGAGCAAGCGCCGGGACGTGTGCATCCCGGAGATGATCTCCGAGGCGGTGGAGAACGCCTTCGAGAACTCCGGCCTCACCCCTGCGGACATCGACGCCGTGGTCTTCGGGAACATGCACACCTTCGAGGGGGTGAACCTCCCCCACCTCTGGGCGGCGGACTACATCGCCTCCCTGGGCAAGCCGGTGATGCGCATCGCCACCGGAGGGACCACGGGCATGTCCGCCTTCCACGCCGCCTATTACCACATCGCCTCCGGGCTGCATGACGTGGTCATGGTGGTCACCTACGAGAAACACTCCGAGGGCGACGCCCAGGTGGGCCTCATGGGGATCATCACCCCGGAGGTGATGGCCATGCTGGCCGCGGGGATCGACGTCACCGGCCAGAAGGGTATGGGGGCCATCGGCGGAGGCAGCGCCGGCGGCATCTCCTACCAGGCCTCGTCATACCTGCACCATTCCGGGGCGGGCATCGAGCACATCGACGCCATCGCCGCCATGGAGAGGCGCAACGCGGCCAAGAACCCTTACGCCCACCTCAAGGACCCCGAGGCCACGGCGGAGAAGATAGCCCAGACCCCGCTCATCTCCTGGCCCATCCGCTTCGGCCACGTCTGCCCCACCACCGACGGGGCCACGGTGTGCATCCTGGCCTCCGAGGAGAAGGCGGCCAGGCTGGTGGACAGGGCGGCCTGGGTGTGGGCTACAGCTACCTGCGCCTCCGACGCCACCACCGGCAACCTCATCGAGGGCATCATCACCGACCCGGGGGAGCAGCTGCCGGCGACCATAGCCGCCAGGAAGGCCTACGAGAGGGCGGGGATCGAGGACCCCAGGAAGGAGATCGACTACGTGGAGATCTACAACGGCTTCGCCCACCAGACCCTCATGTACCTGGAGAGGATAGGCATGTGCGAGGTGGGGGAGGCCCACAAGCTCCTGGAGAAGGGCGAGCTGGAGATGAACGGGAGGCTGCCGGTGAACGCCTCCGGAGGGGTGGTGAGCACCAACGCCATCGGGACCTCGGCCCTCAACCGGGTGACCGAGTGCGCCCTCCAGATCATGGGGCAGGCCGGCGAGCACCAGGTGGAGAAGGAGGTGCACAAGGCCCTGGCCCACGGCTGGGGAGGGCTCATGCAGTACGTGACCATCACCATCCTGGCCGATAAGCCCAAGAAGCTGTGAGGAGGTGCGGGGATGGAAGAGACCAGGCAGGTGCAGGGCACGTGGGATCTATCCACGTTCAAGTTCCGCATCGAGGGTGCGGGCATCAAGAACATGCTCAAGGAGATGAAGGAGGCCAAGCTCCTGGGCAACCGCTGCCACCAGTGCGGCACGGTCTACCTACCGGCCAACTTCTACTGCCGCAAGTGCCACATCGCCATCCACGAGCCGGCGGAGATCAGCGACCACGGGGAGGTCATGAGCTACACCATCGGCTACGCCGACGTGCGCGGCAATCCCCTGGACGAGCCGCGGGTGTCCCTCATGGTCAAGCTGGACGGCTCGGACACCTGGATAATGGGCGCCGGCGAGGACATGAAGCCGGAGGACGTGCACATCGGGATGCGGGTCAGGATAAAGTGGGCCGAGAACCGGGTCGGCAACCTCCAGGACATGGAGAGCTTCATCCCCGAATAAAGGGTCAGGTCTTGTTCTTTGATACCCCTGCGGGTATCAAAGGCGGCAGCTCTCCGGTCCGCTGAAGGCCGGACGTTGAACAGGCCTGCAGGGCTTTCGGGATCCGGCGACCGGGCGGGGAGGGAAGTTGCGGGGCGCGGGAGACCGCGCCCCGAACCCTTATCCATCACGCAGCTCCTTCAGGGGTCCGCGCTCGGCCGGGAATCGGCCGCCGCACCGTTAACCTTACGCTGCGAAGCCCGGTTCCCTTTCTCCGTTAACCTCTCCCCGTGGGGGAGGCGTTACCCTACCGCTCCTCCCGCCGGGCGATGACGCCGTGAGGTGGGGAAGGGCGGAGGAGGGGTCACCGGCGGGAGAGTTCATCCAGGGCCTCGAGCAACGCCTCCACGTCCTCCTCCGTATTCAGGTGGCTGAAGGAGGCGCGGACCACCCCACGCTGCAGGGTTCCCAGGGTGCGGTGGGCAAGCGGCGAGCAGTGGAGCCCCGAGCGCACGCAGATGTCGTATTCCTCGTCCAAGAGGGAGGCCAGCTCCGAGGAGGAGAGGTCCCCGAGGTTGAAGGAGACGATGCCCACCCGCCTTTCCCACTCCAGGGGACCGTAAACCACAGCACCGGGTATGCGCCGCAGGCCCTCGAGGAGCATGCAGGTGAGCCCCTCCTCGTGCCTCCTGACCTCGCTCACCCCCACCTCCATAACGTATTCCACCCCGGCCCGGAGGCCGGCCAGTCCGTGGGCGTTGAGGGTCCCGCTCTCGTAGCGGTCGGGGAGGAAATCCGGCTGGAGCGAGCTCTCCGAGCGGCTTCCCGTCCCCCCGTAGGACAGGGGCTCCACCTCCCATCCCGGCTCGATGTAAAGCCCTCCCGTTCCCTGGGGGCCGAAAAGCTCCTTGTGGCCGGTGAAAACCAGGTAGGCGATGCCCGTCTGGCGCGGATATATCTCCACCCTCCCGGCGGTCTGGGCGGCGTCGACGAGCAAGGGGACCCCTCTCTCCGCCGCTATCCCGGCTATGTCGGCGACGGGCAGGAGGGCACCGCTGACGTTGGAGGCGTGGGTGCAGGCCACCAGGCGGGTCCGGGGGGTGATGGCCCTCTCCAGCTCCGAGAGGTCCACGCTTCCGTCCGCCTCGCAGCGCACGACGGTGTAGGTGGCGACGCCTCTCCGGGCCAGGGCTTCCAGGGGCCTCCACACGGAGTTGTGTTCCAGCGAGGTGATGACCGCGTGACCTCCCTCACGCATTCTCCCCTGGATGACCAGGTTGAGGGCCTCGGTGGCGTTTTTGGTGAAGATGATGCGCGAGGGGTCGTCCACCCGGAAGAGGCGGGCCAGGGCTTCCCTCGCTCGCAGCACCTCACGCCCGGCTTCCAGGGCCCGCTGGTGCCCGCTCCGTCCCGGGTTGCCGCCCACCTCCCGCGCGAAGCGGTCCATGGCCGAATAGACCGAGTCCGGTTTGGGATAGGTGGTGGCCGCGTTGTCCAAATAGATGTCACCGCCCATGGACGCTCCTTTCGGCTTCCGGACACCTAAAGCACGGAGCAAGGAAATGATATCACGGCGCATGTGCCCCGCCGGACCTTGCCTCCCGGGTCTTCGGCCGGGTGCGAGGTAGGAATCGGGCGCCGGCATGGAGCCGGCGAAGGGGGAGAAGGAGGAGAAACACGGTTTCTTCCAAGACGAACGGAAGGCGCAGGCCCTCCTCAAAACCGGCGGCCGGGCACCTCAAGCGAGTGGTGATATGCCGGCCGGTTGCGGATCCCCAGCGATCCGCCGCATTTACCATATTATACCAAGACGTTCCCGGGACGAACGGGCCCTCGGGGGCCTCGCGATGGAGGTCCCGCGGCGCCCGCGGCCGGTCGGGCCTCCCCGCGGGAAGCTCTGGAGCGTGGTTAAAGCTCTGGAGCGTGGTTAAAGGGAAGCATACGGCCGGACGATTCAACCGGGTGAAACGGCGCTGCGCCACGCGGCGCGTCTTCGGGACCGCCGGGGCTCGGGAGCGGTCGGCCGATCCGGCGGCGGACGGGGTGCCGCGTCGCTCGAGCCCCCGGGTCGCCGGCGCCGAGGGTGAGCGTGGCGGAGGTGAGGGGAAGCGGAAATGTGGAGCGGAAAACGGCCTTGCGGACGGGAATAGGTCGGTAGCCGACGGGTTTTCACCAGGGGAGGACGGCAGGAAGCAAGTGGTTTTACGACGCATGGGGAATACCTCATACCGGACGGTGGAAACCGGCAAGGGTGCGGGCGTGAGGCGGGCGAGCTCCCCCAGGGGGAGGTCGCCCGGCGGCCGGCAGAGGAGAAGGCCTCGTCGCGCCGCCGCCTTTCTGTCCCTGCTCCTCGCCTTGACCATGTTCCACTTCCCGCTCCACGGTAGGGTCATGGCCCAGGCCTTCAACGACCTTTCCGGGCAGCCGGAGGAGATAAGGCAGGCCGTGGAATACTGCGCCCAGCGGGGTTACATGGAGGGCTTCCCCGACGGGGGGTTTCACCCCGACGAGGCCCTCACCAGGCTGGACTGCGCCAGGGCGCTTGTGTGCGTCTTCGGGCACGCCGGCGAGGGCGCCGACCCCTCCATCCGCTTCACCGACCTCCCCGATTCCCATCCCGGGTTTATCTGGGCCAACCTGGCGGTGAAGCACGGGCTCATGGACCGCCTTCCCGACGGCACCTTCCAGCCCTCTCAGGGTGCGACCTTCGAGCGGGTGGCCATCGGGGTGGCGGCGGGCACGGGCATGAACGATGTGGCCGGCAACGTGGATGCTCTGACTGGAGGTCGCCCGCCCTACGGCGGCGCGGTGGCCGTTTTCATGGGCCTGCGCTGCAAGTACCGCTACAGCCGGGTGTGGCCGGGACAGGCCCTTCCCCGGGGGGAGATGGCCTATGCCCTTTACCGCCTGGATCATATGGAGAGCTGGAGGAAGTGGTATTTGCGGGATACCCTGTCCCCCTCCCGCTGCACCGTGCCCCACGCTTCCGAGGGCCAGCTCCAGGCCCTGGGTTACGGCTTCGAGCGCCTGGGGTGCCCCTACGTGTACGGCGGGGAAAGGGAGTCGGAGGGAGGGTTCGACTGCTCGGGTTTCGTCTACAACACCCTGTGCATCCGCATGGGGTATCCCATGAAGCGGGTGGCCGACGACCAGGCCAGGGACGAACGTTACCTTTTCGTGGCGCGGGCGGCCTTGCAGCCGGGGGATGCGGTCTTCTTCTACGAGGAGGCGGGCGGCGGCGCCGACGGCCGCATCGGGCATGCGGGGATGTACGTGGGGAACGGCATATTCATCCATTCCACGGGTTCCGCCGGCGGGGTGAGCCTCGACTGCCTGGACAACAACGACTACTGGAGGACCCATTTCGCCTGGGGGAGGCGAGTGGTGGGAGGACCCTACAACGACCGCTTCGATACCTGGCTGCTCCTCTACAACCCCGGTCCCGGCGAGCAGCGGGTGGACGTGAGGTTCATGCGCTTCGGCCGGGCGCCGGACACCCGGAGCTACACCCTGGCCCCCCACAGCCGCTTCACCCTTCCCGTGGACGACCTATACGCCTACGACGAGTTGTCCATGGAGGTGGAGGCGCCGCCCCCCGGAGTGGTGGCGGAGCGGGCCGTGTACTTCAACTACGGCGACTGGGCGGATGACGGCCATGCCGGGGAGGGGGTGAGCGAGCCGGCCGCGCAGGGGTGTTTCGCCGAGGGATACACGGGAAGGGGCTTCCACACCTGGCTCCTGATGGTCAACCCCGGCGACGCGGAGGCCCTGGTAGAGGTCTCCTACCTCCCCGAAGGCCGCTCCCCGGTGACCGTGGACTACACCGTGCCACCCAAAAGCCGGTTCACCGTCTCGGTGAACGGGGTGCCGGGCCTTCCCGCGGGCAGCGTGGGCATAAGCTACCGCTGCCTCAACGGGGTCCCCGTGGTCGCCGAGCGGGCCATGTACTTCGACTACTTCGGACGGCGCGGGGGGCACTGCTCGGCGGCGGTGGAGCGCCCCTCCACCCGCCTGTACCTGGCCGAGGGGTTCACGGGCGGCTCCTTCGACACCTGGATCCTTCTGGCCAACCCCAACCCCGACCCGGCACGAGTTCGGTTGGAGTTCTGTCGGGAGGATTCCTCCACGGAGAGCGTGGAGCTGACCGTGCCCCCCGCGTCCAGGGTGAGCCGCTGCGTGGACGAGATCCCGGGTATGGAGGCCTGTTCCTTCGCCACCCGCATGGAGTCCGACCTGCCGGTGTTTATGGAGCGGTCCATGTACTTCCACTACAAAGGCCGTTCCGGAGGGAGCAACTGCACCGCGCAGGAGGGCCCCTACCAGCGGCGTTTCTTCGCCGAGGGCTACACCGGGGGATGATCCCCGGCGGGCCTGAACGCCCCGGCCGCCCCTGTCGTCGGATGGCAACGCCCCGCGTGTATAATCGGAGAGGCGGACGATCGGAGGGGTGACCGGCGTCGCGGTCGTGGCCCGAGGGACCGCGGGTTAAGCCGTGCCCCGAGGAACGCCCCGAGGAAGGAAGAGCGGGACGAAGCGCATCAGGTGCTCTTATGCCGAACGCCGTGCTCGAGCCCCGGGAGGTGAGAGTCCTATGGCCGCGGGAAAAGAGGTGAGGTTGAGGCGTGTTCTCGGCGACGCGGGCCGCACGCTCATGGTCGCCCTGGACCAGGCGGCGGTGGTGGGGCCCGCGGGCCTGCTCGAAAGTCCGGAGGAGGCAGTGCGCTCGGTGGCGGGGGGTGGCCCGGATTCTCTCCTCCTCACCCGGGGGATGCTCCGCCACGGGGTCCGGGGGGCATCCCCGCGAACGGGACTGGTGATGCGCGTGAGCGGTGGCTTCACCGTCCTGGAGGGGGCGCGCGAATTCCGGGACCGCATGGTCACCGGCGTGGAGGAGGCGCTCCGCTGGGGTGCCGACGGGGTGGCGGCGGCGGTGAAGTTCGGCCACGAGCTCGAGGGGGAGTTCATCCAGGCGGTCTCCGCCCTCTCCGATGCCTGCGACCGGTGGGGCGTCCCCCTGGTGGTTGAGGCCATGGTAGCCCTGCGCGGCAGCGCGGGGCTGAGCGAGGAGGAGGCCCTGGCGGTCACCGCTCGGGTGGCCGCCGAACTGGGCGCCGACGTGGTGGTCCTGAGGTACCCGGTGAAGGGGGGAGACCTCCGCGGAGCGGTGCGGGGGTGCCCGGTCCCGATCTTGGTGAAACTGGGGGACACGGGAACCGCGGAGGACCATCTGGTGGTGGCGGAGCGGGCGGTCGGCGACGGGGCCGCCGGCGTCCTCCTGGAGGCCATGGCCCTGGACCGGGACAGGGCTTCGGATATCATCCGTTCCCTGCGGGAGAGATTGCTGGCGTGAGAGGAGCGCCGTCGCGGAGAGACCGGGCAGGGAGGAGCTCGAGGCCCTGGTGGCGGAGGCGCTGGAAGGCCTTCCGGAACGGTTCAGGGGACTGCTAAAAACCTGGCCGTGGTGGTGGAGGACCTTCCCTCGCCCCGGGACCTGGCGGCGGGGTTGAGGGACCCCATGCGACTGCTCGGCATCTACAACGGAGTGCCCCTTCCCGCATGGGGCAGGGGCCGTGCGGTGCGCCCCCCGGACTTGATAAGGATATTCCGCCTGCCGGTGCTCCAGGCCCTGCGCCCCGGGGAGGACGCTCGGGATAGGATACGCAAGGTGGTGCTGCACGAGCTGGGACACCGCGCCGGGCTCGGGGAGGACCGCCTCAGGGACCTGGGCGTGTATTAGGTGTCGGGCCGGGAGGCCCAAGCGCCCTCGGTGTCCGACTCAAGGATGGATTTCGTTGATGGCTGCCGAGAAAGGGCGGGCGCTGAACGCCGGTAGGCCCTCGCCCTGCGCATCGACTCCCCCACCCTCCACATAAGGGTCATCCGGACCCGTCCAGGGCGGAGAGGGCGGCGCCCAGAGCGCCCACGATCTGGGGGTTCTCCGGCACCAGGAGGGGAAGCCCGAGCCGCTCCTCGATGAGCGATCTCAGGCAGGGGTTGCGGGCCACACCCCCCGCGAAGACCACTTCCCTGCGGATGCCCACCCGCTTGAGGAGGGCGGCGGCCCGGTCGCATACCGCCTCGTGCAGCCCCCGCGCTATGAGGTCCCGGGGGGTGCCGCGGGCGATGAGGCCGGTGACCTCGGATTCGGCGAAAACCGTGCACATGCTGGAGATCTCCACCTCTCCCCGCGCGCGCAGGGCCACCTCTCCCATCTCCTCCAGGGAGAGCCCCAGGGCGGAGGCCATGACCTCCAGGAATTTGCCCGTGCCGGCGGCGCAGCGGTCGTTCATCTGGAAGTCGACCACCTTTCCTCCCGGCCCCACGGAGATGGCCTTGGTGTCCTGGCCACCGATGTCCAGGATGGTCCGGCATTCCGGGAAGAGGTGGTGGCAGCCCAGGGCGAAGGCCTTTATCTCCGTGATCACCCGGTCGGCGAAATTGGCCTGGGCGAGGTGGCGTCCGTACCCGGTGGCCACCAGCAGGTCGAAGTCCCGGTCCTCAAGAAGGCGGCGGCACTGCCCCAGGGGGTCGAAGGTGGTGTCCACCACCACGCTGGATGATACCTTGCCGTCGTCCATCTGGACCAGGGCGATGGTCCGCGAACCGATATCCAGACCGGCGATCCTCATAGGCACCCTTTCTCCATACGCTTACCGCGTTAACCTCATGAGCCGGTCCTCGCCCCCGGAGGAGGCGGGCCCCGCCGGCCCGCCCGGTGCGGGCGGAGCGATTCCCGGAGCGCGGCTCCGGGACCGTATTTTACAGCAACGGATCCGACCCCGCACCCGTGCCGCTCCGTGGCGAAACGGGTCCGGGGGATGGCCCGGCGGCCCCTCCCCGAAAGCCGAACCGGTTCCGGGAGGGGACCGGAGAGGGCGCCGCCTTACTTCCCGGCCTCCAGCATCTGCAGGAGCGCCTGGAGGCGGGTGGTTAACTGCCCCACTTCCTCGGTGCTGTGATCGGTCTCCAGGTGGTGGAAGGGTATCCCGTCCCGCTCCAGGGCCTGCCTGACCCGGAATGCCTCCACGGTGTAGGGGTCGCAGAACCGCAGGGCATAATAGATCACGGCGTCTATGGAGTAATCCCTTACCAGTTCCCTTATGTGCTCCAGCCTCTCCTCGTTGGGCGTGAAGACGGCGCAGTCGATCTTCAGGTAGCGGTCGGCGACGGCGTCCAGCATGCCCTCCAGGTCCGCGGCGCTCTCGTCCACGAGATGCCTGAAGTACCGGATGCCGGTGCACGTCTCGTCCATGGCCACCAGCACCCCCGATCTCTCGATGAGGGCGGCCACATTCCAGTTGGGTATGGCCATGGGGCATCCGGAGAGGAGGATGCGAGGCCGATGCGCTCCGCCTATGGAGATTCCCTTTTCCCGCCGCTCCTCCAGCTCGTCGCAGAGGGCGTTGACCTTCTCCGCCAGGCGCAGGGGTCGTCGTAGAAGGCGATCTGGTCGATGAGCAGCGCGTCCCTGCCGGAGATGACCGGGGGATGGGACTTGCGCAGCTCGGCCAGGCGGAGCAGTGCCCGCCGCTTTTGGTTGACCACCCGGATGGCCTCCCGCAGGGATTCCGCTTCCATCTTCTTCCCGGTGAGCTCCTCGAGGCGCCCGGCCAGGCGGCGCACCTCCGAACGCCAGAGGGCCCGGTCCGCCTCCTCCTTACGCTGGGGGAGCTCCATGACGTGCACCGGCTGGAACTGCCCCAGGATCTCGTAATACTTCTTCTTGCCGTCGCAGGTGGTCTCCCCCACCAGGAGGTCGCAGGACTCGATGTAGGGGCAGACCTTGCCCAGCTTGAAGCCCAGGGAGGATTTGATCAGCGCGCAAAGGTTGCGGGGCAGGTACTGCTCCGCGGCCTCCTCCGCCACCTGGGCCCCGGCGCACAGTCCCACGCATATCCCTCCGGAGGCGATGATCAGCTCCTCGGCACGTTAGGTGCAGAAGGTGCCCACCACCACGCCGCCTCCGGCCCTGTGCTGCACCAGTTCCTCGACCCTCAGCCCGTGGATCTCGGATAAAACGAAGTCGAAGTACTCCATGCCCTTGGGGCGGTTCCCCTGGGAGAGGATGACCTCCTGATAGAGTGGCGGCAGCACTTCGAGCGGCCCGTCGTGGGCCGCGAGATCCAGGCCCAGATTCTCCCACAAAGCGCGGTAGTCGGACATCTTCGACCTCCTTTATCCCGTGGCCGGCTCTCCGTCACCCGCTGCCTGTGTGCTACCCAAGGGCAGGGAAAACGCCTTCACCCGGGTTGGGTGATGTTCGGAGGAGGTGTTCCGAGGAGGGAGGACACGGGGCTTTTGCGCTCCTGAAGCACCCGGGAAACGCCTCCACCGGCGGTCGCCGGGAGGACGACCGCGCCGGTGGCCGTCCGAGGAGACGCCGCGGGAGAGCCCGGGAGCGGAAGGATGCGCGGGAAGGTTCGTCACTCGGTGGGGCAACGGCCGGCAACGCCGCGAGTCGGTCCATCCCCTTTATGCCTTTCCTCCTAACCGCGAGCGGTAGGGGACGACGTCGGCGAAGAGCACGCCGGACTCCCTCAGGGCCTCGATCGCCGCCTGGCGAGCCGAGAGATCGATGCGCAGGGAGATGCCGCAGTCCACGCTGAACTCGCGCGGGGTGTTGATCACCGCGTGCTCGATCCCAGCGTTCTTCAGGGCCTGTTCCGCTCGCAAAGCCTGGTGGGTGGAACGGAACAGGATCAAATGGCAATCATAATCTTTCATAAAAATAACTTATTAATATCATTATCATAATTTAATCGTGCTAATGATAATCCATTGTGCTCCGTGGCACAAGGGATTTTCGCCCATGCGGCCTGTGCCATGTCCCTCAAAGGCCTTTCGTCCTCGTTTCCGGTGGCCTTCCCGTATCCCGGGGGTCACACGTCCTTATCCCGTCGGCCCAGACGCGGAGGCCTCCTTTCGCGGCAAGGCCGTGCGATGTGGTGCTTCCCGTGTCCGGTCCGGCGGGCCCCCGGGCCTTCTTCCGGGCTCGGGTCAAGAGGACGCCGCCGGAGGTCGGACCCTTCTCGGACCAACTCATCGGGTCTTTCGGGGGAAAAGGGACTGTTTTGCCGAAAACCGGCAGGCCCGTCTCCGGTCCGGACACTTTCATCGGGTCTTTCGCTTTCATCGGGTCTTTCGGAGGGAGAGGGGACCGTTGGTTCCGAAAGGAATAACCTCGCCGGACCCGACGGAGCGTGAAAGGGGTGGCAGGGTGGGGATGGGGCTTGTGAGCGCCAGGCCTTTGAGGTCGGCGGTCGGAGCATGCGGAATGCATGAGGGTTGCCGGGCCTCGCAGGCGGGATGAGAAGCGCCGGGCGCTCCCCGAAGCGCTCGGTTTTCCCGCTCCCGGGCGCCTGCGGTCACCGGCCCGCCTTGTGGGGCGCGGTGCGGCCGCATTCGCCCTGGACGTCTTCCCGCTCCCATGCGGGAAGTCCGTGGCCTTCACGGCAGGGCACGGTGCGGGTTCCGGGGTAGCAGAGGTAGTAAGCGATATGGTCCTCCATCATCCCGGGGAAGGAGAGGAGGTGGGAGTTCCTGCGCTTCAAGCCGTCAACGTCCGGGGACGGCAGTCTCCCTCCCCCGGGGCACGGACGGCGGAGAACGGCCTCGGCCATGCGGTCCTTCCTTTCACCTCACCGTAAACGGTTACGGGTGCCACGCTCCTCTTCTCCTCCAGCGGGAGGCCTAGAAAGATCCTCTCCACCTCTTCGTCGGTGAGGACGGGGAAGGCCTTTTCCTCCTTCTCCTCCTCGCCCGGGCCGCGGCCGAAGGGCCTGCCCGTGTACCAGCACTCCACCTCGTAGTCGCTGTACATCGAACTGACCTCCCACTATTGAACAACAAATCCAAACTAAATATACATTATAGAGAAACAATATTTCAATATATTTGTTTTAAAGAAAAAGTGCCTTCAAATATATGAAATCCATCACCTCCGCGCCAGGTTGGCGAAGTCAAGATGCCCAGCAGCTCCGTTTGCTGAGGAGCCGGCATCTCGATGGGGATGCATGAGCCGGAGGGTTTTTCTCGCTTTAAATCATTTCTTTTCTTATAATATATGTGTTGCTTTAAACAGAAACGTTTTTGATACCAAAACCGCGGGGAGTGGGATACGGGAGGTGGAGCCGGACGCGGGGGCGCGGAGGAGGTGTGACGTAGGGGCAGGTGTCCTCGGGGAGCGACGTGCCTTTCGGAAAGGGGAAAACCGGGAACGGATGGGAGCGGTGTTCTGCGGGGGCATGATCTGCGCGGACATACACCGGGAAACCTCGGGCCCCAGCGCCATCCGGAAGTCATGCGCCGGTAAACCCTGGAGCACGACCGCGGTGTAGGGGTGTGCGCTCTGCTCCACCGGCGGAGGCGTTTTTTAGAGGAAGGAGGCGAGGGCCTTGGAGGAGGCGGCCTGGGATATGCAGGACGTGGGGAAAAGGCTGAAGGAACTGCGGTTGAGGCGGAATCTCTCCCTCCGCAAGGTGTCCGAGGCCACCGGTTTCTCCGTTTCCTTCCTCAGCAAACTGGAGAACGACAAGACCACCATAACCATAAAGAACCTCATCAGGCTCCTCGGCTATTACGGCATAACCCTGCCGGAACTCTTCTCCCGGAGCGCTGCGCGGAAGATAACCTTCCGGCGGGAGGAGAGGAAGAGGGTGAGTAGCCCCGAATCGGTGACCCTGGAGCTCCTCGTGGAGGAGGGAGACGCGTCCATGGAGCCCCTCATGGCCACCTTCAAGCCCCGGGCCCGCTACCAGGACCCCGTGGCCCACGGAGGGGAGGAGCTAGCCCTGGTCATCAAGGGTGAGTTCCGTTTCGAGCTGGGAGGGGAGGCCCACCATCTCCGGGAGGGCGACTGCGCCTATTTCCGGGGGGAGGAGCCCCACATCTGGGAGAACCTTTCCCCACAGGAAGGCGTGCTGCTCATGGTCATCACCCCGCCAAGCG
>FWWL01001431.1_pt1 | contig 27489 bp, 18 predicted proteins | sample 2228331 | NCBI WGS metagenome assembly FWWL01 (sample SAMEA103939775, study PRJEB20133) | metagenome
CCGGTGACCGAGGGATGGAGGACCTGCTGCGTCCGGACGAAAACCAGCCCCATCCGGATGGCTCGGTGGACTGGGATTCCCGGGAACGACACCTACGGCCCCCCGCGCGGAGCGCGGACCCCCGATCTCCCCTGCGCAGCCTCCCGGAAATGGTCTCGGGATACGGGTGCCTGGCGCGTGTGAGTCGACCCGGAGGCGAGGGCGGCGAGAAAGGCTTCGGAGACCTCCGCAAAGGTTTGAACAGGGCGAGCGGGGGAAGGGAGCACGGCGAGAAGAGGGAGGAATGCGGACCGCCGAGGAAAAAACTGGTGGGTGTCATCCGGCGTGGTTCGCCGGGAAAGGGGCTTCGCGTGGCACGCTTCGCCGTGTGTCTCGCCGTCCTCTTCCTGCCCCTCTTCCTCGCCCTGGCGAGGGAGGGCAGGGCGGAGGGTCCAGTGCCCAGATGGAGAGCCTCGGAGGCAGGGGGCGGGGAGCCGCTTGTCGCGCTCCGAGAGGTCTGGAAAGGATTGGAAAGGGAGGAAGAGCGCGCCGTCATCCCGGAAGGAGATGGCCAGGCGGAGGGATCCGGAGGATTCGAGGTGCCACACGCCACGTCCTCCGCGCAAGTCGGGTCGTCTTCTGGAGGGAGGGCAGTGCCCCAGGGCGGGCACCCGGGGGATGTCCCCGGGGATGCCGGAACGGGGACGGCGAGCCCGCAACGGCCCGTGGCTCGTTTCACCCTCACCCCCTCCGAAGGCCAGTCACCCCTGCGGGTGTACCTGGACGCCTCGGCAAGTTACGACCCGGACGGCAACATCGTCTCCTACCATTGGAGCTGCGGTGGTGGCGCCCGGTCCTTCTACCAGGTCTTCGAGAGTAACATCATCCCCTCCAGGATACCCGTGACCCTCACGGTGACCGACGACGGCGGCAACACGGACAGCGTGACCCATTACCTGACCCTTTATTGAACCCCGGGGAACGGCAATCGCCCGTCCGGGGTGCGTGGGCCCGGATGGCTCCGCGGGAGGGAATGGAGGGGGTGTATGGGATGGGATCGCCGGGACGAGGCCCATAGCCCGGGAAGAAGCCTTGAACGTCCTCGCCCTGGCTAAGCGGGCGCTTCGGCCGAAACGCTCTGGAAGGGGATGTGATGAGCTGCGCCGGCCGATCTCAGCGGGCGAGGATGGCAGGCGAAGGCGCCGGATTTCTGGTGGTCGTGCGCAGTCCCGGGAGCGGGCATATCGGGTTTGTCGATGAGGCCGGCCTGTCCCCCCGAGGCGTAGACTCGACGGATAAAGCAGGGTGGCCCGATGGCGGAGGCGAGGATAGCCTGGGAGTCCGTGCGAAGTAAGGAGTACGAACCGGAGGCGGGTTCCTTTCCCGTGCCGGAGGGAAGAGGAAAAAGGAGGAAGAGGTGGAAAAGGATGGCAGCGGAGTGAGGGTGGTGGTCGTCCGACCCGGGAAGGTCATCCTGGCCGGCATCTTCTCCTGCCTGCTTCTTGCGGGGAGCACGGTGGGGGCGACGGCCCTGGTCGGGCTGCTGCGCGGGGAACGTGCCGGGGCCTACGGCTCGGAGGGGGTGGGATCACGCACCTGGTACTTCCCGGAGGGCTACACGGGGCCGGGCTTCGAGGAGTACATCCTCATCTTCAACCCTCCGGAGGATATGGGAGGCACGGGGAAGGTGGCCTTCGTGACCATGGAGTTCTACGGTCCTCAGGGGAAGATAGGTTTTGATACTACACAGCTCGAACCCGGCCAGAGGACCTCGGTGAACGTCAAACATATCCTCAAGGAGCGCTACGGTTACGAGGGCGACGTCTCGGTGGTGGTGGGGAGCTGGGACAACGAGGCCACCATCATCTGTGAACGGGCCATGTACTTCCACTACCCCGGGGGGATAACCGGGGGCAGCCAGTCCCTGGGCTACACCGAGGCCGAAGTCCCTTACATCCCCTGGAGATAAAAAGGGAAACGGAGGCAAGGAAGGGACCGGAGATGAAGAGAGGACGCCTTACCGGGGGATTTCTCGCCCTGCTCGCCCTGACCCTGGCCGTCGGGCTGTGGACCGGGGAGGAGCGGAGGGCTGCCGGCTTTCCCGGTCCGGGAGAGGGCTACCGTGGCTGGACGGCGGAGTCGGTGATCGACCTCCGGAACCCCCGCCACGTGCAGATGGCTTACGGGGGCGGCTGCCTCTACCTGGTGGCCGACGACGGGGCGGACGTCCACCTCTACCGCGCTTCCGACCTGGAGAGGCTGGACTGGAAGCGGGTGAGGAGGATGGACCTCGACCCGGGGCGCATGGCCTGCGACGCCTACCTGGAGGCCCGAGACGACCTCCTGGCCGTTTCCTGGAAGGAGCTGGTAGGCGGAAGATGGGCGCTGGTGGTCGCCCTCTCCCGGGACCGGGGGAACACCTGGAGGATGTGGATGGACGCCGGCACCTCGTGGAACAACTACGAGGCCCACCTGGCCCTGGCGGGTAACGTGCTCCACGCCGCCTACGTCTCCGACTACACCGGGCGCAACGAGGTCTTCCACCGGCGCTTCGACCTGGACCTCACCCCCCTTTCCGTGTCCTGCGCCTCCGGCGCGAACGACGGCATCCCCGCCACCCAGCCCTGCCTGGAGAGCTCGGGGGAGCTCAACGCCAGCGTGTACTACGTGCGCCTCTCCGGGCCGCCCAACCCGGTGTGGCAGGCCCTCACCGAGGACGCCGGTCTCTCCTGGAGGGGTTTCGAGATCATCCCCGCGGCGGGGGGAGTGGACCTCTCCTGGCCGGAGGTGACCACCTGGAGGGACGGGGCCGACCGGCGGGCGATGGTGGCGGCGGACGGCAAGCACCTGGAGAGCGGCCACCACCGCGTGCGCTATTCGCGTTTTTACAACGGAAAGTGGGAGAAAGGGATAGATAAAGGTTATTTTGAAAGTAATTATGTGTATCCGCATTTAAGCAGTAAAAATGAGAACATTTTGATGGTTTTCCGCCAGTCAGGAGGCACCCTGGGCACCGAAGGTGGCGCAAGGATAAACACCCATACCGGCGAAGAGAGCGCCTGGCTCCATATCGACGACCTCTTCTACCTCAACGTGCCCTATGACCACCCCGGGAGCATGGACTGCTGCTCGGACGGGGAGCGTTTCTACGCCGCTGCGGCGGGTACCGGGGACCACGCGGTTATCATGACCAAGCGCGAGGACTCCGCGGACCCCGCGGTCGCCATGGAAAACCCTGGAAACTACCACAACGGCGATTTCACCGTGCGCGTCAAGGCCTACGACGACTTCGACCGTGACGGCGACTGGCTCCTCTCCCCCGTTCCGGAGCATTACGACCGCGGCATCCTGCACGCCGATTTCTACTACCGGCCTTCCGAGACGCAGGACTGGCTGGAGTGGCCGGGTGGCCGGACCAGACCGGACGCCCCCTGGGAGATGACCTTTCCCGGCTCCAGCGTGGCCGAGGGAAGATACGACCTGCGGGTGGTGGTGACGGACACCGCCATGCGCGTCTCGGAGAACGTGTATTCCGACGTGTGCGTGGACCGCACTCCGCCCGGCGCGGAGCTGGTCATTTCCCCACCTGACGGAGACGACGGCTGGTACCGGCAGCAGCCGGCTTCCCGCGCCACCATCAGGGGCAGGGACAACCTCTCCGGAATACGTCGCGCTTACTACCGTTTCGACGACGCTCCCACCTGGACGGTCTTCTCCGAGCCCTTCGACCTCCCGGAGGGAGAGCACGTAATCCGCTACTACGTGGAGGACCGGGCAGGGAACGCGTCGCCGGTGATGGAGTTCGCCTACCGCGCCGATTTCACCGACCCCACGGGTTCCATCCTTCGGCCCGCTCCAGGCGGCTATTTCCGGGATGCCGTGGAGGTGGAGGCCATCTGCGAGGACTCCGTGTCCGGGGTGGCCTCACTCACCTGGCTGATCGACGGGAACCCCCGGAAGACGGTGGCCGAGACGCGCACCCTTCTGGACCTCACCGGCCTTGCCGAAGGCCGACATACCCTGGAGGTGGAGATAAGGGACCGTGCCGGGCGCACCTTCCGGCCCCCGGCACTTGACCTCTACCGGGACGTCACCCCTCCCACGGTCTCCATCCTCGAGCCGAGGGGACAGGATTGGGTGCGGGGCATGGTCTCGGTGAGGGCCGAGGCGGGGGACAACCTCCTGTTGGCAGGGGTTTCCTTCTTCGTGGACGGCAGACTCCTCGGGGAGCGGACGGAGCCTCCCTGGGTGGTTTCCTGGGATACCACCAGGGTGAAGAACGGTCACCACACCCTGCGGGTGGAGGCCTGGGACGCGGCCGGAAACCGCTCCCGTCCCGAACACCCCACCGAGGTCACCGTCTTCGTGGGCAACAACATCAGCCAGACCAATCACTTCGCCGAGGGATGTACCCGGCCCGGTTTCGACACCTGGCTGTGCATCCAGAACCCGGGCGACGAGGTGGCCCTGGTCACCGTGAACTACCAGCTTGGTGAGGGCCAGGGGGCGGTGAGTCCCCAGACCTACCAGGTGGCCGCCCACTCCCGCCATACCATCTACGTGAACGGCACGGTGGGGGTTGGAAAAGACGTCTCCATCCAGGTGACCTCCAACCGGCCCATCGTCTCCGAGCGCCCCATGTACTTCACCTACTCCGGGGAGAACGGAGCGCGCCTGCGGGGCGGGCACACCGCGCAGGGCGCGCATTTCGCCCGGCGGGAATGGTACTTCGCCGAGGGATGCACCCGGCCAGGGTTCGACACCTGGCTCTGCCTCCAGAATCCCGGCGGGCAGGAGGCGGTGGTGCAGGTAGAGTACATGCTGGAGAACGGGGCCTATCTGGGGCGCGTCTACAGGGTGCCGCCCTGGAGCCGGGGGACGGTCATGGTGGACCGCGAGGTGGGCGAGGGGCACGACGTCTCCATGCGGGTCGCCTCCAGCGCTCCCGTGGTGGTCGAGCGCCCGGTCTATTTCCTCTATCAGGGGATGTGGGACGGCGGACACAACGTCATGGGCGCCGGGCGGCCGGAGAGGGAATGGTATTTTGCCGAGGGCTGCACGCGCACCGGGTTCAACCAGTGGATCTGCCTCATGAACCCCAACGACCAGGAGGCCGTGGCCAGTATAACCTACGTCATGGAGGACGGGGGCCGCATCCAGAGGGATTACCGCCTGCGGCCGCGTTCCCGTTTCACGGTGAACGTGAACAACGATGTGGCCCGCCAGCACGACGTCTCCACCTACGTGAAGTCCGACCTCCCCATCGTAGTGGAGAGGCCCATGTACTTCCTCTACGCCTCCTCCATCGACGAGGGGTCCAACGCCATGGGGGTCAACAGGGCCGGGTCCTCCTGGTATTTCGCCGAAGGATGTACCCGTAACGGCTTCGAGGAGTACCTCTGTCTCATGAACCCCGGCGAGGTCACGGCGCGGGTCTCCCTGCGGTTCATGCTGGAGGATTCCGGGCAGCTCCTGCGCAACGAGGCCGTCCCTCCGGGCACCAGGGTGACCGTGAAGGTCAACGACATCGTAGGCCCGGGGCACGACGTGTCCGTCGAGGTCATGAGCGACGCCCCCATCGTGGTCGAGCGGCCCATGTACAGCCTGTACGGGGGTTCGCTTCCCGCCGGGGATACCCTCTCGGGGTACACCTTCAACCCCTGAGCGGCAGGGATCGCCGCACGGCGAGGCGGAAAAAGGGCCCGACCCTCTCCGTGGCCCGGGCCCTCTTTTTTCATGGGTTCGAAGGGCATCAGGGGGGACCGCAGGGCTTTCATGCCTGATACGGCTGCGCGCCCTGTGCGGGAAGCGGGACTTGTCGTCTGACTTCAAACCGGAGGAAAACTCTCACGCCCCCCATGGCCGTGCCCATTCAGGGGAAGAAGAAGGAGACGGGATAAAGGGTGAGCAAAGGAGCCGTCGGATACGGAGGTGTCGGGAGGGAGGTTGAGGGGAAAAGGGTCCTCTCCCGCCTCGGGCCTGGAAGTCCGAGAAACCGCGGAAGGTGTATGGAGGGGGGCAGTGGGAATCGAACCCACCCCGGCTTTTTCACGGCCGGCCAACGGGTTTGCAGCCCGCGGGGGACCCAGTCCCTTACCCCCCGGCGCCAATTACATATTAATATGATTAATGGATATTATAAATTTTAATATAGGTATATATGGAGCCGGACCCTTTCCCGTGTTCGGGGACGAGTAACCCTTTCAGAGACTCGCTCACCGGATCCACCCGGCGCGTCCCGAGGGCGGGCGGTCAGCGCCTTTTACGGCCTCAGGCCACGGTCATGCATGGCCTTCAGCGGTCTCGTCCTTGTGGGTGGGGAAAACAGTGCCGGAATGTTCCAGTCGCAGACCACGGTCATGCGGTGGCCTTCCGCAGGCCGGGTTCGGCCTCGTGGTGGGGGAAAGCTCCGGCCTTCTCGCCGCGATGTGGGGAACGCTCCGGATGCGCGGAAGCCGCGGCCGCAGGGAAAAAGTTGGAAAAATAGGGGTGAAGGAGTTGCAGTCTTATCGATGGCCTCGCTGTAGTCAGCAAGTCGCAGTGAAGATTATGGAAAAACCCGGGTGGTGAACGGGTGAGGGAAGGGTGGCGAGGGGGCGTGACTCCGGTATGGTGGGGGCGGAAATCGAAGTGCGGCTGCGGGGTGATCGAGGAAGGGGTACGGCCGCGGGTGACGTGGTTCGAGACGGAGAGGAAATGGCCTCGGACGACAGGAGGCGTCGGTGATGCCAGGATGGATGTGGTACAAAAGGAGGTGAGAGGAAGGAGAGAGGAGATGAGGGTGGCGCTTGTCAACCCCAATCGCTACCTCGAACCCCCGGTCATCCCTCTGGGGCTGGAATACCTGGCCCATTACCTGGACCGGGAAGGACACGAGGTGGAGGTCGTCGACCTGGCCTTCGCCCCGGAACCGGAGAAGGCCCTCGTGGAGAGGCTGGCCGACCTCCGCCCCCACCTGGTGGGCTTTTCCCTGCGCAACCTGGACACCTCCCTTTACCACGATCCCCTTTTCTTCCTGGACGGATTCCGTGGCCTGATAGACGCGGCGCGGCGGGTTTCCGGGGCACCGGTGGTGGTGGGCGGGACGGCCCTCCTGGCGGGTCCCCGGGAGGTGGCGGAGTACGTGGGCGCCGACTGCGCCGTCTTCGGGCCCGGGGAGAAAGCCCTTCCCCATCTCCTGCGCTACCTGGAGGCGGGGGAGGGGATCCCGCGGCTGGTGAACGGCTGGGAGCATTCCTTCGACCGGGGGGAGGTCCCGGCGAGGGCGCGGTGGGTCGATTACCGCCCCTATCTCCGGGAGAGGGGCCTGGCGGGTTTCGCCACCCAGACGGGCTGTCTCGGGGGGTGCGACTTCTGCCTGGAGGCCGGCCTGCCCTGGAGGGCCCGCGACCCCCGGGCTGTGGTGGCCGAGCTGGCCTCCCTTCAGGAGGCGGGCGTAAGGGAGCTGCACCTGTGCGACTGCGAGTTCAACCAGGACCTGGAGACCTGCAAGGAGCTGCTCCACCGCTGGATATCCCGCGGCCTGGAGCTCACCTGGTCCCTGTACATGAAACCCCTCCCGCACGACGAGTGGCTGTTCAGGATGCTCCGGGAGAGCGGCGCCGTCTCGGTGACCCTCTCCGTGGACTCACGTTCCCTGGCCGCCGGTAAGTACGGGCTGTTCGACCTCCAGAGCTTCGTGGAGCTGGCCAGGCGCCACGGGATACGCGTGGCCGTGGACCTCCTGCTGGGCTTCCCGGGGGAGAGGGAGGACGAGCTCCGGGACCTCCTCGATTTCTTCCGGGCTGTGAGGCCGGACACCGTGGGCGTGAACGCCTGGATCAGGATCTACAAATACACCGGCCTGGGCAGGGAGGCGCGGCGCCGCCCTCCCCGCAGGGGCACCTTCCTCGGCCACCCTGAGGACCCCGACTTCCTCCGGCCCCTTTACTACAACTGGCTGGACCTGGAAAGGCTGCGGGAGATGATCGGGGAGGACCCCCTCTTCCGTGTGGAGGGCCTGGAGAGGCGCAGCAATTACGAACGTTTGCGCGATTCGGGCTCTCCCCGCCGGCCTTGAAGGGCCGCGGGGGCGCAGGTATAATCTGCCTTGTTCACGGGGGACGAAACGGGGGTCACATGCGCAAGAGCGAAGAGGCGGCAAAACGGCGGCGGGCCATCCTCACCGTATTCCTGATCCTGGCCTTTCTCGCCCTCGAGTCGCCGGCGAGGGCCGGCACCCCCTGGCCCCCGCCTCCGCCGGGGAAGGATCCGAACGCCTACGAGGACTACTGCCGCAGCGAGGCGCTCCCCGACGACCTCCAACCAACAGATGGGGATTTCTGGAAATACACGGGCCGAAGGGCCTTCACCCTGTATCACCTGCTCCTGCGGCTCTTCGTCCCCGACCTCTACCGTAAAGAGCTCGAAGGGGTCATGGGCGCCTCGGTGGACGAGGCCTGGAAGGTGACCACGGGGCGCCCGGACGTGGTGATCGCCGTCCTGGATTCCGGCATATGCTGGGACGACCCGGCGGTCATGCGGGAACTGGCCGGGAAGGTCTACCTCAACCCCGGGGAGCTTCCTCCCCCGCACGGAGCCGACCGCTGGGACGTCAACGGCGACGGCGTTTTCAACGTGGAGGACTACGCGGGAGACCCCCGGGTGGCCGACCTGAACGGGAACGGCCTGCTGGACCCCGAGGACCTCATCTGGGCCTTTTCCGACGGGGTGGACAACGACGCCAACGGCTACCAGGACGACGTCTCCGGGTGGGATTTCCTGGAAGACGACAACGACCCCCGCGACGAGGCCGACTTCGGGCACGGGAGCGCGGAGTGCGCCTGGGCGGCGGGCGAGGCGGGCAACGGTGAGGGCACGCCCGGGGCCTGTCCCAACGCCATGCTCCTGGTGGTGCGGGTTGGGGATTCCTTCATCGTGGACGTCAACCGCTTCGCCCAGGGGGTGGTCTTCGCCGTGGATTCCGGGGCCTGGGTGATCCTGGAAGCCCTGGGCACGGTCAACGTCTCCAGTTTCGGGCAGGCGGCCGTGGACTACGCCTGGTCCCGAGGGGTGCCGGTCATCGCCTCGGCGGCGGACGAGGCCTCGGCCCACCAGAACTACCCCTCCACTTACGAGCGCACCATCCAGGTCAACGCCGTGCAGAAGTTCGCGGATCCGGGATGTGCGCTGGTGCGCCAGCTGCCCCCGTCCTACCTCTACCTGGGAGGCCTTACCAACTACGGAGCGCACACCCTGCTCTCCGCTCCCTCCGACGGCCACTCCTCGGGAGCCACGGGGATGCTCGCGGGCATCGCCGGCCTGGTCCTCTCCGCCGCCCGGGACCAGGTGAAAAGGGGCGGGATGCGGCCCTACCCGGGCCTGGACAGGCCCCTTTCCGCCTGCGAGGTGAAACAGGTCCTCACCATGACCGCCGACGACGTTGATTTCTCGCCCGGGGAACACCGCGTGTGCATGGGCCTGCTGGACGGACTGGTGGGGCCCTCCCGCAGGTACCCCTCCGGTCCGGGGTGGGACCCCTATTTCGGCTACGGGAGGGTCAACGCCCATCGGGCGGTGCGCGCGGTGGTGGAAGGGAGGATCCCACCGGAGGCGGAGATACGCTCCCCGCGGTGGTTCGAGCTACGGGACCCCAACGAGGTGGAGCTGGAGATCGTGGGCAGGGTCGCCGCGGTGCGCGCCGACTCCTACAGCTACACCGTGGAATGGGGCCCGGGGTGGAACCCCTCCAGGGAGGAATGGGTGACCCTGGGGGGTCGCGATTTTCTCTACCAGCCCCTGGAGGGAGTGCTGGCCAGGCTGGACCTTGGGGAGGTCTACCGCCGGGTCCGGGAGAGTATCCCCGGCCGGGGAGGGGAAGAGGACCCCAACCGTTACGCCTTCACCGTCCGGGTCCGCGTCCGCGACGACCACGGGAACTGGGGGGAGGACCGCAAGACCCTCTTCTGCTTCCACGACCCGGACGCCTATCCCGGGACCCCCTTCCGGCCGGGTGGTGACCTTTCCGCCTCCCCGCGCCTGGCCGACCTGGACGACGACGGCGTCGACGAGCTCGTCGTGGCTACCGGGGACGGTCTGGTGCACGCATACAGGGCGGACTTCACCGAGCTCCCGGGATGGCCGGTGCACACCACCCCCCTCCCCCTGCATCCGGGATCGGCCGGTTTCGTCTCCGGGGAGCTCCCGAAGACGGTCTACGCCTCGGTGACCGGCACACCGGCGGTGGGGGACATGGACGGCGACGGGCGGCTGGAGGTGGTGGCCGGGGACTCCACGGGGAGGGTATACGCCTGGGACGGGGAGGGGAACCTCCTTTCCGGTTTCCCCGTGCGCTCCGAGCCGCTGTATTCCATCCCTGAGCGGGCCGATTGGTGGACGGAGGGAGCCCTCCCCCCCGAGTGGTTCGCCTCCCGCGTGGTCCCCGACCGGGTGCACCGGCTGGACAGGTGGAACTGCCTGGACCGCGGGTTTCTGAGGGGCCCGGTGCTGGCCGACCTGGACGCGCCCCCCGACGGACGCCTGGAGGTCATCGCCGCCTGCCTGGACCAGCACCTTTACGCCTGGCATGCGGACGGGAGCCCGGTGCGGGGGTGGCCGGTGAAGCTGGTGGACCCCGAAAGGGTGGAACGGATGGACCCCCTCACCCACACCTGCGCCTTCCGCGAAAGGGAAAGGGTTCCCAGGGGGAGCAAGATCGTGACCAATCCCTCGGTGGCCGACCTGGACGCCGACGGGAGGCTGGAGGTGGTCTGCGGGACCAACGAGGCCTACACCGACGAGGGAATCCGGGTGTCCGGGGAGACCTTCCTCCTCGCCGTGCTCCTGCCCCTCCTGGGGCCTTTCCTCGGAGGGCCGGCGGGGAGCAGGTTCAGCCCGGGCAACGGGAGGCTGTACGCCGTGCATCCCGAGGGCACGGCCCATCCCCGGCCGGAGGGAGCTGTACCCGGCGAGGCGGAGGTGCCCTCCCACGCCTACCTGGCGGGATGGCCGGTAGGGCTGGCCATGGTGGCGCCGGGAATGCTCCCCAGCGTGGTGGAGGGGATCAACGGCCCGGCGGCGCTGGCCGACGTGGACGGCGACGGGAGGCTGGAGATCGGCGTCTCCACGGCGGCGGGGCCGCCCTACGTCTTGAAGGCGGACGGTTCCTCCTTCCTGGGGTACGACCCCCGGGGTATGCCGCGCAGCCTGGACTGCAACTTCCCGGGTGCGGGAGCGGGATCAGCCGACTTCCCGGTCATGTGCGCCCTGGGCGGTGGGTGCTTCGCCCGACTGGAAGGAAATGGTATAAGCTACGTGGCCCCCACCATGGGGACGCGGAGGGCTCTCGACCTCCTCTTCCCGGCGGAGCAGCTCCGCTCGGACGATCAGCTCTCCGCCTGGGATCCCCGGGACGGCCGGCCGCTCCCCTCCTTCCCCCGCCGCATGAACGACATGATGTTCTTCGTCACCCCGGGGGCGGCGGATATCGACGGCGACGGCTGCCAGGAGATCCTGGTGGGCAGCTCCTACTACGAGCTGCACGCTTTCCGCCCGGGGGGAGGGGAGGCGAGCGGCTGGCCCAAGTTCACCGGCGGCTGGACGGTGGCCACCCCGGCGGTGGGCGACCTGGACGGGGACGGAAGACGAGAGGTGATCTGCGGCACCCGCGAGGGATGGCTCTTTGTCTGGAGCACGGACTCCCGGGTGGGAGACCCCGCCGACTGGCCGGAGTACGGCCACGACCCCTGGAACACCGGTTGCCTGGAGACGGACGCCCGGAGGCCGGGGAGGGTCGGCGACCTGGCCGCGGAGCCGGTCCTGGAGGACGGCCGCCTCGCGGGAGTCAGGCTAACCTGGACGGCTCCCGGCGACGACGCTGGTGTCGGGCGTGCCATGTGTTACGAGTTACGCTGCCTGGAAAGGCCTTTGGATGAAAAGCTCTGGGGCGATGCCCGACCTCTGGTGGAGGGGAAGCCCCTGCCCGGGGAGCCCGGCAGCGCCGAGGAGATGTTCGTACCCTGGGAGCTGCTCTCGCGGGTCCTGGGGATTGACGGCGGAGGCGAGGGGAGCGCGGAGCTGTTCTTCGCCCTCCAGGCCCGGGACGAGGCGGGGAACGTCTCCTCACTGTCCAACGTGGCCCGCCTGTCCCCTTAGAGGTGAGAGGCTCTCGCCCATCATCCTCTCCGGTTTCCACTGATGCGGGAACCTGGTGCTGTAGATACTTTTAATGGTCCCAACGAACCCTTCATCGGACACCTTTTTGCTCTGCTTTCTACGGTGCGAGTGTAGGAAGTGTCCACCACGTTTCTGAACCTGAGCAAGTGGACCCGGGCACCACGTTTCTGAACTCAGCCAGGAGAGGTGCTGAAGTGGACGGGTTATCCGTGGGGCGCGGCTGTCGGCACTGAGGCCCGGAAAAGCGCTGAGGCCTGTAAAAGGAAGTACCAGATCGGTAAACAGGCCTGTCCCGGATGGAAAGGGGTGATTCCGGCTACGGGGACGGGGGACGTTCGGAGTGGAGGATTGCGGAGAAACTGCCTCGAGCGGCTTGACCGGATGGTGATTGGTATGTATTATAAGATATATAACATAAGACAAAACGAGGCGGGAGGAGAGATGGCGGTCAAGATCATAAGCACCACAGAGTTGAGGTCCAAGGCCGCGGATATGGTCATCGGGTTGCGCCGGGGGGATCGTTTCCTCATCCAGCACTACAACGACATCGTGGGGTACGTGACCCCGGAGATACCGGAGGAAATCCTCAAGAAACTGGGGGTTAAGAGCGGGAAACGTGAGGAGAGCTTCAAGACCATCGAGTGACCCCGGCGAAAGTTTCCCGCAGCATCACCTGACTCCCGGCATCCTGCCCGAACACCGCCGGTGACGGCTGCCGGTGGGGTCGAAGCGATTCCCGAGCCGAGCCGCTTCAGGGGGAGCGGCAGGGGCTTTTCGCCCGCCGGCGGAGGAGCCGTGATCAGGTCCGCCTGAGGGTCGGTTACGGGCCACCGTGCGGTCCTGGGGAAGGTGCGACCGCTTTTCCTTCCGCGGAGTGCGTGAAGGGTCCGAGCTGCAGAGCTCGGCGTCTCGAGCCCGAGGCCGGCTTCCTTTTCCAGCGGCGGGAAGCGGTAAGGGTTCAAGAGGCGGCGCGGCATCCCCTCAAAAGCCCTCCGCTTTCGTCCCCGCGGGCGTCACCCGTTCATAAGCGGAGCAAGCAAATGTGCGGAGTGAGAGCGAGGACCCCGCTCCCCGTGAGGGCCAGCTTTTCGGAGGAACCGGCCGACGCCGGAGCTTCCGGGGTCGGCTTCAAGCGGATCCGGACGGTTACGGAATAGCGTGTCCGCATGATGGCGTTCATCGGGGGATTCTGGGGACCCGGTCGGATCAAACCCGGAGCCGCCGTGACACTGCCTCGCCAATGGATACGAAGCTCCTCGCCGCGGCCGGGCCGGGAGGAGGATACGGTGTCCCGCTGAAAGCCGGAAACAAGGATTCCTCTGCGACTGGAAGGAGGTCGGGTGTGGCCGCGAAGGCAGAGTCGCTGTCCAGTCGGTATCCGCGGCCCGGAGGGGCCACGGAAAGGGCGGGAGTGGTCGCTGACCGATGCGGGCAGGCCACGGCTGAGTTCGCCATGGTGCTGCCCCTGCTCCTCCTCGTTTTCCTGCTCTTCGCCCAGGCGGTGATGGTCATGAGGGCTCAGATCGCAGTGACCGCGGCGGCAAGGGAAGGGGCGCGGAAGGGCGTGGAGACCGGGAATCTGGCCCTCATCGAGGGGGCGGCGGCGCGAGCCGCAGCCGGGCTCGACCAGAAAAAGCTGCGGGTGGCGGTGCGGAGCGGACCCCGGAGGCGGGGGGAATGGATCAGGGTGGAGGTGGAATACGAGGTCCCCACCGCCATACCTGTCGTGGAGAAGTTCTTTCCGCGGGTGACCGTGTGCGGCAGCGCGGAGATGCGTATCGAGAACGACCGGGAAGGGGTATGACGGCTTTCCATTGTGGCTGGTGAACATCTCCCCATCCAGATGCGCATTGAGAACGACCGGGAAGGGAGATGACGAGGTAACCTCCATGGTCGTGTGGATCCGGAGCAACCGGCGTCGTACCCGCAGTGGCCGTGGACGGGGACGGGAAGGCGGCCTGCCCCCGTTCGCTGGATGGCTGAAGCTCGGAAAAGGGCTGGGGGACGAATCGGGGACGGCCACGGTTGTGGCGGCGGCTCTCATCCCGGTCATGCTGCTCATGGCCTTCGTCCTCCACGACGTGACCGTGATCTACGCCGCTCGGTCGCAAGCTCAGACGGCGGCCGACGCCGCCGCCAAGGCCGCCGGGCTGGAGCTCACCCCCCTGTTCGGAGTGGGGAACGACCCCTCGGGCGCCGCCCGCGATTTCGCCGCACGGAACGGGGCGGAGCTACTCGCCTGCGATTTGGGTCGGGACGGGCGGTTCCTGTGGGTCACCGTGCGCACCGCACGCAAAGTTAGGGGCCTCTTCCTGAAACCCGCAGGCGCTGTGGTCACCGCCACCGCCCGCTGCTACCTGGACCCGTTTCCCCGGGGAGGTCCTTGAACGTCCGGAGGTCCCTCCGGTCCGGGACTCCCGGGAGGAGGACCGATGACGGCGTGCGGGGAAGGCCATGTTCCCATACGGGCCATTCGGTCCCCGGAGGGCTCAGCGACTTCCTCCGGGAATGGATGGAGGGTGGCGAGGCTTTTCGGCCTTTTAGGACTCCCGGGAGGAGGACCGATGACGGCGTGCGGGGATGGCCTCGTCTCCCCATACGGGCCATTCGGCTCCCATAGGGGTAGCCGGCATCCGCCGGCAATGGATGGACTTTGACGAGGCTTTTAGGCCCGTTGAAAATCAAAGGGGGGCGGCGGCAAGGCTGTTGAAGGGGAGAGGGGGCCCCTGTCCGCTGCTTCGTGCGGCTCGGAATGTCGCGGCCGACCCGGGCCCACGGGGAGAGGAGGAAGCGGGGATGTCCTCCGGCGGAGGGTCCCACCTGGGCGGAAAGCCCGTTTTTCGGGCGCCCTCCATGGCCATCACCCGCAGTAGACCCTGACCTGCCAGATGTTTCCTGAAGCGCGAAAGCGGGGCCAGCTCCATCGGATACTCGCCGTGCATCCCATACTGATCTGTCATATTTTACCTGTGTGGCGAGGAAAGGGATCCAACGGGAAAGGCCTCTTCGGGGAAAATCCATGAAGGACGAGCAGCTTGTTTAAAAGCCGAGGCCTTCCACCCTCCGGACGGGGAAGAGGAAGGCCTCGGCACGACGGGCGGGGATCACGGTGAGCCGTGCACGGAGCAGAACCCCTCGGGCTCTTCCTGACCGCCCTTGAAATCGTAGGTTACGGTCCCTCCCCAGGGACATTCGTATAGGGAGGCCGGTCCCTCCAGGTAGCCGGAGTCTATCAGCTCATCCAGGCTCGACGGGTACCTGCCCTTCTCGGCGAAGTAGATTTCCGAAGCGTATTCAACCGCCTCTATGCGAGTGCCGCACCCGCAGTTGTCCCCCTCCTCCTTGATGGCTCTCATACAGTCCTGGAGCCTTTTCTGGTTGACTTCCAGGAAGGCCTTCGCTATCTCCAACTGCTGGTTCTTATCGGCACCTCCACCGGTTTTCTCGGTGGCCGTCCCTCCACCCCCCGCCTGGCCGCCCTTGCTTCCACATCCTGCGGAAAAAGCGCAGAGCACCGTCACGGAGAGGAGCACCAGGAAAGCCCTTCTCATCACCTATCACCCCCTTTCTCGCTACCCGGAAAAACGGCTGTCCCGGACGCATTATAACGATTCTTCGCGCTGTGCGGCAACGACTGCTATATTTGGCATAAAATCCCAACGCCGTGTATCCGTTTCAGGGGTTCCCCGGGCCCCGCCTGCCCGGAAGTGGTCGAAGCGGTGGAGACATCTCCAGGGTCCTGGCCGGTGGACGCCTCTCGCCGCTCGGCTACGAAGCGCCCCGTCCGAGCCCGGTCAGTAGATGAAGAAGGGAAAGGCATCCACGCGCCAGCCGCCGTCTTCCTTCACCAGGCGCACGCGGGAGGTCTCCGATTCCAGATTGCCGCGGGTCCCGAACTCGATGGTCACGTCCACCTGCGCCCTCTCCCCGTCGAGCTCTATCTCCCGGGGATCGAAGTCGTAGGAGCGCGCCGTGCCGAAGACACCGGAGAACTCCGCCGCCGTCCAGGGTTTCTCCAGGCGGTGCCTTTCCTTGTAGCCGCGACTGAGGTGCTGGAAGACGTAATCCGTGCGCCCGTCCAGGCAGGCGACGAGGAAATCCCGGAGGGCCTGTTCGACCTGCACCCGCGCTTCTTCTTTCCTTTCCTCGACCCGGGGGCGGCGTGACCAGTCCAGGGCGGTGAAGGCGTCCACCTTCCAGATGCCGCCCTCGAGCTTGAGGGCCATCGTCTCCTCCCTCTCTCCCCTGGTAGCGATTTCCATGGTGACGGTCACCGTGGCCCGGTCTCCGGACAGGCTGACGTCCCGGTCGGGGGAGAAACGATAGGAGACCAGGTACCCAAGGGCGGCCAGTATGTCCTCCCGGGTGATTGGGTCGGGAACCTGGTTGTCCTCCAGGTAATCGCCGGACATCATCTCGCGTAGCCCTTCGACGCGCTGGTCGCCCAGGGCATCCAGGAAAGCCCTGGCCGTATCGGTCACCTGCGCCAGCACCTCGTCCCGTGCCCTCCCGTCCCCACCGCACCCCTGGAGAAACAGGCCGGCCATGACCATGGCGAGGACCAGGCCCATAAGTGCCGTGGGGACGGGCAGCCACCTGCGCCGAGAGCGACCCGCGGTTCCCGGCGATGCAGCTCCACCTTCGGGGCCTGCATTTTCGACGGGGAGCGGGCCGCGGCTCGTGATGAACGCCTTCCGCGTGACCGCTCCTGTTTCGTGATGAGTGGCGTCGCCGGCGTTTTTCCCGGAGCCCGCCGCCAGCGGTGCCCGCAATGCGATGCGCCGCCGATGCCCTTCCTGCTGTCTCGTGCTCCGTCCGCACGCCTGGCGGGACACTTCCTCACCTCCGTGGCCGGTCTATGCTATCGACCTTCGGTCTCGAGCCCTTGTTCCCGGGCTCACCGTATCACCCCGGATCGAGGATGCGGATCTCACCTCCCCGAACCCCCTTCCCCGGGATCCTCGGGCGATCGCCTTCCGCCTGAACTTGTTCGGCGCCCGAACTCCGGCCCCCTGAAGTCCGGCTTGCGGCCATGTCAGGCGACTTTTCGAGAGTCCACCTCACGACTATGATATGCCACCCTCTCGACATTTTCCTTCACCGCCGCTCCTTCACCGCCGCCCTCTTCCCGGAGGGAATATCCGAAGACGTGCTCTACATCGACATTTTCCTTCACCGCCGCTCCTTCACCGCCGCCCGCACCGGGTCGGCGCGGATAAAGTGGAGGACTTCAAGTGCATGCCGCCAGAAGAGAGCTTTTCAAGCATCCGGATGGAAACTACAACCGGCCGCGTTAGTGCAAAGAACGAGTGGGTCTGCGGAGAGGCTGCGTTCGCGCAAGAACAGGTGGGTCTTTTGAGGCGCGAGCTCGTTCGGTTTGACTATCAATACGGCGGGGTCTAATATGAGTAAACGCCGGAAAGGATACGGCGATACGACGCGCCCGCGGCCTGTGGCGGACTTTTCTCAGACCGTGTCGCCGGGGATCTCCTACGAGATGAAAAGAGGACCCCGGGGAAAAAGGCGGAGAGTCCAGATCCGGCCGGCGTGCTGGAATACATATGAAGGAGGGGAAGAAGGATGCTCGCCCTGTTCCAGAGCTTCGGCCTCCCCGAGCTGGGAGTGATTCTCCTCATCGCCCTGATCATCTTCGGGCCGGCGCAGCTTCCCAAGATAGGGCGTTCCGTGGGGAAGGCCATCCGCGAGTTCCGCGCCTCGAGCCAGGAGGTCTCCAAGGCCATCCAGGAGGGTATCGAGGGCACGGATGAGGAAGAGGGAGCCAAGTAGAAGTCCGTTGAGGACTCGGTGACCGCCGGGCTACCCTGCGGGAGAAAGCGGGGGACCATCCGCGCCCTGCGAGACGCACCCCGCGAGAAGGCGCGGTGCTTCGAGGATTTTTCCTCTATAAAGGGGAGTGACGGCCGGGTAGTGGTAGGCGATTCCATTCGCGGATGCGGGTCGATCCCGACCCGGCACTCTCATCCTGCCGAAGCGGACTGATAGCCATGCCTCTTCTTCTTCTTCCAGGGAGGTCCCAATGGCCGAGCTCAGGATGACCTTCATAGAACACCTGGAGGAGCTGCGCAGGAGGATCATCGTCGTCTTCCTCGCCTTTCTGGTGGCGGTCTGCGTGGGCTATTTCTTCTCCTGGGAGATACTCGATTTCCTTAAGAGGCCTGCGACCATGGCCGACATCCCCCTAAACCTCTACTACCAGACGGTACTCGAGCCCTTCATGGTCCGTTTCAAGATAGCCTTGTACGCCGCCCTGGTCATCACCCTCCCGGTCATCCTCTACGAGATACTGGCCTATATAGCGCCGGCACTGCGCAAGAGGGAAAAGCGTCTCATGTACGGGTCGCTTTTCTTCATCATCGCCTTCTTTTTGGCCGGCGCAGCCTTCTGTTATCTGTACATCCTGCCCGTCGGCTTGAACTGGCTCGTGGGACAGGCCCAGGGGAGGATAAGCCCGGTGCTCATGGCCGGGGATTACGTGGGGTTGGTGGCCATGCTCATGCTGGCCCTGGGACTCACCTTCGAGACCCCCCTCCTGGTGTGGCTGGTGGTGCGTCTGGGGATCGTGACCCCTCGCAGGCTTCACAGAGGGTGGCGGTATGCGGTCGTCGCCATCATGTGCTTCGCCGCCCTCATCACCCCGGATTGGAACCCCATAACCATGGTGCTGGTGGCCGCCCCCATGTTCCTCCTCTACGAGGGGAGCATACTCTTCGCCGCCCTGGGAAAGCGCGCCGCGGACCGGCGGAGGAGGGAGAGGGAGGAGGAGATCGAGGCATAGCCACGCGAGATCCGCTGCTTCGCACCGAGGAAATTCCCGCAGGGCGTGAGGGAGGAAGGATCCGAGTTATGGGGCGCGGCGCCGTTCCGCATCGCTGACTCGATGTGAACCTGCGGGTCTCCTCAAGGGGAAGACGCGGGGGTTTACGCGGGGGAGGACTCGGAACTCTTCACGGGTGAGGGAGCGGGAGCCTCAGGTCTTCCGTGCAGAGACCAGGCACGCGGCCGGGGTACTCGTCCTCGGTGTTCGGCGAGGAATCGGGGTGCCGCCGTTTCTGGTATGATTTTCCCGCCTCACGGCCGGATGCGGCGAGCCCCCTCCAGGGACGGTCGGAGGCGGAGATGGTATAGTCTGGCGGGAACCCGGGAGAGGTTGCCCGGATCCCGAGGAGGGATCGTAACCGAAGGAGCGCTCGAAGGAGCGGGAGGTGAGCGGGCCATAGGCGATTTCAACCTGAAGCAACGGCGCGTAAACAAGAGCCTGGTAAACCGGAAGGCGAGGGAGTACGTAGAGAAGAACCCCAAGCTGAAGGGGATCGCGGACCTCTACCGCGAGGTGTTCTCCGTTCAGCGCAGGCTCTCCCAGCGCATCCCCGACCGGCTGCCCCACCTGGAGGGCGCGCAGATATCCTACCGCCTGCAGGAGGGGAGGCTGCTCCTGGAGCCCGACGAGCTGGAGATAGAAGCTCCGGTCCTTCTGGGGATGATGAAGGAGCTGGGGGAGGTGCTGGTCCGGAAGGGTGAGAGGGAACCCCCGGGTTTGAAGACCTTTCTGGAGGAGGAACTGACCGAGGGGCTTGCCCGGGAGCTCGCGGAAGCATACCTGAGGGGGGACGAGGCGAAGTTCGACTCCCTGGTGGAGGGAAAGGCGGTGGAGCCGGAGCTAGCCTACCTCCTCATCCACCTCGCCCTGGCCCCCTTCTACTGGAAGGCGTGCGGGTCCCTGGCCCGCCAGGCGGACCTGGACCAGGTGACCAGGGGCACCTGTCCCGTATGCGGGGACCTGCCCTTGATGGGTTTTCTTCGCGCCGAGGACGGCCTGCGGGTGCTGGAATGCTCGCGCTGCGGCACGCGCTGGGGATTTCCCCGGATGATGTGTCCCTTCTGCATGAACACCGACCAGGAAAAGCTGCGATACATATATCTGGAGGAGGACCCCGGTCACCGCGCCTATCTCTGCGACAGGTGCCGGAAGTATCTGAAAGTGACCGTGAGCTATTCCGGAAAGGACGAGGAGCTCGTCCTGCCCCTCGAGGACCTGGCCACCGCCCGGCTGGACCTGGCGGCGGAGGAAAAGGGATATCAGCGGGGGTGCCGGACGGTCTTCGCCTGAGGCGGATAAGGAGCACGGGATTTGCTTTGTGGTGCGGGAGAACCGGGAGAAGGGCGGAGGAAAGGGTAGAAGAAAATGGCCGGCGGATCCCGTCCATGCCCTTGCCGGCCGCATAGGGATCATCTGGCCCGGTTCCTCCCCGGCCTGAACGCGGGAAAAGGGTCTGGTTCTTGAAGCTGTGCAGTGGGACGCAGGGCGAGGACCCGTAACGGCCTCGAAAAGAGGGGTCATAGGATTCTGGTTGCGTTTTGGCGGATAAATGGTAGTATAATTGCGAAGATTTTCGGGTTCGCCGCACCTTGACATGAAGGATAGGAACGTTGACCGCTTTCGGGAGAGGCAGCATCCCGAAGAAGTGGGTTTCATGTGACCTTGTTTTCCCTGGTGTAAGGCCCTCTCCGAGGCGAGGAGAGGCTTGAGCATAGCAAAGGGAACGGATTTCGCGAGCGGATCAAGAGTAGGTGCAGGAGTCGACCTAGGAAAGTGGGGGGAGAGTATGGAACTCACGCGAAGAGGTTTCCTCAAACTGTCGGGCGCCGGAATAGGCGTCGCTGCCCTCGCCCAACTCGGTTTCACCGCGCCTGCCTATGCCGCTGGCGAGGAGCTCCGCATCCGCGAAGCCAAGGAGACCACCACGGTATGCCCTTACTGCTCCGTGGGGTGTTCCGCCATCGTCAGCGTGCAGGACGGTAAGGTGGTGAACATCGAGGGGCTGCCCGACAGTCCCATCAACCGTGCGAGCCTCTGCTCCAAAGGCCAGTCCATCTTCCAGGTGGCCAACAACGAGAGGCGCCTGAAGAAGGTGCTCTACCGGGCGCCGGGAGCCACGGACTGGGAGGAGAAGACCTGGGAGGAGGCCATCCCCCGGATCGCCCGCCTGATCAAGGACACGCGGGACGCCACCTTCGTGGAAACGGAGGAGATCGAGGTCAACGGAGTCAAGAACAAGGTCACGGTCAACCGCTGCGAGGGCATCGCCCAGATGGGTGGGGCAGCCCTGGACAACGAGGAGTGCTACCTGGCGTCCAAGTTCGCCCGCGGACTCGGCCTGGTGTACATAGAACACCAGGCCCGCATATGACACTCGGCCACAGTCGCCGGTCTCGGCGGCACGTACGGCCGGGGGGCCATGACCAACCACTACGTGGACCTCAAGAACGCAGACGTCTTCATGATCTGCGGCGCCAACCCCAGTGAGAACCATCCCGTCAGCTGGAAGTGGCTGGAAAAGGCAAGGGAGGAGCGGGGCGCCAAGATCATCGTCGTGGACCCGCGCTTCACCCGCTCCGCGGCTCGGGCGGACCTCTTCTCCTTCATCCGTCCGGGCACGGACATCGCCTTCTTCAACGCCCTGATCAAGTACGCCATCGACAAGAACTACATCAACTGGGAGTACGTCCAGAACTACACCAACGCTCCCGTCCTGGTGAACCCGGAATTCAAGGGACCCTGGGAGCTGGACGGCTACTTCAGCGATTACGACAAGGATAAGGGAAAGTACAGCGCCAACCCTAAGACCTGGACCTATCAGACGGACCCCGCAACCGGGGAGCCCATCCGCGTGCAGCTCATCCCCATCGCCGAGGACCCGGCCTTCCCGGGACGGGGGGTTCCCATCGGGCCCAAGGACGCCAACGGGAACTACATCCCCAACCCGGATGAGGCCATCGCCGGGACGGTCTTCGCCAAGCTGAAGGAACACGTGTCCCGCTACACCTACGACGGGCCCGACAGCGTGGTGGCCAAGGTCTGCGGCATGGACCCGGAGAAGTTCAAGGAGATTGCCGAGTGCTACGTGGGCATCACCCACAAGCGGGAGAAGACGGGGAACCTCATGTACGCCATGGGGCTCACCCAGTTCACCATCGGGACGGAGAAGATACGCGCCTTCGCCATCCTGCAGGCCCTTTTGGGCAACACCGGCCTTCCCGGCGGGGGGATAAACGCCCTGCGCGGGGAGTCCAACGTGCAGGGGTCCACGGACTTCGGGCTGCTCTCGCACATACTGACCGGCTACGTGGCCGTGCCCAACTCCACGGACCATCCCGACCACGCCAAGTACCTGGAGAAGACCACTCCCAAGGCAGGCATCTGGTCCTGGCAGCCCCGTTTCTTCAACAGCTACCTCATGGCCTTCTACGGGCCCTACGCCAGGAAGAACGGGCTGGACAAGGCCTACGAACTGCATCCCAAGGTGAAGAAGGGCAAGAACTACACCCACATCGCCCTCTTCGAGGACATGTACGCGGGCACCATAAAAGGCCTCATCCTCTGGGGTCAGAACCCCGTGGTGGGCGGCGCCTGCTCCAACCTGGAGGCGGCGGCCATGGACAAGCTGGACTGGCTGGTGGCCGTGGACCTCTGGGAGACGGAGTCCATGAACTTCTGGCGCCGCCCAGGCGTGGAGCCGAAGGACATCAAGACTGAGGTGTGGGTCCTTCCCGCCGCATCCTCGGTGGAGAAGAGCGGATCCGTGTCCAACTCCGGACGTATGGCCCAGTACCGCTGGAAGGCCGCGGAGCCTCCAGGGGACGCCAGATCGGACGCCTGGATGATCCACCAGATAATGAAGGCGGTGAAGGAGCTCTACAAGGCCGAGGGCGGCAAGGGCAGGGACTCCGTGGTCAACCTCTTCTGGGCTTACGACGAGGACGAGCACGGCGATCCCGACATGGACCAGGTCCAGTTGGAGATCAACGGTTTCACCTGGCCGGAAGGGGAGTTCTCCTGGGAGGCGGCCTTCAAGAAGCCCGTCTTCAGCTTCGCCAACCTGAAGGATGACGGCTCCACCGCCAGCGGGAACTGGATCTACTGCGGTCAGTGGGCCAGCGACGCCGATATAGAGAACGCGGCCAAGATCCTGGGCATCGAGGGACAGCTCCCCAAGGGCGAGGACGGCAAGACCAAGATCCCCAGGGACAAGCAGGCCAAGGAGTGGAACGGCATCCCCTTCAACAAGGCCCAGTGGCACTTCCAGAAGACCCCGGTTTACTGGCTGGGCAGGGACGGGGTGACGATTTACACCGAGAACCCGCCCTCAGACGCCAGGATGATCGACCTCGGGGTCACTCCCAACTGGGGATGGGTCTGGCCCTTGAACCGCAGGATCATCTACAACCGCTGCTCTTGCGACTGGTCGGGCAAGCCCTTCGCCCCGGACAAGGCCCTCTTCACCTTCAAGGACGACGACACCCTGGGGATGAAGAACGACGTGCCCGACTTCTACGCGCAGGCCAGCACCGACCCGGCTTTCCCGGCCGACCTCAAGGCCAAGGGGGCTACCATGCGCACTCGCTCCGGGGCCACCCCCTACTTCCTCAACCGGGAGCCGGGTGCCCTGGTGGCGCGCCTCTTCTCCAACTCCATGCTGGAAGGCCCCTTCCCCGAGCACTACGAGCCGCGGGAGAGCCCGGTCAAGAACATGCTATCCAGCGTGCAGAACAACCCCGCCGCCGTGCTCGAGTGGCCTTCGGCCAAGAACGAGCCGGACAGGTGGGGCTTCGCCGAGGTGGGCGACACCAGGTATCCTTACGTGTGCACCACCTACCGCGTCACCGAGCACTGGCAAGCGGGCCAGATGACCCGCAACAACTCCTGGCTGGTGGAGGCCATGCCCGAGAACTTCGTGGAGATCTCGGTAGAGTTGGCCGAGGAGCTGGGCATCAAGAGCGGTGACCTGGTGGAGGTGGAGAGCAAGCGCGGCAAGGTGCAGGGCGTGGCCGTGGTGACCACCAGGCTCAAGCCCCTGGAGATCGGGGATAACGGCAGCGTGAAGAAGGTGCACGTGGTGGGTATGACCTGGCACTACGGCTTCATAGGCCTGGCGACGGGAGGGCCGGAGCGCAACGGCATTTCCAAGAAGAACTACGCCGCCAACCAGCTCACGCCGCACGTGGGAGACGCCAACACCACCATCCCCGAATCCAAGGCATTTCTGGTGAACCTAAGGAAGGTGAAGTAAAATGGCTGCCCCGACAGACAAGGCCATCCTCTTCGACGCCAGCAAGTGCACCGGGTGCCGGGCATGCCAGGTGGCGTGCAAGAACTGGAACCAGAGGGGCTACACGCATACCAGCTGCGAGGGGAGCTACGAGAACCCCAAGCAGCTCACCGCGCAGTGCTGGATGCGCATCCTCTTCAACGAGCCGGAGGAGCGCCCCAAGAGCGACGACGGGCTCTACTGGTACTTCACCAAGTACCAGTGCATGCACTGCACCGACGCCACCTGCGTCAAGGTGTGCCCCAGCGGGGCCACCAAGAAGCACAAGGTATCCGAAAGGGATGAGGAAGCCTACGTGGTGAAGACCGATCCCAAGCAGTGCATCGGCTGCAACTACTGCGTGGCCACCTGCCCCTTCCAGGCCTGCCGGTACGACCAGAAGGAGAAGGGTATCTTCCGCTGCGTGATGTGCCTGGACCGCATCAGCCAGGAGCCCGATGCCTTCCCCACGCCGGAGCAGGCCTCGCCGGACCTGGCCAAGAACGCCAAGGACCCCGTCCCCACGCGCAACCGCCCCGCCTGCGTGCAGACCTGCACCTCCGGGGCCCTTGACTTCGGCACCCGGGAGGAGATGCTCGAAAAGGCGAAGGAGCGTGTGGAGTTCCTGAGGAAGGAGCGGGGCAAGGAGAAGGCCCAGGTCTACGGGGAGAATGAGCTCGGAGGCCTCCACTACATCTACGTCCTGGAGGACTCCCCGGACAAGTACGGCCTGCCGGAGAAGCCCTCGGTGCCCGCCGGCGTGACCCTGTGGGAGACCCTGGTCAAGCCCGGTGCTCCCTGGGGCGGTCTGGCCCTGGTGGGCCTGGCGGCCGCGGCGGGCGTGGGCTACGTGATCAACAAGCGCAACGAAGGGTTGGAGCGCCAGGCACAGGGAGGGGGTGAGTGAAATGGCGGAGCTCAAGACCTTCAAGGGAGGCATCCATCCCCCCTACAACAAGGAGCTGGCCTCGGGAAAGGCCATCAAGGCCGCGCCCATCCCCTCCGAGGTCATCATCCATCTTCAGCAGCACATCGGCGCTCCCTGCGACCCCTTGGTCAAGGAGGGTGACCGGGTCGAGGTGGGCCAGAAGATCGGCGAATCCCAGGCCTTCGTCTCCGCCCCGGTGCACGCCTCGGTCTCGGGGACGGTGAAGGCCATCACCGAGGTACCCAACTTCACCGGCGCCAAGGTGAAGAGCGTGATCATCGCCCCCGACCCGGAGCAGCCCGAGTTCCAGAAAAAGCCGGGCAAGGACCTGGACGCCCTCACCGCGGACGAGATCCGGGAGATCGCCAAGGAAGCGGGGCTGGTGGGCATGGGAGGGGCCGCCTTCCCCACCCACGTGAAGATCACCCCTCCCAAGGACAAGCCCATCGACACGGTGATCATCAACGCCTGCGAGTGCGAGCCCTTCCTCACCTGTGACCACCGCCTCATGCTGGAGCGCACCGACCACCTCATCGCCGGTGCCCGCCTGCTGAAGACCGCCGTGGGGGCGGGGAAGGTCATCTTCGGGGTGGAGGCCAACAAGATGGACGCCGTGGATGCCCTGCGTTCCCGTGTCTCCTCCTATCCCGACGTGGAGGTGGAGGTGCTGGAGGTCAAGTACCCGGAGGGAGCGGAGAAGATGCTCATCTTCGCCCTAACGGGGAGGAAGGTGCCCCCCGGGAAGCTCCCCTCCGAGGTGGGATGTTTGGTGCAGAACGTGGGCACCGCGGTGGCCCTCTACGAGGCGGCGGCCTGGGGCAAGCCTCTCTACGAGAGGGTGGTCACGGTTACCGGGCCCGGGGTGCGGGAGCCGGCGAACCTGCTGGCGCGCATCGGGACCCCCATCTCCGTCCTCCTCGAGGCCTGCGGCGGCCTGGTGGGCAACCCGGTCAAGTTGATCATGGGCGGCCCCATGACCGGTTGGGCTCAGCCCAACGCCTCCGCCCCGGTGGTCAAGGGTACCTCGGGCGTAGTGGTCCTGACCTCCGATGTGGTGGACCTGGGCGAGGAGACGGAGTGCGTGCGCTGCGGGAAGTGCGTGGAGGTCTGCCCCATGTTCCTCTCCCCCAACTTCATCGTCCAGTCCACAAAGCGGGGGCAGTGGGACAAGGCGGAGATGTGGGGAGCACTGGACTGCTTCGAGTGCGGTTGCTGCTCCTATGAGTGCCCCGCCTACATCCCTCACGTGCAGTACGTGCGCAAGGCCAAGGCCGAGATCGCGGCCTTGAAGAAGTAGAGGAGGCGATGGGAAATGGCGATGGATAACCTGGTCCTGACCCCGCCCCCGCACCTGAGGAGCAGGGAACAGACGGCGCTCGCCATGCGCGACGTGCTCATAGCCCTGGCGCCCATCACCATTGCCGCGCTGGTGGCTTACACCTACAACGCCCTGTTCAACATCGCGGTCTGCGTGGGGTCGGCGATGTTCTTCGAGCTGGTGGCGCGCAAGGCGAGGAGGAAGAAGGTCACCCTTTCCGACGGGAGCGCGGCGGTCACCGGGCTTCTTCTGGCCCTGCTCCTTCCCCCCAGGATCCACTGGCTGAACATGATCATCGCCTCCTTCGTGGCCGTGGTCATCGTCAAGGAGCTCATGGGCGGCCTGGGGAGGAACATATTCAACCCGGCGCTCTTCGGGTTCGTGTTCATCCTCATCGGGTCCGGGTTCCTGGCCAGCTGGACCGGGCACCTGGGATTCCTGCCCGGGGGTTTCGACGGGGTGCAGGCGGCCACCCCGGTGGCCTACATAAAACACGGGCTGGAGGGCGCGCCCTCCTACGCCGCCCTGCTCTTCGCCAACTACGGCGGGGCCATCTCCGAGGTGGGCTGCTTCTGGATCCTCCTGGGAGGCTCCTATCTCCTGTACCGCAAGGTCATCAACTGGGTCATACCGGTGAGCATCCTGGCCACGGTGTTCATCCTGGCCTACATACTGGGCTCGGACGGGCTCTACCACATCCTGGCCGGGGGCGTGATGCTGGGCGCCTTCTTCATGGCCACCGACTGGGTGACCAGCCCCATGTACAGGTGGGGCCAGGCCGTGTTCGGCCTGCTCATCGGGATCTGCATAGTCCTCATCCGCCTCTACGGCGGACCCTCCGGGGCGGTGGCCTATTCCATCCTCATCGGGAACGCCTTCGTCCCTCTGCTGGACAAGGTGTTCAAGCCCAGGAGGTTCGGAGAGGTGGTCGCCGCCTGATAGCCGGGAACCCACGAGTCGGAGTGTCCGGGGCCGGGGTCATCCCGGCCCCTTTGTTCTCCCCT
>FWWL01003668.1_pt1 | contig 27475 bp, 20 predicted proteins | sample 2228331 | NCBI WGS metagenome assembly FWWL01 (sample SAMEA103939775, study PRJEB20133) | metagenome
CCGCCGTCGGGCACGGCACCGCCATCGGGCACGGCACCGCCATCGGGCACGGCACCGCCGTGGGGGCACGGCACCGCCATCGGGCACGGCACCGCCGTGGGGGCACGGCACCGCCGGTGGGGCACGGCACCGCCGGTGGGGCACGGCGCGCCGTGCCCCTACCATGTCCCTTGGGCACGGCGGTGCCGTTGGGGGTGGCGACGCCGATGCGCTCAGCCAGATGCAGGGATGCTTTCGGGGAAGGGAACCCAGGAATCGCGTTCGGCGTCGTAGCCGTACCGCAGGATGACCTGTTGTTGCTCGGAGACGGCGCGCAGGTTGAAGGCAAACGGTACGATGAAAAGGGTCATATTCGTCTGATCGAAACCGATCCGCCGCACCCGCGGTTCGGCGAAGTTCGCCAGACGTTCATCGAGGGTCAGGTCGAGACGAAACTCGCCGGTAGCGTGACCGTCGGCGTCGAGCGCAACTGAACCGACTTCGGCATTGCGCGCCAGACCGATATAGAGACGTTTTCCGGCGCGCCCCTGGAATACCGCCAGTCCGATGGCGTCGATGCCGATCACCTCATCGCTGATTTCCCCGCTCGTCAGATCGATCCGCACAATTCTCCCCTGTTCCGCCTGGCGGGTCGAACCGGCAACGGTGCTGGCGTAGAGCACATGCGTGTCGCAGTCGTATGCCAGCCCCAGAACGCCGAACGGATTGTCGCTCGAACCGGCGGCGCCAGGCAGGGTGACGAACGGCTGCAGTTCTGCTGTCTCGCTGTCGATACGGTAGATCACGTTCAAACTTCCGGGGGGATTGTCGCTGACAGCAGTCCGTGGTACAGCAGCCGTATAAATGTGACCATCACGATCGATTACGAACGGGCCAAGCGTTCCGGCATCGTCCCACGACGGTTCCTGATGAATATCGCGTTGCGCCGGGTCGGCGGTCACCGGCACGCGCCCGTCGAAGATAACCAGTCCGCGGTACATGCGCTCACTGGTGCTGATGCCGAGCCGGTCGGCGTATCCCAGCCGCACGGCAAACCGTGGGATGCCGCGACACCCGGTGACCCCGCCGATGACGGAAGCCTGGCGGGTGGGCGCGACGGGGACAGCGTTCTCTGCACTGCGCGTCATCCACCAGCCGATGCCGGCGATCGCCAGCAACGCAACAACCCCCGCGACAAGCAGCAGCACCCCGCGACCGGCAGATGGCGATGGGGCGGCGGCCGGGCGGCGTGTTCCGGATGTGGCGGTTCGGCGTCGTTTCCCCATCACCCGCCTCCTACAGGGACAAACAACGGACCGGCGGCGCAGGGCCAGACACGCGGCACAAACATGCCATCGCTCAGCACTGAGTCTGCCCAGCAATACTCATCGCCGGGGGTATCCGAGTTCTTCAACTGTGGTACGTACCAGATGACCAGCGGCGTGCGCTCCAGCGACTCGCGCGGCATCAGGAAACGCTCCGGTCCCTGACGCTCGTCGGTATTGCAACAGTCGCCGAGAGTCGGCAGATCACTCTCGCCCTCGTCGCGACCGGCATCGCCGCGCACAGCGTAGAGATAGGCATTGTCACCGCGCCCCTCATCGCCGAACTGCCCGCGCCCCGGTGCAATATACCATCCGCGTCGGGCGACATTCGTTATGCGGTATTGGAACCCTTCCGGCGTCGTTGCGTCACGCTGCAACTGCCACCCTTCGGTCGTCCAGTCGCGCCAGCCGACGCCGTCCCATTCCGAGAACGTGTACTGGTCGTCCGCCAGGGCGATGCGCATAACCGGACGATACACGCCATCATTGCCGCAGCCGCGCCCTTCGCTCACGAACACAACGCGAAAACTGCCGTCCTGATAGAACTCGTAGCGCTGACGGTACGCATAGTTGCACGGCGTGGGCCAGAACTCGCTGCGGAAGCGCTGCACCAGGGCAAACCCCTCAACCCCGCTTACAGAACGAATCTTCTCGATCTGCGGACCGTCCCACGCGACGACTGCCGCTGCCGAGAACGCCGGACATCCCAGCGCGTCGCTGTAGCCAAACCCTTCCTGTTGCGAATAACTGATGTGGACATCGACCAGTTTGGCGCTGCGCAACACTGGCTCGCCGTTGAACTGCGCCTCTTCGATACGCAATCCATCAGTACTGGTCAACAGGTAGCGCAACGACCAGCCATCGCGGCGCAGTTCGGTCTTCTGGTCGCAGAAGCGTGCTGTCACCACATCGTCCTGCAACCGCTGTTCGGTGACAGCGCGACGACTCGACGCACCCAGGTCGGTCCAGCGCAGTCCGATGATCGTGTAGTCAACCAGGTCGACGATCACCCACAATGCGCGCTCACCCCAGACGAAGATCGGCGCCGTGCAGAGGTGACGCGAACGTTCGCAGGCAGTCGCCTGAAACTGCACCTTCATCTGCGGCTGCTGGATCATGCTCTGATCTGGCGGCAGATCGAGTTCCTCACGCACCTCGGGGGCTGCCAGCGCAATCTGCGCCGCAAGATCGAGCAGATGACGCGGCACGACCGTCGGCTGGGTGTCGTCGAGAACGGCGACGCGGTAGAGGCGCCGGGCTGCCGGATCGACGACTGCCAGCACCGTCCGGTCACGCGCGTAGTCGTACAATTCGACACGGTAGCATGCCCGGTTCTCACATTCGGCGCCGACCAGCGCATCATCGGCGGGACCGAGCGGGTAGACGCCAAACACCTCAGAGCGCACCAGGCGTCCGTCGGCGGTCGAAAGCGCCTGGCGCACCCGCTCATCGGCGACAGCCAGTTGCCAGGCCGCCTGTTGCGCTGCATCAAGCCCTTCAATCAGCATGAGCGGTTCGGCGCGCATCAGCGCCTGTTCGACCTGCACCAGCCGCTCTGTCAGGAGCGGCGCCGCTTCCGGCGGCGGTGTTGCGCGTTGCGCCAGTCGTCCTGGATCGGCGAGCGGCGTGATCGGGCGGACGACCGGTGTACGACCGGAAGCAGGCGTTGGCGAGGGGGAAGCAGGTTGACTGCAGGCAACCAGCATGAGAAATAACACTGTGAACACAATGCGCTTCATCAGAACCCTGGCGAGATGTGTCTCCAATCATCCATATCCATAGTACCACGAGTTGTCTGTGACAGCGTTCGATCGGCGAGCGAGACAGACCTTATATGGACAGAGGTGCTGCAGACGGCGGGCGCACCGGCATCCTGCCTGCACCACACACGGATAGTGCGCAACGGGAAGGTTTTTGCGACAGCCGCAATCGATCTTGCCTGCACGCACGCGGATAATGCGCCTTCCCTGGCTGGCACGCGAACACAATGCCCTGACACACCCACGAATGGGCGCATCACAGGAATAATGTTGACCTCATTTATACCATCAAGATGACTTTTTGTTCATACAACCCGCCTGTCAAAGATAACATCGCAGATCTATCCTTCGCAATCGTGATCCTGACCTGCCAGCGTATTGACAGAGGCGCCTCAGTGCCGATGAATATACGCTCAAAAAAGAGCGCTTATATGAACTTTCTTCACTCGATTGACATGCGCTCTTAATCGCGATTAAACCCCTCATCATCGCGTGAATGAACAAAATGTCACCATTGATCGAGTGCATCGCAAGAAGGTGTTTATCTGAGATTGTTATAGTGTGACGTAGCAAACAACCTCATCCTTTCCACTTCGAGCACAACGTCCTTCCACCCTCCAGCAGACACATAGCCCTGTAACGAACATTCAGCAGAGGGGCGGCGTCTTGGCTGATAACGCTCTCAACCGTCAGCTGAAAGCGATCCGATTCCACCCCTGACAGTTCTGAATGACGCTGTCGGGATTGTTCCCTTTGTGCAGAGATCAGTGGTTCGGTGCAGACGCTGGCAATGAGCCGCGATCAAGGTCAACCAATGTCGAGTTGGAAGGAGAGTGTGGCGTGGATACACGATTTGTGCGGCGACTTCTGCGGCGGCAGCTGCGCCTGGTTCTTGCCGGTGCAGGGGTCATCGGTCTGTTCACCCTCATTGTCGGTCTTCTTCGATCTCCGACATACCAGGCTTCGACCACCCTGCTGGTCAACCAGGGACGGGGGATTGCAGCGCCAGATTATGAATCGGTGTTGATGAGCCAGCAACTGACCCGCACCTACGCGGAATTGCTCAAGAAGCGACCGTTGTACGAAATGGTCATCGCCAGTCTTCAGCTCGAAACTACTCCCGACCGCCTGATGCGCAATGTGCGGGTTTCGACCATTCGCGATACCCAGTTGATCGTGGTGACGGCATACGACCGTTCGCCACAGCGCGCAGCCGACATTGCCAATGAACTGGTGCGTGTGTTGCGCGAACAGGATCGTCAGATGCTTTCGGGAACGTATGCAGGTGACATACGTGGTCTGAATGTGGTCGAGCCAGCGCAGCCCGATCCTGTTCCGGCAAGCCCGAAGATCGTGCGCGATACGCTCCTCGCTCTGATCCTGGGATTGCTTGGGATGACCGGTGTTGCGCTGGTGCGCGAGTATACCGATACAACGATCAAGGATGGCGGCGAGGCTGAGCAGGTGACCGGCGCACCGGTGCTCGGCGTTATCGGTCGATCACTGGACGGCATGGCCCGGTTCGAGGCGATCGATCAGGCAGACGACTCATCGAGAGAACCCTATCGAATCCTCGCGGTGCGTCTGTGCGGCGCGTTGTCCGATCATCCGGCGCGTTCGTTAATGGTCACGAGTGCTGAACCGCTTGCCGATAGCCGGGCGGTGGCAGTGCATCTGGCAGTCATCTACGCTCAACTCGGTCAGCGCATTGTTCTGGTCGATGGTGACCTCCGACGTCCGACGCTTCATGCCTGGTTCAATCTGAAAGGGGACGTCGGTCTGCGTGATATGCTCGAATGTACGCATGATGTGCCGGTGTATCGCTACCTGATTCCGACGCCGGTCGCCAATCTCTTTCTGCTTCCCGGCGGCGCTCCGGTTCCGAACCCTTTGCGCCTTTTTGACTCGTCCCGATTGCGCAGGTGTCTCCAGGACGTGTATCAGCATGCCGATCTGGTGATTGTTGCCGCGCCTGCGACTCTTCGCGCTGCCGAGTCGCTCCTTATGGCACAGGCGGTCGATGCCGCATTGCTCGTCGTGCGCGCTGAAACCACCCACAGCGCTGCTGCCGCGCTGGCGCGATCGGTTCTGGATCAGGCTTCTGTCCCCGTATCCGGTCTTGTGCTGACCGGCGTTCCTGATGATGAGGTGGCTGTCTTTGCCTATGGAGCACACCCTTCTTCGATGGCGCAACAGGCTGCTGGTATGCACCTGCTTTCATCGCTGAGTTTCAGCGACGCACAACGTCCTCACCCTGCTTCAACACCACCGGCATCTGCGCTGCCATCACACTCCACTGACCGGTAACCGGTCTTGCCCTGCGTCTAGAACGAAAGAGTGGCGCTGATGCCGTGCAAAAGATTGCGTCTCTGGTGCAACAGAGGGAGGTGTCCGATGGTATTTCCTGAATCCAGGGTTGTGCCTGCACTGCTGGCGATTGTGCTGGTGGCAGGAGGCGTTCTGACTGCGTGTAGCCGGGCTGCTGAGCCGCTGACCGCCAGCGCATCGACAGAGAGCGCACCGCCACCACCTGTCGTCGCGCCAGCCATTCAACCGATTGTCGCAAACGGAGTTGTGGCGCCGGGCAGTCATGTTGACCTGCGCATGTCCATGAGCGGCATTGTGGACGAGGTGTTGGTGCGCGAAGGCGACATCGTAAGAGCCGGGGACCCGCTTCTGCGCCTCGATACCGGTGAACTCGACCTGCGCATTGACCGGGCGCGCGCCAGTCTGGCGGCGGCGCAGGCGGACTACGAACTCGTGATGAGCACGGCTGCGCCTGCCGATATTCAGCGCGCCCAGGCGGAGCTTGCACGCGCCCAGGCGCGCCTGCGCGAGGTGAGCGGCGCCGTGACCCCGCAGGCCAGAGCAGCGGCTCAGGCGCGGCTCGATGCCGCGCGCGCCGTGCTGGCCCGTCTGGAAGCGGGACCGAACTCTGCCGAGGTTCGCGCGTTACGGGCTGAAGTGCGCCAGGCGGAAGCAGAACTTCAGGCGACCCGTGATCGCCTTGCACTCGAAAAGACCACGCTGCAGTTGCAGATGGAGCAGGCGGCCAATGTGCTGCGTGATCGACAGATCGAATATGCGCGCATTCGCGACGAGAACCAGGCGCGAGTGGAACCGCTGACCGCCGAACACCGCACCCGCGAGGTCAGTGCGCGTCTGGCGATGGAAAATGCCGAGAAAGCGCTCGAGCAGGCGCGACTGGCATACGAAACGGCGATGCAGACCGAGCGCACGGTTCTGGCAGCAGCAGAAGCGCGCGTCGATGCCGCAAGAGCGCGCCTCGAACGCGCGCTGGCAGCGCCAGACCCCGATCAGATTGCTTTTGCGCGCGCTGCTGTGGCGCAGGCGGAGGATGATCTGGCTCGCCTTCAAGGAGAACAGCGCGCGGGCGCCATCGAGGCAGCCCGGGCAGAGGTGGCGATTGCCGAAGCCGAACTGGAACGCCTGCTGGCGGGGATACGTCCGGCGGAGGCTGCTGTAGCGCAGGCGCGGGTTGAAGAGGCGCGGGTTGCGCTCGAAGAGGCTGAGCTGGCGCGCGAACGCGCAATCCTGCGCGCGCCGATCGCGGGAGTGGTTGCGGCGCTCAATGTCAAACCCGGCGAGTTTGTCGATCCGACGCTGGTCGCCGTGCGTCTTGCAGATGGGCGCACCTGGCGCATCGAAACCACCAACCTGAGTGAGATGAGTGTCACACGCCTGCGCGAGGGCGACCCGGCGATTATTCGCCTGAATGCCTTGCCCGATCTCGAAATCTCCGGCAAGGTCAGCAGCATCAAACCGGTTGGCGCCGGTCGGGAAGATGATGTGACTATCTACACCGTCATCATTACGCCGGATCGCCTGGACGAACGTTTGCGCTGGAATATGACCGCCCTGGTGCAGATTACGCCTGCTCGTTGATTTCTGAAAAGCGCGCAGAGGTCGTGCGATGCATACGTTGCTTCTGAGTGCGGGCTCTTGCCCCTCTGCATCGCCTCGCGCTGCCAGGAGGTCGTGCGATGCATACGTTGCTTCTGAGTGCGGTGAGCAGATCGTTGTTCTGTCTGTTGATGACGCTGTCGATCCTTGGGTCCTGTGGATCGGGGAGGCTGCTTCCGCCAGAATCGGCGGCGTCGCCGGAGTATGGACTGCGCACCACCCCCGCAGACGTTGCGCCTTCTCCTGTCTCTGTTCCTGCAGCACCGACGGAGAACGATGCTGCAACGTCTGTAGCGGACACAACCAGACAGATCACGCTGCACACGCGCGACGGGTTGCTGCTCGTGTTCGACCAGGAGACCAATCGCTTTGTGCGCATGGAGGTGCAGGGACGCGCCTTTGATCTGACAACCGGTTCCGATCTGGCGGTGCATCTCTACGATTCGCGTGGCAATCCGCTGCTCGATCCGCGCAGTACGCCGGTTGCGCGAGCGGAACAGGCGGACAACACCCTTATTGTGACCCGCGACAATCGTGTGATGGGAGTGCAGACGATAGAGCGGTGGACCGGGCATCCGGATCACCTGGATGTCGAAGTGACGATTGTCAATACCAGTTCGCTGGAGCGTTCCCGGGCAATCGAGGCATGTTTGCAGATACCTGTCGATCTGATCGGGAACTACTGGCACCACCATCTCGATGACCGTGAGATCATCGTCCGACGGCAGGAACCGTACCAAACCACGCTTCAGCGACTGGTAGACATCGGTTCGTTTGGAAATGGAGATTTTCATCTCAAGACCGACCTGGACATCAACCTGAACGGTCTCAATCTCATTGCCGGCGATGACTACGGTCTGGCAGTTTCAATTAATCCTGAGCAACCGGCGGCGTATGTTGTGCGTTACGACACGCAGCGTCGTTCATACGACGCCTGCTTCCATCTCGGCATCTATGGCGATCATATCCGATTTGGCAACAGTGTTTCCTTTGCGCTTGCGTTGTTCGTGCCTGATGAACCGGAATGGGGTTTGCGCTCGGCATATGCGAAATATGTCGCACTCTATCCTCAATCGCACACCGGCAGGTTACCGCGCAAAACGACCATGGTCGTACTGGAAGAGTATAGCTACGATGCCTTCCCAAACCCGATCGATTACCGGATCGGCGCCATATGGGGGCGATACAAAGCGCAGAGCCAGCGTTTCGGCGTCGATAATCTGGTCTACATCTGGCCCCACGGATACTATGACCGCGGGATGCGGTTGAAAGTCGCCCCTTCGACCGCAGGAAGTTCGCCCACCTGGGAGGTCGATATTGCTGCCTGTTTTGCGCTGTATGAAGACATCGAACAGGGAAGGCAGCCATTTGCCGAAACATGCACCGGCTCGTATCCGTTTGCAACCTGCACCAGGCAAAAAGACCGGGGGCAGGTCTACGGACCGGTGCTCGAACGTGAGCGTGGGAGTGGCTGGCGGCGTGTCGAAGCCTATCAAATGACGGTCAGCAACGGTCCCAACTTTCTAATCGGGAAGTTCCACCTGCCGGCGCCGTTCCGGGCATCGTTGCTGCAGGACGCAGAAGGACGCTGGCTCAATTCAATCAGTTTCGCCTCGATGATCACCGAGGTTCTGTGGGAACCGGGGGTCCGACGCTGTATTTTCGATGGCATCAATCCTGATCCTGGCATCGATACCGCTTTCTCGAATGAACCGCGTACCACAACAGCGCCCACAATAATGGCTAATTTTGGTCAGTTGAACCTGGAAGTGGTCAAACGCGCCAATGGTCTGTACGGTCCGGCATACCTGGATGTCCATCCCGACGAAGGGATCACTCTCTACCATGGCGCTGCGGTCGATACCGTTGGAGTGTATCTGCGTCCCGATTTCAACCCGCGCGCGTTGCGAGTGGCTTCGCTTCCGCTCAGTTATGATCGCGCGACCGGTCGGGTGGTTGCTTTGGAGCATCTGACGACGCTGGCATTCCTGCGCGCGTTGCGCGCCTCGCTGCCTTCTGATGCGCCGATTGCTTCCAGCGGCGCGCCAATTGGCGGGATTTTATACCAGGAAGCGGATTACATTCTCGAGGAATTTGTCAAAATCGAGCGTGATGGACGACTGATCGATGAATTGTACGATGAGACTGAGTCGAACAAATTGCGCCTGATCAATCGCATTCGTATGGGGGCGAGCCAGCGTCCCATCACGTTCAGTGTGCGCTTCGAGCGGGCAAACGACGAGCGCGCCTTTCTGGATCAGATTCGTCGCTATTTGCCGCTTTATACAGCAAAAGGAGTCTACATCAATATTGATCGCTATGGTTCCGATCCAGAACGATATTTCTGGAGTGAACCGCCGGCGCCTCGCGTATTGCAGGCGTACCAGCATCACCTTCATCTCGTTCATGCCTTGAATGTCGCCGGATGGCAGCCTGTTCCCTACGCGAACGCTACAAACAACAATATACTGGTCGAACGGTTTGGCAGAGAATACCTGACGCTTTATAACACGGCTGAAACTGCTCAAACAACCTCACTAACCATCGACTGGCGTGCTATTGGGATCGAAAAGGCGCCAGGTCGTATCACAGACGCGGAAACAGACATTGAATTGCCATTCAGCGTTTCAGGCGACCGACTGACCATCAGCGCACTACGTCTTGATGGTCGAGGTATGCGCATTATCAGGATATATCCGCCATATCAGACGGTTTTGCTGCCGATGGTGGTTACGCTATAGGCAGGTTTTTTCTGGCGAAACGAGAAACGTATGTCCAGAGAACGTCGTGATCAACCATTCGCTCGCCTTTCGCTGCGCACCAATTTTTCCTGGACGTTTGCCGGGAATGTGGTGTATGCCGCGTGTCAATGGGGCATGCTCATGGCGCTGGCAAAACTCGGTTCACCCGAAATGGTTGGCGTGTTTGCGCTCGGTCTTGCGATCACCGCGCCGGTATTTATGTTCTCTAATCTGCATCTGCGCACCATTCAGGCGACAGATGCGCAGCAACAGTACCAGTTTCGCGATTACCTCGGCGTTCGCCTGGCAACGACGACGCTTGCGCTGCTCGTCATTGTCGGCATTACGCTGGCAGCCGGGTATCCACGGGATGTGGCAATGGTCATTGTTGCGGTCGGATGCGCCAAGGCATGCGAGTCGATCAGTGATGTGTTCTATGGTTTGCTCCAGCGTCTGGAGCGGATGGATCGCATCGCGCAGAGCATGATGATAAAGGGAGTGATCTCACTGCTGGCGCTGGTTGTGATGGTGTATCTCAGTGGTTCGGTGTTCTGGGGCGTGGCTGGCATGGCTGTCGCGTGGGCGGCGGTTCTTGCGTGCTATGACATTCCGAATGGCGTGAACGCCTTGCGCCGATCCCCGCCATCACGGGCATCGCAGACGCTCCGTAATCGCGTGGCGATTGCGACACGTCTGGCGTGGATGGCGCTCCCGCTTGGGATCGGGATCATGCTGGTCTCGCTCAGTACCGCCATCCCGCGCTATTTCGTCGAGCGCATTCTGGGAGCGGAGAGCCTGGGCATCTTTGCCGCCATTGCCTACATTCAGGTCGCCGGTGCGACGGTCATCAGCGCCCTCGCCGCAGCAGCCAATCCGCGCCTGGCGCAGCACTATGCCCGCGGTGATGTGCGCGCCTTTCGATCGTTACTGTACCGGCTGGTTGCGATCGCCCTGGTTCTGGGCATTGCGGGGGTGCTGGGGGCATGGCTGATCGGCGGCTGGCTTCTGACGCTGATGTACCGTCCCGAGTACGGAGCGCACAACCACATCTTCATCCTGATCATGGTCGCCGCCGGGATTGGCTATGTCGGCTGGTTCGTCGGTGATGCAATGACGGCAGTGCGCCGTCTGCGGGTGCAGGCGCTGCTCTTCCTGGTCATGACGCTGGCGACGATCGGCGCCTGTGCCTGGCTGATCCCGCAATTGGGGCTGACCGGCGCGGCGCTGGCAACGATGGTTACGGCGGTGGTCCATGCGGCTGGCGGGTTGCTGGTCGTCGAACGCGCACTCCGCACCCTGCCGCCGGTCACGGCAACAGCAGTCCCCGATGAAGTGGCGTTGACCGGTCGTGTTTCGTTCAACCGGTGAGATTGTGAGTATACCCATGATGCTGCAACTGCACAACGCATCCGGCATTCAGCGCACAGGCGCGCGCACTCTTGATAGCCTGGCTTTGTCACTCTATGTCTCTATCCTGACGCTGACCATCTTTCTGGCGCTGTCGGACCAGTTCTGGCACTGGTTCATCGCTCCGGTGCTCATGTCGGGCATTCTGATCGGCATTGATGCAGTGGACTGGGTTCGGGGAAAGGTGGACCTTTTCGATCCGATAGGTCTTTCGGGCGCCTTTGGATGGTTCTTCTTCTTCCTTGCGCCGCTGCTGACGATTGCAACCGGCTACTGGTTGATCTATGTCGATCCGCCGGCTGAACGCCGCGACTGGATCGGCTGGATGGCGCTTCTGAATCTGCTGGGGCTGGTTATCTATCGTGGGGTGCGACTGATTTACGTCCAGCGTGAACGTGCGATCACGACCTTCTGGGAGATTGATCGCCGGCGCTTCTATGTTCTTGGCGCCGTGGCACTGGTTGTGACTGCTCTGCTTCAGAGCTACGTCTACCTCAGCCTGGGCGGCATCCAGGGGTTCATCGAAGCAGCGACCGACCAGCGCGCCATTCGTCTCAACCTTCAAGGATATGGTCAGATTTTTATGATTTCGGAAAGTTTTCCGATCATCGCGTTGATGATGTTCATTCTGTATGCACGCACCCAGAAATCACCCGTGTATCGTTCCTGGCTGGTCCTTGGAGTTGTATTGCTGATCTACTTCGCACTGAAAATCTTCTTTGGCGGATTGCGTGGCAGTCGCAATAACACGATCTGGGGGTTGTTCTGGGCGGTTGGTCTGATCCATTTCTGGATACGACCGATTACCCGTAAATTCGTGCTTATCGGGCTGGTTTTTTTAGTCATCTTCATGTATGTCTATGGATTCTACAAAAATGCCGGTCTCGATGTCATGCGTCTCGTTGACGATCCATCGGCGCGCGTTGAATTAGAACGCGATACTCGCCGCGACATGGCGACATTGTTGCTTGCCGATTTCGGTCGCAGCGATGTTCAGGCGTTTCTGCTCTACCGATTATCACGACCGGATAGCGATTATGAGTATGCGTTCGGTCGCACCTATGCCGCTGCGTTTGCGGTGCTCATCCCGCGTTCACTGCTCGAACGGATGCCCAGCAAGACCTTCGAGGGAACCGAGGCGTTGTACGGCAAGGGGTCATACATCCCGATCGATTTCGAGGCGTCACAACTCTATGGCATTGCCGGTGAAGCCATGCTCAATTTCGGCTTTCTTGCCGTCCCTGTGTCATTCATCGCCTTTGGACTGGCGAACTGTTCGGTGCGACGCTGGCTCTTCGGGCTGGCGCCGGGTGATGCACGCCTGCTCTTCTACCCGTTTTTCTCGCTCTTCTGCTTCTACATGCTTGCCTGCGATCTGGAAAACATCGTGTTCGACACTATCAAGAATATCGCTGTACCGCTTGGGATTGCCGCCCTCTCGCTGTCGTCGGTTGCGCGTCTTCCCGACTCTACGCGGTAGTTCGGAGGAACCATCATGCGTGTGGTTGTATCGCTCGAACATCACTTTGATCGCACGCCGGACGGCGTGGTATGGACGCAGACGCAGTTTCCGCACCGCTTCTGGCAACGCTATCTGGAGGTGTTCGACCAGGTGCGTGTGATTGCGCGGGTGCGCGAGGCGCAGCGCGCGGCGCCCGACTGGCAGCGTGCCGATGGACGGCGGGTCTCCTTCGCCGCAATCCCGGAGTACCTGGGTCCGTCCCAGTACCTGATGCGCATACAGCAGATTCGCGCTGCGGCGCGCACCGCGATCGGCGCGGAGGACGCCGTGATCCTGCGGGTCAGTTCGCAGATCGCCAGCCTGCTCTATCCGTCGCTGCGGCGCGAAGGACGTCCGTATGGCGTCGAGGTTGTCAGCGATCCCTATGATGTGTTTGCGCCTGGTTCGGTCAGGCATCCGCTGCGCCCGTTCTTTCGCCGGCTCTTTACATTCCGCCTGCGTCAGCATTGCGCCCATGCGGCGGCGGCCTGCTATGTTACCGAACAGGCGCTCCAGCGCCGCTACCCGTGCCCATCATTCTCGGTGGCGGCATCGGATGTCGAATTGCCCGATGAGGTTATTGTGGCGGCGCCGCGCCCATTGCGCGCTCAGGAAAGCCGGTATCGCCTCGTCTTTGTTGGTACGCTGGGTCAGTTGTACAAGGCGCCTGATGTGCTGATCGAGGCTGTCGCCGCATGTGTCCGCGATGGCGCCGATCTGACCCTGACCATGGTTGGTGACGGCAGGCATCGACCGGAACTGGAAGAACGCGCGCGCCGACTCGGTATTGGTGATCGTGTTCGATTCTGTGGACAGGTGACGGCTGGCGCAGCGGTGCGAGCCGAACTCGACGCTGCAGACCTGTTTGTGCTGCCGTCGCGTCAGGAAGGCATGCCGCGCGCCATGATCGAGGCAATGGCGCGCGCGCTGCCCTGTATTGGCTCAACCGTCGGCGGCATTCCCGAACTCCTGCCATCCGAAGACCTTGTGCCCCCCGGTAATGTCGCAGCGCTGGCGCGCGCCATTCATAAGATGGTGTCTGATCCCGAACGGATGGCACGCGCCTCGGCGCGCAACCTCGAACGCGCCCGGTCGTTCATTGAGTCCAGGCTGCGCGATCAGCGACTGGCCTTCTTCCATCACGTGCGCACACAGACCGAAGCATGGCTCGCTGCCCGGCGCGCCTCGACAAAGTGGCCAGTACGACGCCGTTTCGTCCCGTAAGAAGCAGCGCTGATTGTTGAGGAGGGGAATGATGCCGCGTCTTCTGGTTGCAACAACCGTGCCATCAACGCTAACAGCGTTTCTGCTGCCGTTTGCACAGCACTATCGCGCCTGCGGGTGGCGAGTCGACGCCCTGACTCGTGATGAACCCATTGATCCGGAGACCCGGGCGGCATTCGATTACATCTGGACCCTGCCATGGTCGCGACAGCCGTTCAACATCGCTCATTTTGTGGGAGTGCCTCAGCGCATCAAGCGGATCGTCGAGTGCGAACGGTACGACATTGTGCACGTCCACACATCAGTGGCGGCATTCGTGACACGCTATGCCCTGCGTAACATCCGACGGCGCAATGGCGTCTGTGTGATCTACACGGCGCACGGGTTCAATTTCGACCGGAGTGTGCCGTGGCACGCCTATCTGTCCTTTCTGACGCTGGAAAAACTGGCGAGTCGCTGGATGGACTACCAGGTTGTCATCAACCGCACCGATGAACTGGCAGCCATTCGCTACCGCCTCGCGCCACGCGAGCGGGTCTGGTACATGCCGGGCATTGGCATCGACCTGAACCGGTACTCTCCAGACAGCACGTCCGCGGCAGAGGCGGCGGCAATTCGCCAGAGCATGGGAATTGCTCCCGATACAGCGCTTGTGCTGATGATCGCCGAGTTCATTCCCCGCAAGCGACACGCCGATGCGCTGCGTGCATTCGCCCGTCTCCGGCGGCAGGATGTTCACCTTGTGCTGGCAGGAACCGGACCGTTGCTCGAACCGATGCGTCGCCTGGCGACCGACCTTGGAATTGCCGACAGGACTCATTTCCCCGGCTACCGGCGTGACGTGCCGGCGTTGTTGCGCGCGGCGACCGTGCTCGTGTTGCCGTCGCAGCAGGAAGGATTGCCGCGCAGCATTATGGAAGCGATGGCGCTGGGTGTGCCGGTGATCGGATCCGACATTCGCGGCGTGCGTGATCTTCTGGCAGAAGGCGCCGGTCTGCTCGTGCCGGTCGGCGACATTGAAGGTCTGGCGCGCGCCATGAGTCAGATCATCGACGACCGGGCAGCAGCGCGCGCAATGGCGCAACGCGGACAGGAGCAGGTGAAGCGGTACGACCTGCAGCGCATCATTGCGCTGCACGACCAGTTATATGCGGCGGCGTTGAGCGAGCGACATACTCTCGCGCCGGACACGGAGAGGAGGACCGCTGATGTATCGCACACATGGCAAACGCGCACTTGACGTGCTTCTGGTGGTTCCGGCTCTGGTGCTGTTTGCGCCGGTGATGGCATTCCTTGCTGCACTCATTCGACTCAGAATGGGATCACCGGTCGTCTTCACGCAGGAACGCGCCGGCAAGGATGGCAAACCGTTCAAACTCTATAAGTTTCGCAGTATGACCGATGCACGTGACGCACAGGGCAACCTGCTGCCAGACGAACAGCGTCTGACGCCACTGGGCAGATGGTTGCGCAGCACAAGCCTTGATGAATTGCCGCAGTTATTCAACGTTCTGCGCGGCGAGATGAGCCTGGTGGGACCTCGACCCTTGCCGGTGCGATACATCGACCGGTACACCCCTGAGCAGCGCAGGCGTCTCGACGTATTGCCCGGTCTGACGTGCGAAGCAGTGCTGCACGGACGCAGCAATCAGACGTGGGAAGCAATTCTGGTGCACGATGTCTGGTATGTCGATCACATCGCTCTCTGGACCGATCTGCGCATCATCTTCGGCACAGTGCGCGTGGTGCTGGCGCGTGAAGGGGTCGAGCGCAGCGCGAATGGTCAGATTCCCGAATTCCTTGGTGTGCTTGCTCAAACCCAGGCGAGCCCATCGGAGGCGCGCCGTGTCGGGCAATCGTAGAAAGGCGATGAGGTATGCGCGTCACGCTCGTCCACTCCGCCCGCGAAGCGGAAGCCGTATTCGGCGCCGTAGAGCAGCTGTTTCAGAGCACATTCGGCTACAGCCCAAATAAAACCGCATGGTCACGGTTCTACTTCGTCAACCCGTATGGCGATGCCATCGCAGCATTGGGCTGGAGCGGCGACCGGCTGGTTGGACACCACGCGCTTGTGCCGCACGTGGTGACAGATGCTCAGGGGAAAACATACCGCTACTACCTGGCGATGAGTCTCATGCTGCACCCGGAGCATCGCAGCTTTCCTGCCTTCCATCGCCTGGTAGCGACGACGACGGACGCAGCGCGACGCGCGGAAGCATCGTTCATCCTGGGGTTTCCCAACAGCAACTCATATGCCCTGTTTCAGCGCGCCTTCGGCTGGAAAACGCTGATCGAGACAGAATTGTACAACTGGCGTCCCCATGCGCCTGCCAGTCTGGCGCCAGACATCGAAACGTTGCCCTGTCTGCGGTTGACCGACGAAGCCGGACCGCCGTGTGACGCGGTGTACCGCCAGTGGCGGAGCCTGGCGTGTCCGTACAACGCCGAACAAGTGAATCGACGCCTTGCTGTGATCTACAAAATCGAGCGCGACAACACCCTGACCCTGCTCGATGCGCTGACCGATGATCCAGCGCGTTCGGCGGATGATCTTGGGGCGTTGTTGACCCATACCGGTGCGTACCGGGTGCGGATGACCGGTGTACACGCCCGCATGATGGGACTCGATCCGGCGATGATGGAACGCCATACCGATTACCGGCTGCGCATGTGCTACGCGCCATTGATGGAGCATCCGCCGTCGATCCGTTTCAGTCTGTTGTTGAGCGATGTGTTCTGATAACAAAGGAGTTCTCGCATGAATGTTCTGGTCGTGGCAGCTCATCCTGATGATGAAGTGCTCGGATGTGGCGGGGTTACGGCGCGCCATGTCGCCCAGGGCGATCACGTCTACGCACTGGTCGTCACGCGCGGCATCCCGGAGATCTTTGCGCCGGAACGCGACGAAGCCGATCGACAAGACTCACAGCGAGCGCACCAGATTCTTGGCGGTTCAGGGATCTTCTTCCTCGACTTTCCTGCCCCGCGCCTCGATGTGGCGCCAGGGCACGAACTGGCGGATGCGATCCGGAATGTGATCGTCTCTGTGCGCGCTGATGTGGTCTATGCCCCGTTTGGCGGCGACCTGCACGGCGACCATAAAGCCGTGCATCTTGCAACACTGGTGGCATCGCGCCCGATCAACAACTGCCCGGTCCGACGCCTGTTGTGCTACGAAACGCTCTCAGAGACCGACTGGGCATCGCCGCTGGACGATGGCGCCTTCAGACCCACCGTTTTTGTGGACATCAGTGATGTGCTGGAGCGCAAACTGGAGGCGCTCGCCTGTTTTCGCAACGAACTCAAGCAGCCGCCCCATCCCCGCTCGTTACGCGCTGTGGAGGCACTGGCTCGCCTGCGTGGCAGTACAGCAGGACTGATGGCTGCAGAGGCATTCATGCTGGTTCGTGAGATCATCGTGTGAAGGAGGATGACGGTATGCAGGTTGTCGCACAGGACATTCCCGCTCAGATTCGCGGTTATATCACCCACAACCTCTTGTTCGGCGACGAGAGTTTCGTCTACAGCGACGACGACTCATTTCTTGAGCGAGGCATTGTCGACTCGCTGGGCGTCATTGAACTGGTTTCGTTCATTGAGGGGCAGTTCGGCATCAGCATTGCCGATCACGAATTGATCCCCGAAAACTTCGATTCGGTCAGGAACGTGTCGGAATACGTCGCGCGCAAGCTGGCAACCGATGGACAGTCTGCATCTGCGGTCGGCGAACCGCAATCTGCATATGCGCTGGGAGAAACCTATGCTGGTTCATGACTTTCTGATCAACAGCGCCGCGCGCCTCCCGAACAAGGTGGCGCTCGTCTGCGACGGAAGGCGACTGACCTACCGCGATATCGACCAGATGACCAATCGTCTGGCGCGAGCGCTGGTTGAGCATGGCATCGGACGCGGCGACCGCGTGGCAATCGTCGCCCCCAACTCGGTGGAAGCCGTGGCAGGCATCTTTGCCGCACTCAAGGCTGGTGGCGTCTTTGTGGTCATTAACCATACCACGAAACAGGATAAACTGACCGCCATTCTGAACAATTGTCGCGCATCGGCGCTGATCGCCGACGCTCAGAACAGAGACCTCGATCTTCCAGTATTGCTGCACAGCGTGCCCTCGCTCCGTCTCGGCGTCCTCTGCAACCAGCGCGCCGTCGACCGTCTCGCGCATCCCCGCTTTATCGACTTCGATGATGTGCAGTCGCAGTACGATGCTGCGCCTCTGCCGCGCGTCAATATCGACCTCGATCTGGCATGCCTGATCTACACCTCAGGGAGCACCGGCGAGCCAAAGGGCGTTATGAGCGATCACAGCAATGTCGTCTTTGCCAGCGGCTCGATCATCGAGTACCTGCAGAATGTCGAAGACGACGTCGTGATCAATATGCTGCCGCTCTCCTTCGATTATGGACTCTACCAGCTGCTGATGACCTTCCGCTTCGGCGGCAGACTGGCGCTCGAACGCTCATTTGCATATCCTGCTGCCATCCTCAAACGCATCGAGGAAGAGCGGGTGACCGGTTTCCCCGGCGTGCCAACCATCTACGCCGTTCTGCTACAGATGGACCTGAGCCACTACGATCTGTCGAGCATCCGCTATCTGACGAATACCGCCGCTGCGCTGCCGCCGGGACACGTCCTGGCATTGCGTCGTGCGTTCCCCTGGGCGCGCATCTATTCGATGTACGGTCTGACCGAAACCAAACGCACGCTCTATCTGCCCCCGGAAGAAGTCGACCGTCGTCCGGGTTCGGTCGGGATTGCCATTCCCGGCACCGAAGTCTGGCTGGAGGACGAACAGGGGAATCGCCTGGGTCCCGGTCAGGTCGGCGAACTGGTCGTGCGCGGACGGCATGTCATGCGCGGGTACTGGGAGGCGCCAGAGGCGACGGCGCAGCGCTACCGTCCCGGTCCGTTGCCGGGAGAGCGAGTCTGCTACACCGGTGACCTGTTTCGTATGGACGAGGAAGGATACCTGTACTTCGTCGGGCGCAAAGACGACATCATTAAAAGTCGTGGCGAGAAAGTGGCGCCGAAAGAGGTCGAGCACATCATCTACGAATTGCCGGGAGTCGTGGCGGTGGCGGTGGTAGGGGTTCCCGACCCGATCCTTGGGCAGGCGATCAAGGCATTTGTGGTCTCGAAGGATGCCGCTCTGACAGAAAAACAGGTTCTGGCGCACTGCCGGGCGCGCCTGGAAGATTTCATGGTACCGCAGTACGTCGAGTTCCGCGATGAACTGCCGGTTAATGCATCAGGCAAGATTGCCCGGCGGGAGTTGAACGTTGAACGTTGAACGTTGAACGTGACAGGAGTATTTCGATGTGCGGTATTGTGGGCATCGTTAATATCGACAGTGATCAACCGATTTACGAAGAAACGCTGCGCCAGATGCTGGCGATGATCCGGCATCGCGGTCCTGATCAGTTCGGCATCTACCTCGACGACCGGGCTGGGCTGGGGAATGCGCGGCTGAGCATCATCGATCTGCACAGCGGGCAGCAACCAATCGCCAGCGAAGACGAAAACCTCTGGATCGTCTTCAACGGTGAGATTTTCAACTATGTGGAACTGCGGCCTGACCTTGAGGCGCGCGGGCATCGCTTCACGACCAACACCGATACCGAGGTGATCCTGCACCTGTATGAAGAGTACGGTCCGGCGTGCCTTTCACGCCTCAATGGTCAGTTTGCGATTGCCATCTGGGATGCGCGTGAACAGACCCTGTTCCTGGCGCGTGATCGGGTTGGCATTCTTCCACTGTTTTACACGGTCGTCAATGGGACGCTGATCTTTGCGTCAGAGATCAAGGCCATCCTGGCAGACCCGCGCGCGCCGCGCGCGCTCGATCCGGTGGCGCTGGAGCAGATTTTCACCTTCTGGGGAACGCTTTCGCCACGAACGATCTTTCGCGACATCGTTGATCTTCCGCCGGGGCACTACCTGCTGGCACAACGCGGACAGATCGACATCCGTTCGTACTGGCATCTCGAGTTTGGCGCGCCGGAGCGAGAACGCAGTGATGCGGACTACATTGAGGAATTGCGCGCCCTGCTGATCGATGCCACAACGATCCGTTTGCGCGCGGATGTACCGGTCGGAGCGTATCTCAGCGGCGGGCTGGACTCGTCGACGGTCGCGGCAATCGTGCGCCGGTATGCCCGTAACCATCTCGATACCTTTTCGATCGCCTTCAGCGACCCGGAGTTCGATGAGAGTCCATTCCAGCGCGAGATGGCGCAGTTTCTCGGCACCGATCATCAGGTTGTCTTTGTCACGCACGCCGACATCGGGCGTGTCTTCCCGGATGTGATCTGGCATACCGAAACGCCGGTGCTGCGCACATCACCCGCACCGCTGTTCATCCTCTCGCAGCTGGTGCGCAACCATTCCTACCGTGTGGTTCTGACCGGCGAGGGCGCCGACGAATTTCTGGCGGGCTACGATATTTTCAAAGAGGCGAAGGTGCGGCGTTTCTGGGCGCGGCAGCCGGTCTCACGCCTGCGACCACTGTTGTTTCGCCGGCTCTATCCCTGGATTGCCGGGTTTGCCGGCAGCAATATTGCCTATCTGGCTGCATTCTTCAGCGAAGGGTTAATGGATACCGCTGCGCCGGACTACTCACACCGTCCACGCTGGCGCACGACAAGCCGCACCCGACGCTTCTTCAGTGACGAGGTGCGTCATGCAGCCGATGCACTGGCGCAACCGTCGGATCGCGCGCCGTTCTATCCAGCAGCATTCAGTTCGTGGGATCCGCTCCACCAGGCGCAGTATCTGGAGATCACCACCTTTCTCTCGCAATATCTTCTTTCTGCTCAGGGTGACCGGATGATCATGGCGCATGCTGTGGAGGGGCGCTTCCCCTTCCTCGATCATCGGGTGATCGAGTTTGCCAATCGCCTCCCGCCGCGTTTGAAGTTGCGCGGTCTCACCGAGAAATATATCCTGCGCCAGATCGCTCGCGCCTGGCTGCCGGATACGATCTGGCAACGTCCCAAGCAACCGTACCGCGCTCCGATCCACCGCAGTTTCTTCAACGATGCACACCTGGAGTACGTCGAACACCTGCTTGCGCCAGAACGGATCCAGGCTGATGGATTGTTCAGACCGGTTGCAGTTGCGCATCTCAAAGAAAAAGTGCGATCGGGCGTGCGTTTGAGCGAAACTGAGGATATGGCGCTGGTGGGCATTCTCTCCACCCAGTTGTTCGTCGAACGATTTCTTCGCGATTTTCGCATGCCGCCGCCGATCTCCGATGCGGATGATGTCAGGGTGTGCATCAGAAGCGGCGTTGTTGCAGGAGGGAGCTATGGGATTTGATACGCGCGCGCTCCAGATCGATGCTGCTATCGAGACAGAGCGAATTGTGGGCTGGTTACAGTATCACGTCATCAGAACGCTGCACCGTCAGGGTGTCGTCCTGGGCATCAGCGGCGGGATCGACTCATCGGTCGCGCTGGCGCTCTGCGTCCGCGCCTTCGGTCCGCAGCGCGTGGTCGCCCTGATGATGCCCGAACGCGACTCCGACCCGCAGACTGTGCAGCTATCGGAAATGGTCGCGCGGCACTATGGCGTCGAGCCGATCCTTGAAGACATTACCCCCGTGCTCGAAGGGTTTGGCTGCTACCGGCGTCGCGATGAAGCTGTGCGTCGTCTCTTCCCTGAGTACGATGCTGATCGTGGCTACAAGATGCGCATTGTGCTGCCGCAGAACCTGCTCGACGCCGATACGCTGAACGTCTTCTCGCTGGACATTGTGACGCCCGATGGCGAAGTGAAGAGCAAACGCCTTCCGCCGCGCGAATATGCACAGATCGTCGCTGCCTCGAATTTCAAACAGCGGACGCGCATGGCAATGGTGTACTACCACGCCGAACTGCGCAATTATGCCGTCATCGGCACCCCGAACAAGAACGAGCACGATCAGGGGTTCTTCGTCAAGTATGGCGACGGCGGCGCCGATCTGCGTCCGATTGTGCATCTGTACAAAACACAAATCTACCAGCTGGCGCGCTACCTCGACGTACCGGAGGTCATCCAGAACCGTCCACCCACGTCCGACACCTACAGCGCCCCGACGACCCAGCAAGAGTTCTTCTTCCGTCTGCCATTCGAGATGATGGATCTGTTGTGGTACGCCCAGGATCACAATGTGCCGGTTGTTGATGTGGCGCAGGCGCTGCACCTGACCCCTGTGCAGGTGCAGCGCGCTTTCAACGATTTTGCCCGCAAGCGCCGCACCACAGCATACCTGCGGGTGCCGCCGCTGGACCTGCACGCAGAGGAATATGCCGCGATGAGTCCATAGCGCTGCGGGACGCCGCAGTAATGAAGGAGCGCATCGATGCAGGAAGCGTTATACACGACAGACGATCAGGAGGCGTGGGAAGCGGCGATGCCGGCGCACGCCAGTGTGTTCGGCAGCATCGGATATGCTCGTGTCGTCCAGCGCCACACCGGCTGCCCGGCGCGGCTGATGGCGGTATCTTCCGACGAAGGACGGATCGTCTATCCGTTCCTGCTCCGTCCGGTGAGCAATCTGCCGTTTGCCGGAGCATATCGATCGTGGTGGGACACCTTCACCCCTGAATATACCGGTCCGATGGAATTGGGAACAATAACGGCAGCACTCCGGCGCGCGTTTGTCGAACGCTGGGATCGCCTGTGTGCAGAAGAAGGGATCATTGCAGAATTTGCGCATCTACACCCATCCGATCGCCATACCGGATTGTTGCGCGCTGATGATGTCCATTTCAACCGGGACATTGTGGTCATCGACCTGACGCTTTCGGAGGAAGAACTGTGGCGTGCATCGTTCAACGATCACTGTCGCCGAAATATCCGGCGCGCCGAACGGGAGCATGTTCGGGTGTTCGAGGGGCGAACGAAAGCCGATGTCCGCGAATTCCACCGCATCTATACAATCACCATGGAACGACACAACGCGGATGCGCGCTACTTTTTTCCCTTCGAGTATTTCTGGTCATTCCGCGAAGAAATGCCGGACAATTCCCTTTTTCTGCTTGCCGGGCGCCAGGATCGGATCATTGCGGCAAAACTCTATCTCTTCGATGATCGGGAGATGTATGATTTTCTTGGCGGCATGGATATCGACTATCGGCACCACCGGGCGGCGCATGCCATCATTTACGCGGCTGTTCAGTGGGGGCGACGCCACGGGAGGCGCCGTATCATTCTGGGCGGCGGGTATCGCCCGAATGACGGCATCTACCAGTTCAAGGCCAGTTTCTCACCGTTGCGCCTGCCCTTCTCGACCTATCGGCGGATCCATCATCCGGCGCTGTATGCCGACCTGTGCCAGGCATGGTCTGAGTACTACGGATGTTCTTTCAGGCAGAAGACGGAATACTTCCCTGTGTACCGGGCAGCGCCGCCACACGACGAAGGGCGCGCGCGGGAAGTCGGCGGTTGACTGCGCGTATCACCGCGCAACAGAGTAAAGGAAAACGGCATGGAAGCAATTTCTATGTCATCACCCGATCTGACCGATGCAGAGCGCACTGCGATCATGAACGCGCTGCACAGTCCAGTGCTGAGCATCGGACCGTATGTGCAGCAGTTCGAGCAGCGCCTGGCGGCATTCGTCGGCGCGCGCTACGGTGTCGCTGTCAATTCCGGGACAAGCGGTTTGCATTTGAGCATTATTGCTGCCGGCGTGACCGAGTACGACCTGGTTGTCACCACGCCATTTTCGTTTATCGCTTCGGCAAACTGCATTCTGTACGAGCGTGGCATTCCGATCTTCGTCGATGTCGATCCGGTCACCGGCAATATCGATCCCGAACAGGTGCACGCAGCGGTCAGCGATCTGTCACGCGGCGGGATGACGGCTCGTCGCTGGTTGCCGCCTGCGTTGCACAACAGTCGCTACGGTCGGCTCAAAGCAATCCTGCCGGTCCATGCCTTCGGTCAGCCGGCGGATATGACGCCGATTGTCGCCATTGCCCGGCGGCGGAACCTGGTCGTAATCGAGGATGCATGCGAAGCGCTGGGCTCGGAATATCGCCACCATCCGGCAGGAACCCTTGGCGACCTGGCCGTGTTCGCCTTCTATCCGAACAAGCAGATTACCACGGGCGAGGGCGGCATGATCGTGACGCAAAACGAGGAATGGGCGTCATTGCTGCGCAGTCTGCGTAATCAGGGGCGCGACATTTTTGATGCCTGGTTGAACCACACCCGTCTGGGGTTCAACTACCGGCTCGATGAACTGAGCGCAGCGCTGGGATGTGTGCAAATGCAGCGCATCCACGAGTTGCTGGCGAAGCGGGCGCAGGTTGCTGCCTGGTATCACGAGCGACTGGCAGACCTCGAACTGGTCGAGCGACCGACCATAGCCGCCACCACCACGCGCATGAGCTGGTTCGTCTATGTGGTGCGGATCAAGCCTCCTGCGGCGCGTGACGTGGTGATACGTTATCTGGCAGCGGCGGGGATCCCCAGTCGCCCTTATTTCACACCGATCCACCTGCAACCGTTCTATCGGAAGCGGTTTGGGTTCCGGCGAGGCGATTTCCCGATAACCGAGCGTTTGGGAGACACATCGCTGGCATTGCCCTTCTCGAGTGTGATGACCCAGTCGCAGGTGGATATGGTCTGCGAGCGGTTACGCGAGAGCCTGGAGCAATCGATCAGGCGCGAGGATATGGTGAATGTGTCGTGAACGGTCGATCGATGGAGCACAATGCAGTATCCCGGTACTGCGCACCTGAACGCCGATTGTGGCGGTCTGGGCGAATGTCTGCCCGGCTCGGCGGCGCAGCTGTCGTCACGCTTGCCGTCCTGGCGATAAGTTCCAGGTGGTGGCTTCCGGCGCTCGGCGGTTTTCTGGCGTTGTCGGGGCAACCGGCGCCGGCAGATGCAATCGTTGTCCTGGGCGGCGGTTTTCCGCTTCGCGATCAGCACGCTATCGACCTCTACCGGGAAGGGTGGGCGCGGGAAATCTGGCGCACCGGCGATCTGCCGGGCGGCTCGCTCGTTGTCGAGAAAGCCAGACGTCTGGCGACTGCCCAGGGAGTGCCCGACGCGGCGTTCATCCCACTGGTAACCGATAGCACCTGGAATGACGGACGTGAGATTGCCCGGATGGCGCAGGAACGCAAGGTCGAACGGGTGTTAATCGTGACCGACTGGCCCCACAGCCGACGGGCAATGTGTGTGATCAGGCGTCACCTTGCAGGAACGGGCGCGATTGCGATCTACGATGGTCCACGCAACCCGCCCTACACCCCTGCCGACTGGTGGCAAAATCCTGAAGGTCGTCGCATCGTACCGGGTGAGCTGCTCAAGACAATCTACTACTTCCTGCGATTTGGTGTGACGCCCTGGGAATGTTAGACACATCGCGCCAGGATGCACTGTGGCAGCGTGGCGCGAGATGAGGGAGGCGAGCCATGTTCCGTTCTGCGTCGGCATTTCGTTTCCTTGGCATCGATGCCCTGGCATTGACCGTATCTGTGTTCATTGCTTATGCCCTGCGTCTTGAGCGCCTCGATCTGGCGGAATACTGGAGGTCGTGCGCGCTGTTCGCCGGCATAGCGCTGATCGTGGCGCCGACGCTCTTTGCACTGTGCGGGGTGTATGCCCAGTACTGGCGCTATGCATCGTTCTATGAATTCAGCCTGCTGGCATGTGCAATCGCGTGCGCCGGAGTCGTACTGACCGGGATCATCCTGCTTATGCGCTCCCTGTTTTCGGACATCGCAGTTGTTCCGCTATCGGTTCCGGCAATCTTTGCGATGCCTGCCCTGGTGCTGACCGCAATCCCACGGTTGAGCATGCACTCGCGGTTTCACCCTTCCTTGCGGCGTCATCCGCGCGATGGCAGCACCCGCGTGCTCATTATGGGCGCAGGCGAAGCGGGGGCGATGATCGTCCGTAGCATGCGCGATGCCCGGCGGGATGCCGTTATCGTCGGTTTTATCGATGACAATCCGCGCAAGCAGGGCATTCGGATCAACGGCGTCCCGGTGCTGGGTGATCGTCATGATATTCCACGTATCGTCGCCGACCATCATATCAATGAGGTCATTATCGCAATGCCCAGCGCGCCGGGCAAAACCATCCGCGACATTGTTGCAATCTGCGAGCAATCCGGTGCGCGTACCAAAATCATCCCGGGCATTGCCGAACTGGTCGATGGTCGTTTCAGCGTGAATCACATTCGCGATGTACAGATCGAGGACCTGCTCCGACGCGCGCCGATCAAGACCGATATGCAGGCGGTTGGCGCGCTCATTGCCGGTCGGCGTGTGATGGTCACCGGCGGCGGCGGCTCGATCGGCAGCGAAATCTGCCGCCATGTGCTGCGCTACCAACCCGCCGAACTGATCATTCTCGGTCATGGCGAGAACAGTGTCTTTGCCATTCATAATGAACTGCAACAATGGTTGAACGCCTCACGCACGTCATCAGAGTCCGATGGCAGCGGATCGGGTTCATCGCGCAATGTTCCCATCCTGCACACAGTCATCGCCGACATCCGCTTCGCCGAGCGGGTCCATTCCGTCTTCGAGCAGTATCGTCCGGACATCGTGTTTCATGCCGCGGCGCACAAGCACGTCCCGCTCATGGAAGCAAACCCGGTCGAGGCGGTCACCAACAATGTGTTGGGCACCCGCAACCTGCTCGACGCGGCCATTGTCACCGGCGTCGAACGTTTTGTGATGATCTCAACCGACAAAGCAGTGAATCCGACCAGCATTATGGGAAGCAGCAAGCGCGCTGCCGAACTGCTGGTTCATCATGCGGCAAAACGCAGCGGTCGGGCGTTCATGGCGGTACGCTTCGGCAATGTGCTCGGCAGTCGCGGCAGTGTTGTGTGGACGTTCAAGCAACAGATTGCAGCGGGTGGTCCGGTAACAGTCACTCACCCTGACATGCAGCGCTATTTCATGACGATCCCCGAGGCGGTGCAGCTGGTATTGCAGGCAGCAGTGCTTGGACAGGGCGGCGAAGTGTTTACGCTCGATATGGGCGAGCCGGTCAGGATTCTCGATCTGGCGCGCGATATGATCGAGCTCTCCGGGTTGCAGGTCGGGCGCGATATTGATATCGCCTTCGTTGGACTGCGTCCAGGTGAAAAACTGTTCGAGGAGTTGTTTCTGCCTGGTGAACGGTATCATCGTACCAGTCACGAAAAAATCTTCATCGCACAGGATGCCGGTCGTCTGGCGCCTGCCGATGTGCTTGCACTCATTGCTGATCTCGAAGAGGCAGCGCTATCGGGTGACACACAGCGCACCGTGCGACTGCTGCGTCGTATCGTCGAGCGCAGCCAGGCGACACCGCAGGAGATGCCGTGCGACGATCGGACTCAGGCGCCTGCCGACCTGCGCGCGCTGGCGGTTGGCAGTGCGTGACCGGAAATGCGCTCTTATCCAGGCAATCGCATACCGATCCGATACCCACCATCGACAAAGAGCGCGCTGCCGGTGATATAATCGGCATCATCACTGGCGAGAAACACCGCCGCGCGCCCAATATCGCGCGGCGTCCCCAGGCGCCCCCAGGGAATCTGCCTTCCGACGCGCTCCAACTCTTCTTCTGTGGCGAACTTGCGTTCACCCGGGGTATCGATATGCC
>FWWL01003676.1_pt1 | contig 27461 bp, 25 predicted proteins | sample 2228331 | NCBI WGS metagenome assembly FWWL01 (sample SAMEA103939775, study PRJEB20133) | metagenome
GTCAAACTAGGTAGGAGCCTAGTGCTGTGAAAGCAGCACGCTGGGTTCTGAATGGGAGGTGGGGAGAGCGATTTCCCCATCGACCCCTAATATAGTTGATGAGCTAGTGTATAATTTAATACTAAATTTTTTATTTCAAGCTTCATCCTATGGTAGCTATAGAATATCATCAGCGTCGCCAGCAATTGATGGAAAAAATCGGTCAAGGAACAGCCATATTTCATAGTGCGCCCCTGGCGGTGATGCACAATGATGTAGAGTACACTTTTCGGCAGGATAGCAGTTTCTTCTATTTGACCGGGTTTAATGAACCCGACGCGGTAATTGTGCTGGCGCCACACCATAAAGAGCACCGTTTTGTCCTGTTTGTCCAACCAAAAGACCCGGATAGGGAGGTCTGGACGGGATATCGCGCTGGGGTGGAAGGGGCTAAAGAACTTTATGGGGCTGATGAAGCTTATCCCATTACGGAATTAAATGAAAAATTGCCCCAGTATTTGCTGGAAGCTGATCGCATTTATTATCATTTTGGGCGCGATCATAAATTTAATGAGACCATCATCAAAATTTGGCAACAGTTGATGACCACTTATCCCAAGCGGGGGACAGGTCCGATCGCCATTCAAGACTCTGGCACAATTCTTAACCCTATGCGCCAAATTAAAAGTATGGCGGAATTAGAATTAATGCGAAAAGCGGCGGCTATTTCCGTAGAAGCCCATAACCATGCCCGCGAATTTGCTAAACCGGGACGCTATGAATATGAAATTCAAGCGGAAATGGACTATATTTTTCGCAAACATGGGGGCAATGGCCCTGCTTATCCTTCGATTATTGCCTCTGGGCCAAATAGCTGTGTTTTGCACTATGTGGAAAACAGTCGCCAACTCCAAGACGGGGATTTATTGTTAATTGATGCGGGCTGTGCCTACAATTATTACAATGCAGATATTACCCGCACTTTCCCGGTAAATGGCCAATTTACTCCCGAACAAAAAATCCTCTATGACATTGTTTTAGAAGCCCAAGAAAAGGCGATCGCCCAAGTAAAACCGGGCAATCCTTACAATCAAATCCATGAAACAGCGGTCAGAGTTTTAGTAGAAGGACTGCTAGATTTAGGACTTTTAATGGGGGACATAGAAGAAATTATTAAAGAGGAAAAATATAAACCATTTTATATGCATCGGACTGGCCATTGGTTAGGGCTAGATGTGCATGATGTAGGGGTTTATCAATATGGCGAAAATCCCTATCTTTTACAACCAGGAAATGTGCTGACAGTAGAACCGGGAATTTATATCGGTCTGCACACAAAACCCGTGGAAGGGCAACCAGAAATCCCTGACCGTTGGCGAGGGATTGGTATTCGGATTGAGGATGATGTTTTAGTCACTGCGGAAGGCCATGAAATTTTAACTTCTGGGGTGCCTAAATAGACCCAGAAACCGGGTGTAAACCGGGTTTATTTTTTGAAAACGTAGGGGCGAGAAAGCGAATCGCCCCTACGTTAGCACCACAGAAACCCGGTTTCTTTTCTTTCTGGTTTTATGTCAAAATTATCGCAGAAACCCGGTTTCTTTTTCCTGTGAAAATTATCGCTTATGAAAATCTTGTTAGTTGAAGATGATGCGCGGATTTCGGGGCCGATCGCCGAAGCTTTAAGCGAGCGCCGCTATGTAGTAGAAATCGCCAGCGATGGTGAATTGGGGTTGACTTTTGCGGAAACAAACACTTTTGACTTAATTATTCTGGATCTAATGTTGCCCAAACTCGATGGAATTTCCTTATGTCGGCAGCTAAGAAACGCCGGAAATAAAACCCCGATTTTGATGCTGACTGCCAGAGATACTAGCAGCGATAAAGTGTTAGGATTAGATGTGGGGGCTGATGACTATGTGGTCAAGCCGTTTGATTTGCTAGAATTGTTAGCGAGAATTCGGGCGCTTTTGCGGCGAGAAACAGTCAAATTTTCCCCGATTTTGGAGTGGGAAAAATTAAGGCTAAATCCTAATGAATGCCGGGTTATGTATGAAGGTAAACCACTAAATTTAACACCTAAAGAGTACGCCATTTTAGAGTTATTTTTACGCAATGGCAGTCGCGTTATCAGCCGTAGTATGATTTTAGAAAAAGTCTGGGCTTTTGAAGACATGCCTGGAGAAGAGACTGTGAAAGTGCATTTACGCAGTTTGCGCCAAAAACTGAAGGCGGCTGGGGCTCCGGCAAATTTTATTGAAAACGTTTATGGTTTGGGATATCGACTGAATGTTAATCTCTAAGCAAATATCTAAGCAAATATCTCAAGAACATTTTAGTAAATTACAAACTCGCTTGCTGCTGTCGTATTTGTTGGTAATTGCCACGATATTAGGAGCATTTTCTACGGCGGTTTATGTTCTAGTTGCCCTAGATCGCCATGAACAATTAGACGCCAATTTGCGTCAAATTGCGGCTGCATCTGCCAGCAACTTAGAAATTATTCAACATGAATATGAAGAACTAACCACAGAAGACAAATATAGCAAATATAAAAGATATATTCCCAGGAGTACTGATGGCAATCTTATGCCCATTACCTTATATCAACTGATGGGAAAATATAAGGCGGATTCAATTCTCGAGTTGGTGCCCAATCCACTCACATTAAATGGTCAAGGGGTTGAGTGGTTTGATCGCCAACAACAGCTAATGGTGCGGGAAGGAAATCTTTTTCCTCCTGATTTTTGGCCAGAAATTGTCACCCCAGAAGGGAAGCTGATTCAACAGGGAAATATTCGGAGTTTTATCTTGCCAGTTTATTCGGCTACCAAATCAGGAAAATCGCATCTTTTAGGGTATGTGCGAGTTACCAAATCGACGGATATATTAGAAGTAGAGTTGCACCAGTTTCAGCAAAAGTTAATCATCGGAGTCGCGATTGCTTCTGGACTGTTGACAGTGGGCGGCTTGTGGCTAACTCGGGAGTCACTCAAGCCAGTTTTGCGGAGTTTTGAGCAACTGAAACAGTTTACCTCGGATGCTTCCCATGAATTGCGAAGCCCATTGACGGCAATTCGGGCATCGATCGCGGTGATGCAAAGTCACCCAGAACGAGTTCATCCTGCTGACGTGGACAAGCTGAAGGCGATCGCCTCTGCGTCAGCCCAAATGAGCCAACTGGTTGACGATTTGCTATTATTGGCTCGCACAGATCGCCAAGCCCCCGATCGCGTGGCATGGCGGCGCATTGCCCTCGATGAAATACTAGAAGACTTGGTAGATTTGTACAGCGATCGGGCAGAGGAGGCCAACCTCAAACTGCAATCTCAACTTATCCCCAACCTGAAAGTACATGCCGATCCCGCTCAATTATCTCGCCTCTTCGCCAATTTATTAACCAATGCCCTGCAATATACCCCACCGGGGGGCATCATCACCGTCTCATTACGGCGCAGCCACAACCATGCCTTGGCTTGCATTGAGGACACCGGCATTGGCATTGCCCCCGACCAATTGCCTTATATATTTGATCGCTTTTGGCGGGCTGACCAAGCCAGAAGCCAACATCAAGGGGGATCTGGTTTGGGACTAGCGATCGCCAAGACCATCGCCCAGACTCATGGCGGCGACATCACCGTACATAGCCAACTCGGTCAAGGAAGCTGTTTTCAGGTGAAAATCCCCCTATTGTGAGTCACCACCAGAAACCCGATTTCTATCTTTCCCAAATTTTTACCATTTACTTTTTATAATACTTGACGAAAACTTCTAATCAACAGTAGTTACCCTCACGAGTTGGCTATGAAATCTAAAGCTATTGCACTATTTCTCAGTCTTGGTTTAGCGACAACCGCGGTGGCTTGTTCCAGTCAGCCTGGTACTCAGACGGAAGGACAACCAACCTCCCCAGCTACTGCCACTGAGGGTGGAGAAGAAGGAGAAGCCACCGCCCCAGCTTCGACCACTGCCATCCCAGGTACATCAGGTACAGCCGGGCAAACCCCTCAAACTGCGCCTAATTCTACCAGTCCTCAAGGAGGTGGCGAAGCAGGTGAAAAAAGCGAAGAAGGCAAAAGTGGCAAGCCTGGTCAAAATGACACAGGTGATGAAAGTGGTGAAGGCGGAGAATCCTAATACATTGCCGGTTCCCTTATTTTAGGGCATTTTAGGGCAGAATTCCACCATTTTAATCACTATTGGAGCATAATTGGAGCATAACAATTTGATTGGATTGGTGGTTTTCCTAGGTTTGAATTTGATACCAAGGCCGGGAGATAGTCTAATTTCCTGGCTATTTATCTAATGGCTATTTATCTAGTGATTGTTTTAGCTAAAGGCGGCGAATCTATGATTTTATCTATTGACGGGGTACTCAAACCAGAGCAGATAGAAGAAATTCATCGCATGCTCAAAGATGCTGAGTTTGTCGATGGTAAACTCACCGCTGGGAGATATGCGAAAACCGTTAAAGATAACTATCAATTGAAAGGAGACACGGATGCCGCCAAAAAGTTAAGGGAAATTGTGCATAATGCGATCGCCCAGAATCCCCTATTTAGGGCTGCCGTTCGTCCTAAAACAATTCGACCAATTTTGTTTAGTCGTTATCAGCCGGGAATGTCTTATGGTTGGCATATGGATAATGCTATTATGGGGGATGGAGAATTACTGCGAGCCGATGTATCCCTGACTTTATTTCTCAGCGATCCAGATACTTATCAAGGAGGTGAATTAGTCATCGATACCAGTCTGGGAGAAAAATCTTTTAAGCTGCCCGCTGGGTCAATGATTGTTTATCCTGCTACATTTCTCCACCAAGTGACTGAAGTAACCCAGGGAATTCGTTTCGCTGCGGTCACTTGGGTTCAAAGTTTAATTCGTGACGTTCAGCAACGAGAAATTCTCTTTGAACTCGATACGGTGAGAAAGTCAATATTTGAGCAATATGGCAAAACCATAGAATTTGATTTACTCTGCAAAACTTACGCTAATTTACTACGGCAATGGGCAGAAATTTAAGCGAATACAATCGCTTTTTTAAGGGGGTGTAAACATTTACTAAAAATCATCACCAAATATCATCCAAGCAATTTGGTTCTGCCAGATTTCTTAGGGGGGGATACATTAATGGCTAAAATTATCGATAAATTGCTTGAGCATACTGCCGACATTTGTAAAAAGCGACTATTTGCTTTTACCGAAGAATTTTTAGGCAACAGCGGTCACTTTTTGCTCTTAAAAAACTTATCTGATATTATTATTTACGGTTGGCGTAATTTCCTTCATGACCCAACAGATTATCTGCTGATTGTGGCAATACTGATCCAGACTGCCTACTTATCGAGACCGAATGCTTCCCGGTTATTGGGTAATTTAATCGGGGTAACTATTTACACCCTAATTGATTTGCCTGTGGATGGCAGCGAATTTTTCCAAGAACCATCTCATATGGTGTTTTGGGTATTTTCTCTAACAATTGCCGGATTGCAGTTTGCCCGCGAGCGCTGGAAAAACGCCCTACAATGCTGGATTCTTCCTTTAGAAAGTGCAGTGCGAATGCTAATGATTTTAGCATTCTATGTAGTGGTTAAATTCGCAAATACCAATAACTTTTACTCCTCAGAAGTTAACCGGTATATTACTGATATAAATAACCATGTATTTTTATTCTTTAGTCTAATATTTGTTGGGCTACTAATAGGACTTCAGCGATTACAAATTGCCCGGCAGCAGGAAAAACTAGAAAAAACATCGGTATTACTGCGAAATTTAGCTGAGTGGGGTATGGGAACTTATGTAGTAGAAACATTAGAAAGAAATCCCCAAGGATTAAAGTTTCACAGATGCGATCGCACCGTATTATTCATGGATATTCGTGGCTTCACCACCTGGTGCGAACAAAGCCAACCAGATATTGTAGCTAATGTCCTCAACAATTATTATCAAAAAACTGAAGTAGCCGCTTATAAGTTTCAACCTATACGTCTGACATTTACTGCCGATGAAGTTATGGCCATTTATGCAACCCCAGAACAAGCGATCGCTGCCGCCAAAGCCATGCAAAAAGCTGCCCAAGAAGTTCTCTCACCCTATCAACTTGGGGCGGGTTGTGCCGTTCACTGTGGAGAAGTAGTTGAGGGATTATTTGGCGGGGAAGATGTCCGTACTTACACAGTAATTGGTGATGTAGTCAATACCGCCAAGCGTTTAGAAGGTGCCACCTTAGCCGGAGAAATTACCGTATCAGATATGGTTTATCAAAGATTAAACCAACAGATTGAAGTTAAGCATTGCCGAACCGATCAATTAAAAGGAAAAAACACCGCCATGAGAAGTTGGGTATTGGTTGAATAAATTAAATTTATTCTTAAAAAGAATTGGCATATTCCAATCTGGTAATTATGCTCCTACTGCTATTCGATTGTTTTTTTAGTAAAAATTAGGTAATTCTGATGATTAACTTCCGCAAACTTCACCGAAAATCTGCTCCCATTGTTTTTATTCCCTTATTTCTGTCTGCATTAACTGGCGTCGCTTACCGACTGGGCAGAGATTGGTTTAGTCTTTCTGGACTGAGTGCTGGATTTTTGCTCAGTCTTCACGAAGGGAGATTCCTAGGTCGTCCTTTAGTTCCGGTTTATGTTTTATTAGTAGGGCTGGGATTATTGGGCATGGTTGTCACGGGTTCTACCATGATCAAATGGCAGGGTAAATCATCAAAATCTCAGCCCAAAAAAGACTGGAGATGGGTGCATCGCGTCCTCTCCCCGCTCGCATTCTTGCCCCTATTTATTAGCGCCATCACTGGTATTGGTTATCGTCTAGGGAGGGCTTGGTTTGGTTTATCCCGCGAACAAGCTGCCATCCTGATGCAAATTCATCAAGGTTCATACCTAGGTAATACTTTAAGACCTTTTTATGTATTAATGGTGGGTGCGAGTTTGCTGGTTTTATTGATCACCGGGATACAAATGACCGGGATTTTCCACCGACGTCAGGCTTAAGCTAGAAACCGAGTTTTCTGGTATCCACAAAAAAACCAGTTCTTTTTATGATTTACCACTTGTTTATTTTTCCTTTTTATGCTACACTCACAGCGGCGATGGAGCTCGCCAAAACCGCCGTAAACTTGTCAAGAATTCGTTAAAACTATGACAAGAGACCAAGGCTGATAGCTCCTACTGTTCCGACTTGTTGCGGAAGAGTAGGGGCAATTTTGTTTCTGATAACTCTTTCGGCTACAAGTCACGTTTTTCCATATTTTAACTACATAACTTCAGACTAACGTGACGGTATGTTAGAAAGTATTGTCTGGATTTTATTAGCGGGTTGTTTTGTGGGGCAGATTGCTCAAAGACTAAAAGCGCCAGCATTAGTGGGCATGATCCTCGCTGGTATTCTTCTCGGTCCCCAAGTGGGGAATATGATTAGTGCGGAAGTATTGGGGGCAGCGGACTCCCTGCGGACGATCGCCGTGATGGTGATTTTGATGAAAGCAGGGCTGGGTCTAGACCGGGAAAAGCTGTCTCAACAAGGAACGGTAGCTTTAAAATTAGGGTTCTTACCGGCAGCCTGTGAGGCGATCGCCGTTGCAATGGCGGCGGTTTGGCTATTCAAATTTGACTTAGCCACCGGGTTATTACTGGGCTGTATAGTGGGTGCCGAGTCCCCAGCAGTGATTGTCCCCGGGATGTTGCGGTTAAAAAGCCTGGGGTGGGGAGTGACAAAAGGAGTTCCCGACGCAATTTTAACCGGGAGTGCCCTATCAAATGTAATGATGCTGTTGGTGTTTAGCTTGCTGTTGGCACTTGTGTTTCAGCATACTGCCACCGGTTTAACCTTGCCTGGTGGAATTACCCTCAGTCCCTGGCAATTATTGCCGTTGCAAATCATCGGCCAAATTGGTTTAGGGGTATTGTTTGGTTGGTTGACGGCGAAGATTTTGGTGCTTTTGTTGTCTCAACAAAAATGGATGCAAAATAAGGTGTTGGATGCCGTGGTCGCCGCTGCTTTTGCCCTATTTTTGGTGGTATTAAGCCGAGATTTTCCGGTATTTTCCGGCTATTTAGCAGTAATGGTGACGGGATTTTTTCTCATAGAAATGGATACTCCCTTAGCCCGACGGTTGCGAGTCGGTTTTGATAGTTTATGGGTGGTGGCGGAAATTGTCCTCTTTGTGTTGCTGGGGGCGAGTATTCAACTGAATGTTTTGGGTGATACTTTGGTGACGGGGCTGCTGGTGTTGGCGATCGGCACTTTGGTGGGGCGATCGCTGGGTTGGTATCTGTCCACTTTGGCAAGTAACTGGAGTTGGAAAGAACGGCTGTTTTTATTGCCGGGAAATTCCGCCAAAGCCACGGTACAAGCAGCGATCGGGGCTATTCCTTTGGCCTTAGGAATTGAAGGAGGAGACAAGATTTTAGCGATCGCCGCTTTGTCGATTTTAGTCACCGCACCTTTGGGGGCTTGGGCAATTCCCACTTTTGCTCCTAAACTGTTAGAAAAGGGTGAAGTTGATCCCACCAAAGTCGCCGTTTCTCGTCACATTATTTTATTAGCTGCGGTAGATACTTCGGCGATCGCCAATCAGATTTTAGCCAAAGCGGCAGAATTAGCCCGTCGCAGTGATGGAGAAGTGGTAGTGCTCCATGTGCGCGTAGGAGAAGATGACCAAGAAATAGAAAAACTGCGCCAGCGCAGCAAGCAAATTCTGGCAGATATTCCGCACCAATTTATGATTACGGATGGATATGTACCTGACGAAATTATTCGTGTTGCTCAAGAGTGTAATGCAGCGGAGATTGTCATGGGTAAACGTAGTCATCGTACTGTTGAGGGTGTATTAATTGGGTCAGATTTGCAAGGAGTGCTAGAAAAAAGTTGGTTTCCTGTAATCGTAGTTGAAGAAGAACAAACCCCTTTAGACATTGGTTATAGTTGAAAAAATTGGTTTTTTACAGCGGCTTTTGGCCGCTTAAATCCCAAAAAATTACCAACAAATCACCCATGAACAACAAAAAATAACAATATAGGAACGACTGCGCTCGCTCCTATATTATTTCCTTAGGCTTAAGCTAAGGGTTTAGCTCAAGATAAAAACCACATAATTATGAGCATTTATTATTGAGGGATAAATACTTGTTTTCTGCTAAAGTTTTATGCTAACATTTAACTGGTGATTAGGATAAACATCGATGAAAAAACTCGGCTTTGTAATTTTAATTTGTCTAATCTGCTTGACTCTAAGTTTTCCAACCCCAGCCTTGGCGATGGACTCTGCCGACGGAGCTCAAATTTTTGCCAAAAACTGTGCCGCTTGTCATGCAAATGGCGGCAATATTATCCGGCGCGGCAAAAATCTGAAACAAAGAGCATTACAACGGCATAAAAAAGATTCCATTGAGGCAATTAGTACCCTGGTTAAAGAAGGGAAATATGCCATGCCTGCCTATGGCGATCGCCTCTCAGAATCTGAGATAACAGCGGTAGCGGCTTATGTCCTGGAACAAGCAAAAAATGATTGGCGATAAACCGCTAACTACTCAACAACTGAATTATATCGATGCGGAAATTTTGCCCATAACCGTTGAAGATATTTAAACTTACGCAAGTTTACCGGTTAGCCCCATCGAGATCCATTCCCTTGCATTTTAGTCACTCAAGCTATGAATTTGTATCCCCATAAATTCCCCAGACAAAACCCTAGTAAATCCCCGCCTTGGGGAAAGGATGTCACCAAGACGGGGTGGTTAAGACGGGGTGGTTGGGGCTGGGGGATGGACTCTGGGCAGCCTCCTGATTTTCTCAAGCCCCTGAAGCTGATCGCGTAGCCTACGGGGAGGTAATCCCTAATCGATTAAGCGCGAGCGACGCCTTCTTGACGGGCCGCTTGTTGCACAGCGGCAGAGACGGCGGGCACTACTCGCTGGTCGAATACCGATGGAATAATATACTCATGATTTAATTCAGAAGGAGAGATTAAAGCCGCGATCGCCTCAGCAGCGACTAAATACATGGAATCAGTAATTCTGGTGGCGCGACAATCGAGGGCGCCGCGAAAAATTCCGGGAAATGCTAAGACATTGTTAATTTGATTCGGATAGTCACTCCGTCCGGTGGCCATGACAGCTACTTTTTCCGCCACTAATTCCGGCTGAATTTCGGGAATGGGGTTAGCCATAGCAAAGACAATGGGGTCTTTGGCCATTGTTCCGACCATTTCTGGGGTGAGAACTCCCGGCACACTTAAGCCAATAAAGACATCCGCACCAACTAATGCTTCGGCCAGACTGCCGCCTTTTTCTACGGCGAATTCCCGTTTTTCGTCGGTTAAACTGGGGCGATCGCGAGAAATTATTCCCTTAGAATCGCACATAGAAATATATTTGGCTCCATAAGTACGCAGCATACGGGCGACAGAGACTCCTGCCGCTCCGGCGCCATTCATCACAATCCGTACTTCGTCAATTGATTTATGTACGACTTTCAAGGCATTAATTAAAGCCGCCAAAGAGACAATAGCCGTGCCATGCTGGTCATCGTGAAACACCGGAATCTTTAACTCCTGCTTTAATCTCGATTCAATCTCAAAACACCGAGGAGAGCTAATATCTTCTAGGTTGATGCCACCAAATACCGGGACGATATTTTTGATGGTTTGGACAATTTGATCCGTATCTTGGGTGTCCAGACAAATGGGAAACGCATCGATTCCCGCAAAGGCTTTAAATAGCATCGCTTTGCCTTCCATGACGGGCAAAGCTGCCTCTGGGCCAAGGTTTCCCAATCCCAAAACCGCCGAGCCATCGGTGACGATCGCCACCGTATTGCTTTTAATGGTGAGATTATGTACTTGTTCGGGCTTTTCCTTAATTTCCAGACAAATTCGCCCCACTCCAGGGGTGTAAGCCATCGCTAAATCCGCTTGGGTGGTGAGAGGAATTTTGTTCTCAATCCGAATTTTGCCACCCCGATGCATATTAAAGGTGCGGTCATATATATTGATCACTTTAATATCGGGTAGACTCTTGACTGCTTGAGTAATTTCTTGGGAGTGATCGCAGCTTGCCGCATCCACGGTGACATCCCGGACGACGGTCGTTCGGTCTTGGGAAATCAAGTCTATTTGACCCAAGATGCCTCCTACTGAAGCGATCGCCTGCGTTACTTGAGCCAGCATTCCGGCGCGATTCGGAAGCTGCAAACGCATAGTTAAACTGAAACTAGAATTGGGGGTCAAATTTGCCATATCGTGATGTTTCTCCTACAAGGTGCTTTAAAGATAGACAGAAATTCTACACCTGTTCGTTTGTTCTTTTTTTTAAGACAGAGCTAAGATCGTACATTTTTTCTGAGCATTCTTGTGATGAAACTTGTGATGAAAATTTTCTCGCCGCGGACTACTTGACTTTACACAGCAAAAAAACAGAGAAAGCCGCTATCTGGGATACGATCTGACGTTCTGATGCTCAGAAATGTCACCAGTCCTTAATTTTTCCTTAACTTACTTCTCAAACTTCTCAAACTTCCCGAACTTCACCCAAGTCCTTTCCCCCCGGATGCGCTAACCAGAAATCCCTTGTGAATTTCCTCATGTGAATTTTCCAATCGGGCTAATTTATCCGGGATTCTGCGCGGCAGAAACGCCAAAATTCTGGCGGAAACTCTTACTAAGAAAAGTGATTGGTGATTCCCCGGATTGGTTCATCTGAATTCTGTGGGAGATTTTCTGGGGAAAACTACCCGACTTAGTGATTTCAGTCACGTTTTTGGCAGGCTGTTGTCACCAATCTCGGGAGATATGTATCACAGGTAACGATGACAAGTATCACTTTATCCTAAGTTTACAATCACAGTCTTTTCTTTAAAAAAGCTTCATACTAAAAACAGGTGACTCAAGGTGACGTAAATGAAAGCGAAATCATTCAACTCAGAACTCACATTAGCTGAAGTCTTTTTTCAAATCTATCAGCAAGGTAAAATCGATAGAAATCATAGGCAACACCTGAAAGCAACCCTATTAAATGAGCATATCAGCGAGGAAGAGCAAACCGCCATTAACCGTTTGCTCTATGCGGTGCGGCGGGGGTGGCTACAAGTTGCCGAATAGATTTTGACAGTTGCAGCGACAGAAAATCAAATATAACTTGACCGTTATATATAGATGAAAATGGATGAAAAGTTCGTTAAATCACTTTAATTAACGATAATTAACGATAGTTGGCGATAATTGGCGCTTGCCTGCCTAAAAAAAGTCATAAAATTTGTACCATACTAAATAAAGGGGAAATCTTGGCCTTTTTAAATTGGGATTAAATTGGAAAAATAAATAAACTCAGGCTAACTTTAAAGCAAATTTAAGCAAATTATTTACGGTATAAATGCCATCACCGCAGCGGGAGAACCGGAGCCATTTTGTAAGCGCAAAAGCCCGATCGCCAAGGTTGTCCCCACTGGCGGCAACTGGTCCAAATTAGCCAGATTTTCCAGAACAATTCCCCCCTGGGATAATACTTGTTTATTAGTGGCAAAAGTCATATCTTGACCAGAATCTACCCCGTGAGTGTCAATGCCCACCCCGGCGATTTGTCGCTCATTGAGTAAAAATTTGGTTGTTTCTGCCCCAAATCCGGGAAAATGTTGTTGATTGATAAAATCATCCGGGTTTGCCCATTTTTCCTGCCAACCAGTGTATAGCAGCACCACCGTTTTCGGGGGAATTCTGCCGTAGGTTTCCTCCCAAGAAAATACATCATCTAAGGTGAGCAAATAATCAGGATTTTGGGTCGCTAAATTAACAATATCGAGCGCCACAGCGGGAACGACTAGGGACTCCGCAGAGTAGGCATCAATGCCCGGACTGTTGGGAAAAAAACTATTTGGGGCGTTGATATGGGTGGCGCTATGTTCCCCCAGGGAAAACCGCCGCAGATAATAGCCGTCTGGGTCGATATCCGCGACTTTTTCCAGTTCTACGGCTGGATCTCCCGGCCATTGCGGGATTTGGGGGTGGATGATGTGACTCAGATGAATGATTCGGGAGTAGGCGATCGCCTTTTGGGTGGGATATGCTGCCATGACATCTCCGGGATATTTGTTAAGTTATCTTAAAGATAGTATGGTTCAGGACTTTTAAAGAAATCATGCAAAACCGACTCACTCGTAAAATTTTCCTCAATTTCCTCTGGAGTTTCACAGTAATTTTAACCTTAGCTGGCTGGATTGTCGCTACCCCAGTCCGGGCTGAAACCCTGGCAACTGCAACCACTCCATCGGCGCCATCGGCTTTAGAAGTATTTCGCGATGCTTATGATAACCGCTATGTCTGGGATAGTGATTTTCCAGGATTTTCGGCAACGGTAGAAGTCACCGAAGATGGGGCAACTTACAAAGGCGAAATGGAAATTGATTCTAATTTAGAGATTACCCTGGTGGGGATTGATGATGAAGATGCCTATCAATCGGTGTATTCTGGGTTACAAATGTTAGTAATTCACCGTCGTTCTGTGCCTTTTGATTTGCTCCACAAAGAGCATACTTTTAGCTTTGGCCCAGTCCTAGAAAATGGGGCGGTAGAAATTGACCAAGCAGGGGGTGAAACGCCGTCATTTTATTTAGTTCAGGACGGCAAAATTACTCAGGTGAATCGGTTAATGCCTACCGGGGGAGTTACGGTTGATTTGTTAGAGTCGGAACCCACTCCGATGGGTTATTTGGGGACTCGCTATCACGCTTGTTTCAAGACCCCAGATACGGGTGAAGCGATCGCTGAGGCGGATTTTGAAGATACTTACGAAAAAGTGGGGAATTACTATATTCCTAATCGTCAAGTGATTCGCCATATTGAGGCCGGAGCAGAAAGCACGGTTGAGATTAATCTAAGTAATATTCAGCTACTTGCTTAGGGACTTTTTTCGGCAGGCGATCGGGTGGGAAATCCCCACCCGGCTAACTGTGAATTAACATAATGAATTAACATAAATTATGGCTAATTATGGCTGTTAATTATATCTGGTAATTAGAGCTCGCTGGCCTGAAGACAGCGAGTTCTTCAAGTCGCCAAAAAGAGATTAAAAAGAGATTTTCTGACCACAGAACTCTGTCGGACACAAAGAGAGCAAGAGACAAAGATGCCAGGAGACTAATCGCCATTCAGCCTTGTCGGAAACGGGCGCAAATGTGATAAAAGTTAACAAATACTCTGAAATTATCCCAAAATGAACCAACTTTCCCTAAATTTAGCAGCGATCGCTGTCTTTGTGACTACTTTTTCTGTCCTGCTGGGCCCACTGGTCAATTTATCTCCCGCAATTCCGGCAGTTGCTACTTTTACCCTGTTGGGACTTGCCACCGTAGACAGCTTTACCTGGCAAGGTCAAGGGGGGACTTTAGTATTAGATTGGTTGGCGAGAATGACTTCGGCAGAACATCGCGAACGCATTATCAAGCATGAAGCCGGTCACTTTTTGGTCGCCTACTTATTGGATATTCCCATTAGCGGCTATGCCCTAAATGCTTGGGAAGCATTCCAACAAGGACAGGCAGCCCAAGGCGGGGTACAATTTGATGATCGCCAACTCAACGAACAACTGCAAAAAGGGCAAATTACGGCTCAGATGCTTGATCGCTATTGCACCGTTTGGATGGCTGGCATTGCCGCCGAAACCATCGCATACAATAACGCCACTGGAGGGGCAGAAGACCGGCTGAAATTGCAAAGAGTTTTAAGTCAAATTAGCACCCCGATGAATGCTCAATTAAAAGCGCGTTGGGCTGCTTTACAAGCGCGTACCCTAATTGAAGCTAACTTAAAAGCTTATGAAGCCCTCGTCACCGCAATGGAACAACGGGCTTCCGTGGCAGAATGCCAAAAAATTATTCAAGCAAATCTTAGTTAATTCTGTTGTTGGTTGATGGCTGGTTGTTGATGACTGGTTGTTGATGGTTGTTTGTTCATGGTTGTTTGTTCATGGTTCATCAACAAACAACAACCAACCAGCAACCATCAACTAACAACAAATAACAAAAATTATTCAATCTCTAGGATATCCTTATCATCGACATTATGTTTTTTGAGTAATTTGGCAACCCGCTGGCGGATTTGCTGATGGCGTTCTACTCCCTCGTAAGCATAACGATTATAGCCACCGCGAGTAATCAAACTTTCCAAATAAGCAATTCTTTCTTTGGTCGGGGGGTGAGAGGATAAGGCTTTCAAAACCGGACTGTTGTTGCCATATTTCTCATTTAATGTCACCATTAAATTGCGTAAGCCATCCGCCGCATAGTCCGCCGCTGCCAGCATTCGAGTCCCCAAAAGATCCGCCTGCCGTTCCATTTCCCGGCTATAATCCAATACTAGTAAACTGCCAATGGTGCCGCCAAAGGGGACAAAGCGGGCCATACTTCCCACCAGGTTGCCATGAGTCACCATTTGAAATCCGTGGGATAAAACCGCGTGGGCTAATTCATGGGTGAGTAAACCAGCTAGTTCCGCTTCTGACTCGGTGTAATAAATCGCCCCAGCATTGACAAAGACTTTGCCCCCAGGGAGAGCAAAGGCGTTTAAGTTGGGATCTAAGACCACATGAAATTCATACTTAAAATCGTCGCGACCTGATACTTTGGCCAGCTTTTGGCCTAGTTCATTAATATAGGCAACTATCTCTTCATCTTCCACCATTTCCAGGTTCTCGATCGCATTTTTGGCGATCCGATCCCCCAGACCGGATTCACCTTGGGCTAATAGCATCAAGGTTTCTACCGCCGAGAGGGCACCGAAAGGATTGCCGGTGAGGGCGACATTGACCGCCCCAGTAATCACATTGGCGATCGCATTTCCGGCGATCAATTTTCTCAGATAAGACCGAAACTTTTCATAATTTTCTTCTGCCAAGACCGCAAACTCTGCCGCCTCTGGATGGTCTGGGTTAAGTAGCGCAAATTGACGCGCCGCGAGCGATGCTTCTAACCATTGTTTGCTTTTGATTAAAGCATCAATGTACGCCCGAAGCAAGTCCGTTTGTTGGGGATAAAAAGTAGTGGCACGACTCAACACTTCTACCGCTTGTGGCAATTTGTCATAATCCCGCAAAGCCTGAGCCAATAGTAAATGACCGGGAATAAATTCGGGATACTTTTCTACCAATAATTCCAAGGGGATAAAAATCCGCGTTTCCAGTTTTTGCTCAATTCCCGCATTGCCTTCACGCCAATACACTTGTCCCGTCGGGGCTAACAGTTCCGGGTCGTAAATCGGTTCAGCGCGAGCGCGAAACTCATCCGGTAATGTATCCCCAGAAAAAGGCGGCTTCACCTGCTGATACAATGCCTTCGCCGCCACATAATCTCCCGCCACATATAATTTATCCGCCTCAATTAAAACCTGCCGTCGCTGTTCTGCTGCGGCTACGAAAGCCGCATCTTCTTCCGCTGCCGGGGAAACATCCTCTACAGGTTTCTCCTCGGTAGTTTCCTCTGTTTCTAAGGTTTCAGAAGTTTCCCCCTCCCCCGCCATTTCTGCCGAATTTTCTGGGTTAGCCTCAACTTCCCCATCAACTTCCCCATCAACTGCTGTTCCCGTAACATTCTCCGTAGCATTCTCCATCGCCCCATCCTCTGTGCCAGCAGGGGCGGCCAACAAAGGTGCAGGAGCGAATGGCGGTTTGCCCACAGTTCCCGAAAACAGTAAACTCAGGGTAATTATTAAAGAATGCCAAAAAATAGGTTTCATAACCTTCACCTCTTATTCTTCTTATATTAAAGACCTTCTTTTCCCGAAAGATGTTTTCTGGAATCGAGAAAAAGAATCTGGTTGCAGGGGAAATCAGGCAAAACTAGGTTAAACTGACTTCAGGAAAATTTTGATCACCGGTCAGACAGACACTATCTCCACGGCAAGCAATGGAATACTGGGAATTTCTGATACAAAAAGAGGGCGACCGCTCCTGGCTGCCTCTAGAAACCGCTGATGTGGAAATTTTAGAAGGCAGATATCGGCTGGTTGCGCGATCGAGTCGGCTCAACGCGCCGGTAGAAATTCGGATTACCTACCAAACGCCCCCAGAAGAATTCCCCCCAAAACGTGGCGTGCAAAAACGCACCAACCGCACCAGTCCCGAAGGACTAATGGTAGTCGTTCCATTTATGCGCTTCAAACCAGGCATTTGGGAACTGCGCTGTGTCGGTGATGTCAACTCCGAGAGTCAAGAAGACACCTGGCAAGAATCCGTGCGTTTACAGGTCTTACCCATTGATGATTATGCAGACACCGAAGCAGATTTCGCCCCAGTTCAAAATCTCACGAAACAGCCTTCCACGGTCTTGGCTGAATCTGCGGCAACACCGGCAAAGGAGCCAGATGATCAAGATGATCAAGATGATCAAAGCGATCGAACTAGCGATCGGTCAGACACAGCCCTCAGCAGCAGCCCTGAAAATTCATTCTCCGAGTTTTTGGCCGCCCCAGGGGTCAAATTGACCCTAGCGCAGCCCAACTTCGTGGTGAATTGCGGCGAACGCTTTACCCTCTCCGGTCGAATTGAAGCCGACACCACCTTACCCGGTCAGTTCGTCTTCACAGGTCAACTGCATATTGGTCTACGCAATCCAGAAAATGGCAAATGGTTAGCCCAATTACAGCAACCCTTATTAGCCCAAAAATTGCCAGTTCCCTTCTCCTGTGACGTAGACATTCCCTTAAATTGTAACACCAGTTTACTGCTAGGAGAAGTCAACCTCTATGCACCAGGGCAATCAACGTCACAGGATGCCCCAGTGGCCTTAGCCAGTGCATCTTTTTCTATTACTGCCGATGTGAATCAGTTGATGGCAGAAATTTCTGATGAGTCGGTTGATGAAGAACGCTTAGACTTGGCGCGAGAAGCTGAGATTAAACATAATTTAACCACTGTTGATCAGACATTTCTCCATATTGTCGAAACCTTAAAAAATCCCGAGCCGATTTCATTTCAACGGGTGAAAAAACCGGCAATTCCTCCCAAGATTGACCTGTCAACGCCGCCAGCTCAACCTTCACCATTTAAAGCGATCAAATTCCCCGTTTTTTCTCATCCACCACAGTCCAGTCCCAAAAATCAGCAGCCTCCAGAAAATCCCGCCAATTCTCCTGAGTCGGCAGCTGATAAGCCATTGCCAGAAGAGACGACTGCCGAGGCGACTAATGTGATTGATTTTACTAAAAAAATTCAGCAAAAAGCCAAGCAAAAAGATCAATCTTTTGAGTCGTTTCCGTTAGATGAAGCTGGAACAGCCCTGGAACCTTCTATTCCAGAATCCCGCAAACTTTCTGTGTTAGACACGGCTTTTCAAAAGCTAAATTTACAACAAAGGTTTTTGTCTCGCCTTAGTGCTTTGGCGAGTGATCGTGACTTACATCAATGGTTAAAGAGTCATTTTTCTAAGCTAGAAACTCCCAAACCATTAGAACCCGAACCATCTTCCCCAGAAGCAAGTGCGGTAGATCCGGTGGAAGATGAACCAAAGGAAGAGGCGATCGCTTGGGAAGATCAAGAGATTGTAGTGGATGATGAACTGGAAGCAGAAGCCACTAGCGGCAGCCAGCTTTTAGCGGACAAGAACGCCGATCTAGCGATCGCTGGATTGATTTTGCCCGAAGATGAACCCGTACCCAACCCACATTTAGAGATGTCCCCCGGGGAATTAATTGCCGGTCGTCCGGTTAAGTTGGTGGTGCGATTACCCGAACTGGAACCGCGTATTTATGTGAAACTATGGTTGCATGACAGACAAACTCGCACTCTGCTTGATGGTCCCCACTGGATTACGGATTTTTGGGCTACCGGCATGGGAGATATGGAAGCAACCATGCAGTTGCTTATTCCTTATGGGACGGCGGAAATTGAGTTAAATGCGATCGCGGTGGAAATGCAGACCGAAAGAGAAAGTCATAAGGTCACATTGTCTTGTCCCGTAGCACCGCCGACTCCTCCGTCATTACCCTTGGATAATTATTAAAAATCTAGCAATTTGCGGATTTATGAAATAGAAAAAACCTGTGATTTCCGCGCGGGAATCCAGAAAACCTCTGTAATTCATCCAATAAAAACCGCTATAACAAACAGAAAATAAACCGGGTTTCTGCGACAATATGACAAATAAGAAACCCGGTTTCTGAAGCTATTCAAAAATATGATATAATAGTCATAAACGTTAGCGAGGTACTAATTATGTTATCAACAGATATTAGACAAGAATCAATGGTTAAAAGAATTGAGCAAGTTGTATCCGTCATCATGGAAGAACGTCCTATATTTAAGGAGGATCTGGATTATGCCGAAACCGTACAAGATTTAGTGGATGCTTTTCAAAGAAACTTATCTTTTGAAGAATTTAATGCTACCTCAGATGACGAACTAAAAAAACATAGTACAGAAATAATGGCAATAGAACTTTTGGGAAAAATTGGTGAAGCTTTTACTCCCGAACAAATGGCAATTTTTGAAGACGCGATTAAACGGAAATAAAAAATTATGAATTATTTACTAGATACTAACATCGTTTCTTTGGCCGTTAGAAAAAATCCTCAAATTCGTCAAAAAGTTAAGGATATTAAAAGTCAAAAGAAAAGTATATTTATTAGTTGCATCACTTATTTTGAAATTAGGCGAGGTTTTTTAGCGGTTGATGCACCTAGACAAAGGAGAGAATTTGAGGAATTTTGCCAAATTTATCCGATTATTCTTTTAGATGATTTGGCAATTTTAGAAAAAGCCGCTGAAATCCATGCTAATCAGAGATTAAGGGGTTTACCGATTCAAACTGAGGATATCTTAATTGCGGCGACTGCGATGGTCAAAGATTTAATTATGGTTTCTAATGATACTGATTTAGCTAGGGTTGAGGGTTTGAATTTAGAGAATTGGGTAGAATTATACTAACTTCCTCCTTGAATCAAGTTATCGCCGAAATATTAACCACAGTTGAAACTCCAGAAAATTTAAATAATTCGCCGGTTTGCCAGTTATTAAATTTATTAAAAGAAAAGCGATGTTTAATCATTATTGATGATGTGCAGCATATCTTTACTCCGGGACAATTCGCTGGACAATATCAAGCTGAATCTAAAGATTATCAAAAGTTTTTCACAGCGATCGCTGAAACAGAGCATCAAAGTAGTATTATCTTAATCAGTCAAGAAAAATGTGCTGAGATGCAATGTTTAGACGATCGCCTATATCCCGTTAAAGCTTTAGACTTATTAGGTTTAGATGACATTAATATTTTAGACAATACAGGTTTAAATAATCAAGATAGTTGGTTAAAATTAATTCAGCTTTATCAAGGCAATCCCAGTTACTTAAAAGATATTGCCAGGTTAATTCAAGATGTTTATGATGGTGATGCAGCAGATTTTTTGGCAGAAACTAGCTTGGTTATTACTCAAAATATGCAATTTTGTTTTAACGATTTATTTAACAGAGTATCACCAATTGAACAGCAAATTATTTTAGAGTTCAGTAAATTAGAGCAACCTATGTCGAGAGAAGAATTAAAAGAAAATTTAGCTTTGTCTTCAGTGGATTTTGTTAAGGGTTTACAATCTTTACAATACAGATATATAGTCACAAAGATTAAGTCGGATAAAATTTTGTTTAAATTGTCTCCATTGTTTAGGGAATATGTGATAAATTTTTGCAAAAATTGAGTGAATATAGCGTAAATAACGGCAAAGAAACCAAGAAACCGGGTTTCTGCGACGATTTTTGCAATAATACCGAGATTTAAAAAAAGAAACCCGGTTTCTGAAGCCAAAAAGCGATCGCCTCTTTGCCACAAACCAAGAAACCGGGTTTCTGAGATAACTTTGGTTACAATACCGAGAATTCCAAAAAGAAACCCGGTTTCTGAACCACAGGCGATCGCCAAGTGTTAATTCATTGGAGAATAACGGCTTTTTCAAAGGATATCCGTTCAATTTCTTGACTGGCATTTTCTAGTTCTACTGGCAATTCTATCCCCTGTCCTTGATTGACTTTTGACACTAGCTTGTACAGCGCGATCGCCGCATTTTGATTGAATCTAAAAATCTGACAAAAATGTTTATCTCCTTTAACAATCTGAAATTTTTCTCCAGCAATCGTATCCGTTTCTACGGTCATAGTAAACTGATGCGGCTCCGTGCCGATGAACGCAGTAACTTGGAAGTTTTTCAAATCGCTGCTTGGTTCTATTGAGAGCACTTTGACATTCATAGTATTGTGCAAAAATTCAAAAAATTGCTATTTGACTCCAAACCCTTAAAAATTCATCTACCTCCATTTTATAGCTTGTCCCTTCCCACGGATCTCTAATCAGCACGAGTCCTCTATAATTAAGGCCATCAACGACAACAACATGAGCGATGCGACTGCCAAATTCTTTCATTTGAGCCAGCCACGGTTTTTGAGTATTTAATAACAGCTTAAAAGCAGCCAAAGGCGTTGATACGTCAATATAACCACCTTGCCACCGCTTAGAAGCAATAGGAGCAAGCTGATTCAGTGCCTCGGCAATTTCTTCAGCCGATGTCGGGGCTCCAGTTAAATTTTCAATCGTGGCTTGGTTTATATTAGTAATTCCCCAGGCTTCTATCAGCATTTGGGCGCTGGCAGAACCACAAGATAAATTACTTCGCTGCCTGACAACTCTCGGATCAACAACCTCATCAATGACAGCCCACCGACCTCCAGCACCTAAAAGTATTGGTGGCTCTTGTTTTGGTTGGGGGGTTATGTTGGGTTCTTCAGGGATGACAATACTCCTTGGTAAATCATGGGGTAATTCATCTATTGTAAAGAGCGATCGCCCCTTAGTCCACAAACCAAGAAACCGGGTAACTGCCTCCAATTTTTGCCACAATACCGAGATTTAAAATAAGAAACCCGGTTTCTGAGACTCCAGCGATCGCCCCTTAGTCCACAAACCAAGAAACCGGGTTTCTGCGACGATTTTTGCAATAATACCGAGATTTAAAATAAGAAACCCGGTTTCTGAAGCCAAAAAGCGATCGCACCAAACCAAGAAACCGGGTTTCTGAGATAACTTTGGTTACAATACCGAGATTTAAAATAAGAAACCCGGTTTCTGAGACTCCAGCGATCGCACCTTTGCCTGAAATAACCGAGTTTCTGCGACAACTTTTGCCACAATAGCGAGATTTAAAATAATCCCAAATCCGGTTCCCGCTAAGACGCGAAACCTGAGCGGGGGTAAAGCCCTGGGGCGGAAATTACAGATTCCTTAACACCTACATTTGCGTAAAAAAAGTTAATCGGTTGGATAAATAATAAAGTCCTGTACCAATAATCATTCCCAGGATATAACCTTGAGGCACTAACAAAGCAAAAAGCCCCACAATTAAGGCAATTATAAACTTGCTTCGTTCCGCAGCTTGGTCAGCAATCAATAACAGCAAAGTTAAAGATTCAAATAAAAGAATTACTCCCAAAATTGGCTGGGGAAAAACTTGCACAACTTCGCCAAAAACCGGGCTAAAAAATAAGCCAATAATTAAATACATTGAACCATATAAAATAACGGAACCCCCCGTGCGGGCACCGAGGGCATAATGACCCGCTAAACCGCCACACCCATGACACACCGGAATTCCGCCAAAAAAAGGTGCAATTACATTCGCGATCGCATAAGTCAGACCAATTCGTCTAATGGAAACCCTTTGCTCTGGAAACAAATCTTTTACCGTCTGCTCCGTGGCAATCAAAGAATTGGAAATTGACAAAGGAATTTGTGGTAACGCTAAAATCACAAAACCAGTCAAAATATCTGACCATTTCGGCTGATAAAATTCGGGAATTGCTAACCCAATATTTGACCCGATCTCCTGAAAGTTTAAACTAAACAATCCGGCATATAACAATCCCAATAAAATCACCGCAATTCCGGCAGGAATCCGACTAGATTTTGGGGTAGTAATCAGAATTAAAAATCCTAAAGCGGCGATTATATAGCCGGGAATTCCTGCTGAGGGAATATAAGTTTTGAGAGCTAGGGATGCTAAGGAAAGTCCTAAGCCAAATTGAAGCCCCCGCACCACACATAACGGAATCAACCGAGCCAGTAAATTCAGACCCCCACTGAGGGTAAGTATCAGCATAAAAATGCCAATGGCTAAACCGGCACCAAACAAAATTTCCCCAGGTACTTTTTGGGTAATAACTAATACTGCCATCGCTTTCAGGGGCTGCATGGGCATGGGTAAGCCATAGAAAAACCCGGCGAACATCTGAGAAATACCAAAGATAATAAAGACACTGGCACTATTTAAATTAACGGCTTGAATCATGCCGACAATTAAGGGTAAGTCAGTGCCGATATCCCCGAAACTGCCCGCGATTTCATGGCGATTAAATTGAACTTTTTTACCAAATTTACCAAACATGAATGATTTTTACTCTATAATTGTAGTAGTGATTATTAGCGATTATTAGCGATTATTAGCGATTATTAGCGATCGCATTTACACCTAAAATTTAGGCTTTTGTCAATCCCCGGATGATCTTAGTTATTGGTTGTTGGTTGTTAGTTGTTTGTTCAGCAGCCATCAACAAATAACAAATAACCAACAACCAACAACAAATAACCAATAACGAATAACAAAGAACAAAGAAGACAAGTAATTGATATCTTGGTTTTATCCATCATCGAATCACATCAAAAAGCCAAAATATCTATGACATCTATGAATCGCCCAGATATCCCTGCTTATACTTGGAATCGTCCCATTGGTCTTGGTTGGGACAACCCCTACACTGTCCGATATGCCAGTAATTTAGACGATGGCCCTTGGCATGGTATGCCTTTGGGAGGATTTGGGGCTGGTTGCATTGGCCGATCGCCTCGCGGTGACTTTAATCTCTGGCACCTAGACGGGGGCGAACATACATATAAAACCTTGCCCGCTTGTCAATTTAGCGTCTTTGAAGAAGCCAACGGACGGCGGCAAGCTTATGCCATGTCCACGGAACCGCCAGAAGATGGCAGCCTTTCCGCCTGGAAATGGTATCCCCCATCAACCCCAGAGAAAACCACCGGGACTTATCACGCTTTATATCCCCGTAGTTGGTTTGTCTATGAAAATGTGTTTCAAGCGGAACTAACTTGCGAGCAGTTTTCCCCGATCTTGCCGGGAAATTACCAGCAAACCAGTTATCCCGTAGCGATATTTGAATGGACAGCCCATAACCCCACAGACCAACCCATCACCGTGAGTATTATGCTCACCTGGGAAAATATTGTCGGTTGGTTTACCAATGGGTTGAAAAATCCCGAGGTGAAAGTGCGGGATGATGGATCGCCGGTTTATGAATACCAACCCCGCTGGGGAGAAAGTACCGGCAATATCAATACTTTAGTAGAAGATTTCCACCGCATTGGCTGTTCCATGACTGGAACCATCAGCAGTCCCGAACCCCAAGAAGGGGAAGGAAGTTTAGCGATCGCCACCATGACCAACGCAGCGGTCGAAGTTTACTACCACACCCGATGGAATCCTACCAGCAATGGTGCCGATATTTGGAACTACTTCGCCAAAGACGGCTTTTTATTAGACCAGGAAGACGAAAAACCCGCGGCGCCGGGAGAACGCATAGCCGTAGCTTTGGCGGTCAAATTTACCCTCAGACCGGGCAAAACCCGGAAAATTCCCTTTATTCTGGCTTGGGACTTGCCCGTGACGGAGTTTGCCGCTGGGGTGTGGCAATACCGCCGTTATACGGACTTTTTTGGTCGCAACGGTCAAGGAGTTTGGTCAATGATTCGGGTTGCTTTGAAAGACTACGACTTATGGCGCAGTCAAATTCAAGCCTGGCAGCAGCCGATATTAGATCGACAAGATTTGCCCGGTTGGTTAAAAATGGCCTTATTTAACGAGCTCTACATTCTCACCCAGGGGGGTACCCTCTGGTCGCCTGCGGATGAAGAAAATCCCCAGGGACGGTTTGCGGTGCTGGAATGTCTGGATTATCGCTGGTATGAAAGCCTGGATGTCCGATTGTATGGGTCTTTTGCCCTACTGATGCTATGGCCGGAGTTGGACAAATCGGTGTTGCGGGCTTTTGCTCATGCCATTCCTACCAGTGATGATACGGTGCGGATTATTGGCTATAACCAAGCCCAAGCGGTGCGCGGCATTACCGGGGCAACCCCGCACGATTTGGGGGCACCGAATGAGCATCCTTGGCAAAAAAGCAATTATACCAGTTATCAAGACTGTAATTTATGGAAAGATTTGCCCTGTGATTTTGTGTTGCAGGTCTATCGGGATTTCCTGCTGACTGGGGCGGATGATTATGAGTTTTTATGCGAATGTTGGCCTTCGATTGTGCAAACTTTGGCTTATTTGAAAACTTTTGACCTTGACGACGATGGAATTCCCGAAAATAGTGGGGCGCCTGACCAGACTTTCGATGATTGGCGGATGCAAGGGGTCAGCGCTTATTGCGGGGGCTTATGGTTGGCGGCTTTGGAAGCAGCGATCGCGATCGGCAAAACCTTAATCGATCACCCACCGATTAATGGCATTTATGATTGGCCAATTCCCGATCCAGAAACAGTTAAATCCACCATAGAAACTTATTCTCATTGGTTAGAAAAAGCCAAACCAACCTATCAAGAAAAACTCTGGAATGGTCAATATTATCGCCTGGATAGTGAAAGCGGTTCTGAGGTGGTGATGGCTGATCAATTATGCGGTCAATTTTATGCCCGATTATTGAAATTACCAGATATTGTGCCGCCCGAGCGCGCCGAATCTGCCTTAAAAACTATCTATGACGCTTGCTTCCGAAAATTTCAAAACGGTGAATTTGGCATGGCCAATGGAGTCATGCTGGATGGTTCTCCAGAAAACCCTAAAGCCACTCATCCCCTAGAAGTTTGGACGGGAATTAACTTTGGGTTAGCCGCATTTATGTTACAAATGGGGATGAGAAATGAGGCTTTTGAAGTTGCCAAAGCGGTGGTAAATCAAGTATATGAAAATGGCCTGCAATTTCGCACTCCTGAAGCGGTGACTGCGAATCAAACTTTCCGGGCAAGCCATTATCTTCGGGCTTTGGCAATTTGGGGTATTTATGGCATTTTAACTGATTTTAAATTACCGGCACATTTTTGATTTTTGCGTTTAACTTCATTAAAATTAGAGCCAAAAATAGCGGCGATCGCGGTGATTTTTTGGCTGAATTATCCGCACCATTGTATGCGACCCCCCTGTATGCCACCCCCTGGGATTAACCTGCGATCCCCCGATAGCCGCCCCCGCCCCTATTGGCTCCTCCTACCGTATTCCGTATAAATACTGTATTTCGTATAAACATTCCGTATAAATACGGATGTTTGACGGGGCTTAACTTTACCAAATCTTTAAGAAAATCCGTAAAAACCACAAAAATTATCAAAATAGTATCAAAATAGTTTAAAGATTTGGTAAAGTTAACCTTGATTAGTAAAATTTTTGCCCAAGTTATACTGAACTGCGTCAAGCTTACGGTAAGGCGATTAAAGCGCAGCTGGTGAGAAGTGTCAGCCCCAGCGATCGCCCCACTCGTGTTTCCATCCAATAAGCTAAATTAGCCGACATTTTTGTACTCAACATGAAATTTATGAAAAGCCTAGCGTATTGTTGAAATCAGCTAGGTTTTTTTATCATAAAATCGCAGCCTTACAGGTCTCACAGCAGTAAGCAGCCCCTTTCCAAGGGGCTGTTGGGGGATTGTTAGTGGAAATCCGCAGGCAGTCAGCTTAAATTCAAATTGCGATCGCGATCGCTGCCATCAATGCAATATCTCAAAGCAGCCGTAGCGCCCAAATCCGTTTGACTCACCAAACCCAAAACACATTGGGAAAAACTCGCGGGTAACAAGCTACGACGACAGTGGTCTAAAATAGCCGGAGCATCCGCCGCCGTACCCACTTTACTAATATCCACCACACAAGTTGCCAAATCTACAGGACGACGCACCCGCCTACAAGTCTTCAGGGCATCCTCAGCCAGAATATCCGTACCCCCGGCGATATTCACCACACAACTGGCCAAATTTTCTGGGTACAGACTTTGGCTACAACTTTGAGCAACTTCTTGGGGACTCAGATTCAACTTCATTAAAGCCCCGGCACATTGATCGTACTTATTTTTCGCCGCGATCGCAGGATGCGCCAAAGGCATCACAGAGAATACCAAGGGCAAAGCAGCAATCACCAAATGCTTAATGGCGATCGTTTTCCTTCTAGCGGGAGAATGCCCAGGAGTTTTGGTCGGTTTTTCTTTCATAAATAGCCTACAAAAATTGATCAAGTTTTATAGATGAATTGTAATCGGTGATTGCTGGCAGTTGACTGGTAAAGGCAAGATAGGCAGTCGCGATGAACTGCGTACACCGCCAACCATGAAAATGTGTTACATTGCGCTTATGGCCGACACAAAGGTTGTGGCTCAGTGGCGC
>FWWL01003677.1_pt1 | contig 27449 bp, 20 predicted proteins | sample 2228331 | NCBI WGS metagenome assembly FWWL01 (sample SAMEA103939775, study PRJEB20133) | metagenome
CCAACAGAAATTGACAATAATCTAATCGTGTAACCTTGCTCATACTTATATTTTACCACATGCGCCTAGGTTGCGTAAGTCCTACCCTGTTCATCCTCGTCTTCCTCGGAGTGCTGTGGTTTCTCAGCCTCCTGCTCGCTGCGATGCGCGGCTAGACCTTGTCACCCAGGCCACCCCGTCTTGCTCCCGCGGGACGGGGTGTTTTTGTTGCCCCTCTCCTAACCCATGCTATAATGTAAACGTCAGACTGAGAAGTTACAAGCACGCCGGGCGTGGAGAGTGACTATGGTCAATCAAGAAAATCTGGACCTCAGAAATCGTACGCTGGGCATTCTGATGCGCAGAGCCCGTGAACGTGCACGGCGCACGGTTGAAGAATGCGCTGATGTGCTGGACGTTTCACCGGAAGCGTACGCGGCTTACGAAGATGGAACCGCCTATATTTCCCTGCCCGAGTTGGAGATTCTAGGACGTTACCTGGATACACCCTTGCGCGAGCTGCGCGATGGCCCGCTGGTTCCGGAGGAAACTGACGACGAGATGCCAGATCTCCCGCGTGCGGAACTGTTTATCCCGCTGCGTCAGCGTCTCCTGGGCGTGAGGCTCCAGCAAGCCCGCCTGGAAGCGGGGCGTACGCTGGAAGACCTGGCGGCCATGACCGGGTTGCCACTTGAAAAACTCCAGGCCTATGAATACGGCGAAGAACCCATCCCTCTGGCTTTACTTGAATCTTTGGCTCGCACCCTGGGCGTGCAATTTGAGTACTTCCTGGAACGCGACAACAAAATTGGCGAATGGCATCGCCGCCACGAAGAATTCACGCAATTCCTGGAGCTGCCCCCGGAGATGCGGGAATTTGTGCTCAAACCCATCAACCAGAGTTACATCGAAGTCGCCATGAAGTTAGCCAGCATGCCGGCGGGCGCGTTGCGTCAGATCGCCGAAGGCATTCTGGAAATTACGTTCTGATGTGTGCTTAAAAGGCTTTGGAGGTGATGAAATGGCAGAAAATGTGGCAGAATCGCTAAAGGCCGAAGGCCTGCGTCTATTTAACGAAGGCTTGCTAGAAGAAGCCGCGCGGCGTTTCACTGAAGCACAAGAGCATTTCGCCGAGCAGGGCCGTGAACTGGAAGCGGCGGAAATGCTGAACAACATCGGCGTCATCCACCGCAAGCAGGGCCATTGGGACGAGGCCTTGCAAGCCCTGGAGGAAGCGCGCCGCACTTTTGTACGCCTGCAGGATCGCTCCCGCGAGGCCCAGACTTTAGGCAACATGGCCAGCATCTACGCCTCCCTCAAGAAGCGGGAAGAAGCGCTGGACGCCTGGCGGCGCGCGGCGGAAATCTTTGGCGAGCTCAACGACCGGCAGCGCCAGGGCGAAACCCTGATGGCCCTCGGCATGGCCCTCTTCAAATCCGGACAACGCCAGGCCGGATTGGGAGCTTATCAGGCCGGCCTGGACCTGTTGGAGCGCCCCACCTTCTCCCAGCGTTTGACGCGCTTCCTCCTGGCCTTACAGGCCCGTTTGTTGGGGTAACCGCGTCGTAGTCACACGCCCCTCCCAACAGAGGGGCGTTTTTTATGGATGAAAAAGGGCTCACGCCTCACCACCTGGCATCGTTGTTGATGCTCCCCTTCCCGTGCCACCAGGGAGGAGCCGCGCCTCCGTCCCGTGGGCGCAGCGCGCCTTTATCCGTGGCCTCAACGGCCCGCCCATAGCGATTGCAATCCCCACTGTGCAAACGTCGCATTTCTACACCCCATCATGCGCAGTTTTCACTGCGGGCGATGAACGGAGGTGGGGAGTTGCCCCTGGCCTTAATGTTTCACGTGAAACATTGTTCTTGTCCGAGTGGCGTGCCTGGCTTATCGGATGGCGACTAAGACCGCGCCTGTGTCTGCGGAGACAGGGCTTGCCTCCAGCCAGGCATCACGTCAACGCACCCTGACTATCGGTTGACGGTAAAAACTGGCCTGAAAAGATAACTGCTCAGGTGTGGCGATTGAACTCGCCTCTGATGGGCTTATAGCCTGGCGTCCCTGACCCCCCTGTAGTCCCCCTAAAAGGTGAGACGGTGGCCCGCTAAGGTGAGCGGATACCCGTAGGGGCGGGATTTATCCCGCCCAGGGGGCGGGGGCAAGCCCTGGCCCCTACAACAGGCGCGGTTTTAACCGCTAGCCAATAAGCCACGGTGAGCAGTTACCTGAAAAGTACCATTGGGTATCCACAACACTCTAGACCTGGAAGGCGCGCCCCAAGCCGCATAAACCCGCAGACGATTCATCGTACGGCGGGGCACAATACTGCGCCTTACGAGATCCACTCCCGTGACCGCCGGGCACGCACGGGCCATAAGCCGATTGCCCTTTTGCCATTCTGGGGTATGATTAGCGCCTGACACCCATGCCTAGTGGAGGTGCGCGATGAAAGTGATTTTGCGGAAGAATGTGCCCGGCCTGGGACGTGTCAACGAGGTCAAAGAGGTGAGCGAGGGATACGCGCGCAACTACCTCATCCCCCGCGGACTGGCCAGCATCGCCTCTGAGGCGGCCCTGGAGCAGGTGCAGCGGCAACTACAGACGGAAAAAGAACGCAAGGCGCGGGAACGTTCCGAAGCCGAGGCCTTTGCGGCACGTCTGGGGGAGCTGACCCTGGTCTTCAAGGCCAAAGCGGGCGAGAAAGGCCGCCTCTACGGCTCGATCACGGCCCAACAGATCGCCGAGGCGATCGAAAAGCAGACGCATCGCTCATTCGATAAGCGTTGGATTGAGTTGGAGCAGCCTTTGCGGCAGTTGGGTGAACACGTGATACCGGTCAAACTGGAGGGTGGCGTACGCGCAACCGTCCGGGTTCATGTTGAAGCGGAGGCTTGATGGCAGAAGGGGTTGGTCAATGGTTGCGGCGCGCCCGTGAGGCGCGCAATTTGACGTTGGAAGACGTAGAGGCGCAACTGCGCATCCGTCGGCGCTACTTGAAGGCGCTGGAACAAGGCGATTACGCGGCCCTGCCTGGCGACCTGCAGGTGCGCGGCTTCTTGCGCAATTACGCGCGCTTCCTGGGCCTGTCGGCTGAAGAAGCTATCGCCCGCTACGAGGCGGATCTGGCCGGACGGCCGCTTCAGCCCATATCTCACGCGGTCCCCGTGGAGGCGCGCCGCCCGGTGCTGGAGCGTCCCTCGGTGTTTGCACCGATTGATGCGGTGGCGGAAGAGCAGCCGGCTCCCCTGGCTTTTTCCACGGGCAAACTGCAGATCCTTTTGGGGCTGGCGGTCATTTTCCTGGTCGTCGCCTTGACCTCGCTGAGCATCTCCTTGCTCAGCCATTCGGCGCCGGCGACGCCCCTGCCCTCGCCGACCCCGACGGTGCGGATCACCGAATCCCCGCTGCAGCCGGCTACCCCACCCACCTTCACGCCCGCCGCGGATGGTACAATTACCGTGCGTGTGGAAGCGCAAATCCACGCCTGGGTGCGCTTGACCGCGGATGGCGTGGTCGTCTTCCAGGGAATCGCAACACCCGGCACCCCGTTGGTGGCGCAGGGACGCGAAAAAGTCCTCGTGGAAACGGGGAGCGCTGGCTCTTTCCTGTTGTACGTTAACGATGTGCCCTGGGGCACCCTGGGCGCTCAAAACCAGATCGTGCGGCGTGCCTGGACACCTGCGGGGGAGACGGAACCTTAATGGCTGAGAAGCGCTTTTACATTGCCTCGCTGGGATGCCCGAAAAACACCGTGGACTCGCACGCCATGGCGCGTTTACTGCGGGCGGCGGGCTACGTGAGCACTGACCAACCCCAGGAAGCGGATGTGCTTATCGTGAATACCTGCGGCTTCATCGCGCCGGCACGCGCTGAGTCGCTGGAAACCATGCAGGGATTGGCCGAGCAGCGCCGTCCCGACCAGTTACTCATCGCTGCGGGGTGCTGGGCCCAGCGGGACGGGGAGCGCTTGATGGGGCTGGTCCCTCAGTTGGATGGCATCCTCGGCACGCGCACCTGGCACGAAATCGTCCCCCTGATCGAGCGCCTGCGCGCGCGTCAGACCCGCGCCCCCATCATCCACATCGAACGAGGTGCCTTTACCCTGCCCGAAGCCGCGGATACCGTCGGCTACGCCATCGAAGGGGCGACGGCTTTCCTCAAAATCGCTGATGGCTGCCATCGGCAGTGTGCCTTCTGTGCGATTCCTGCAATTAAAGGCACGGCGGTGAGCCGTCCTATTGAGGCTATTTTGCGCGACGTGCGCGCCTTGCAGGCACAGGGTGTGTTGGAGCTAATCCTCATTTCCCAGGATAGCACAACTTACGGCCAGGACCTGGGATTACGCGACGGCCTGGTGCAGCTTCTGGAGCGCCTGCTCCTGGAAGCGCCGGACATTCCCTGGATTCGCGTCATGTACGCTTATCCCGGCGCGATTTCGCCCCGCTTCATCGAGCTGATGGCGCGCGAACCGCGCATTCTCCCCTACGTGGATTTGCCCCTCCAGCACGCACATCCTGCCGTGCTGCGCCGCATGCGCCGCCCGGATAACGTGGATGAAGTGCGCCGCACCGTCGCGGCTTTGCGCGCCGCCATCCCCGATGTGGCTATCCGCACCGCTTTTATCGTGGGCTTCCCTGGCGAAACGGAGGAAGAGTTCCAGGCCTTGATGGATTTTGTACAGGAGATGGCCTTTGACCGCGTGGGCGTCTTCCTGTACTCGCACGAGGAAGGAACGCCGGCTTACGCCCTGCCCGATGATGTGCCTGACGCCATTAAGGAAGAGAGGCGCGAGCGCCTCATGGTGGCGCAGCAGGCGATCTCTCTTCAGCGTAACCTGCGCTTTGTGGGACGTCGCTTGCCCGTATTACTGGAAGGCCATGGGGATGAGCTCACCGTGGGGCGGACAGTTTACGACGCGCCAGAAATTGACGGCCTGGTGCTCATCCCGGGCCAACATCCCATTGGGCGGATCGTCACCGTGCAGATTGATGAGGCGATGGTTTACGACCTGGCCGGTCACATTGTCACACCGCGCCAGCGCCCCTCGCGCCGTCAGCGCTTGGGGTAGAGTACCCCCTTACAACGTCGCGCCGGTGGAGGAAGCCCTTCACCGGCGCTTTGGGTTTCAGGATGCCAGGGGCCGGGTTTGCCTCTGCCCCATGCGCATCACGTTAGGCCCCTGATCTATTGGCTGACGGTAAAAACCGGCACATGGATTAAAAAATCCCGGCGTCTCCGTGACCTGCTGCGCATAATGGGCGACCGCCCCTATAGATCGCGCATCCACACGCCTTCGGGATCGAAATAATCCGCTAACAGCTCGCGCATGGCCTGGGTGAATTTCTCGTTGCGCGGATGGAGGTTCCAGCGCTCTCGCACCGCCTGTGCGACCGCTTCGATGGCGTCAAGCTGGGCGAGCTGGGCTTCGGGAGCCATCGTCTGGGCGGGGGCCAGAATGCGGGTGCGGATGAGCGCGCCCTCACACACCACGTGCAGCGTAGAGGCGACCCACGCCGCGCCGAAACGCGCCTGGGCGATGCTCGTGAGCGCGCGTTCCCAGTCGCGCAGGAAGGGCGCGGCGCGATTCCACGGCACCAGCGACTCCACCGTTGTAACCAGAAACCCGCGCTCCCAGAGGGCCCTTTCGGCCCACCACCGCGGCGGCCAGAGCGCTTCGCCGGGCTCGCCGTCGCGGAAGCTGCTGATAACTTCCGGAAACTCTTGCTTGAGGAGGCGCTCCACCTCGCGCCGGATCAACGTGTTTTGCTCGCCAGGTCCCGACCACCCCAGGGTGATGCGGACCCAATCCTCCCGCCCCTGCTCCCGCAGCGCGAGGAAGGGGAGCCGCCAGGAGCCCGGCACGCTGCTGGTCAGCAGCGCCCATTCCAGCATGGAGGTAAGCCGCGCCCAGCTTAACGGCATGCCCAGGCTCAGGAGGCGGCGCTGGAGCTGGATGGCCGTATCCCAATCTTCTACCTCCAGTTCGGCGATGAGGGTGTCTTCTGGAATAACGGCAATGCGGAGCGTCGCTTCGCTGATGACGCCCCAATGACCGCGTTGACCCAGCAAGAAGGGGCGCGTGTCCATCTCGCCGGGCGCGGGACGTGAGAGCAGGAGCAGCCCACTGGGGGCAACGCCGCGTACCCCCAAAACGTGCGCCGCTAATCCCCCATCCAGGTAGTAAGGTGTCCAGCGCATGGTCGCTAACACCCCGCCGACAGTGCTCCCTGCATCGGCAAAGCGTAAGCCGGTCGTCATCCCCTGCGCGTTGAGCGTCTGTTCCAGGGTCTCCCAGCTTGTCCCGCTCTGCACGCTGACCTGACCGCTCTGCGCGTCCATGCGCTGGATGCGGTTGTAGCGGCTCATATCCAGCACCAGGTAAGCCTGCTCCTGCGCGAGCGGTACCGGCCAGTCACTGCCGCTGCCCCAGACGCGCAGCTTAAGCTCCCGTCCCGCCGCCCACAGCATCAGGGACGCGAGTTGCGTCTCGCTTTCCGGGTAGACCACGGCCAGCGGCAAGGCGGCGCCCAGATGGCGCGCCAGATAGCCACGATAACTTCTGCCGCACGCATGCTCGGTCAGCACGTCGCTTTCGGTCGAAAGGCGCCCGGCGCCGATGAGGTTTAGCAGGGAGCGATAGATGGGCTCCTCGAACGCCGGCGCGTTGAGCACCGGCGCCGCCCGGGCCGGCGGAGGGTCGGCGGGCAGCTCCGGCATCATTTGCCTGAGCGCCTTCCAGAACACCAGGAAGCGATCCGGGGTTGTGGCGGCGGGGAACATGCTGCGCAAAAAGCTCATGCCTCATCCTCCGGGAAGGTTTCAAGCAGCGTGAGGAACTCGCTCAAGATCATTGCCGTTGCCCCCCAGATGAGCGCGCCATCGTAGCGATAGGCGGGTGCGGTGATGCGCCAGCCCTCGCCCTCAAAGGTGACGCTCTCAAGCGTTTCCGGGGCCCAGAAGGCCGCCAGGGGGACGTAGATCACGCGCGCCACCTCATCGGGATTGGGGGATGGCTCTGGCAGGGGAGCTGCCCAGGCCACGTAAGGTGTGATCAGCATGTTGCTGGGCGGCACGTAAAGCGGGGTGAGATGCCCTAACAGTGTAAAATGCGAACGCGGCACGCCCAGCTCTTCCTCAGCTTCCCTCAATGCGGTTTGCTTAAGATTGCTATCTTGGCAATCCAATCTTCCGCCAGGGAAGCTTATTTCCCCTTTGTGATGATTGAGCCGTATCGAACGCTGCGTCAGCAGCAACTGCAGCTCTCCCGCTCGCGGGGCCAGGATGAGCAGCACCGCCGCCTGGCGTGGCGTGACGCCGTCCGGCGGCGTGAGGGAGCGCCCGACCGGGGCCATGCGCAATTGGGCGCGCGGGCCGGGCAGCGGCTCCCGGAGCTTCTGACGCAGGTGCTTCAGCACAACTTCGGATTGTTTCGCATCAAAGCGTTTCATGCTATGATTATAGCGCAAATTTGTAACGGATCATGGGGGGCGCTTCCGGGTATCTGGTATGTGGTTTGCAATCGGTGCTCTGGTGGCAACTACTGGCGGGCCGCCCCTGCCCTGGGCGACCGCGAGGGTCGCCCCTACTTTGCAAAAAGAGGACGAGATGAATGCATGGCGTTTGATGATTTTGCTGGTGCTGTTGGTGAGCAGTTGTAGAGTTTTTCCGGTTTCGCCAACGGGATCTCCCCCGACACCTACGTACAAGCCTACGGTGCTCCCTACCCCCACCTTGACGCAGCCTTCCCCGCTTACGCTGGAGGTCTGGATCCCCGATAGCTGGATGGCCTCCCTGGATGAGCCCACTGGACAGGTGCTCCAGGAGCAGGTGCGCGCTTTTGAGAGCGCCTATCCCTCCTACCGCGTCCGTCTGCACGTCAAGAAGGCGACGGGCGCGGGGGGAATCTTCGATTTGATCAGCACGGCTCTGCCGGTGGCGCCCTCTGTGCTGCCAGACCTGGTGTTGTTGGATCAGGCCGGGTTGCGGGAAGGGTATCAAAAGGCGCTGCTTAGCCCCCTGGAGGTGGCCCCGGAACGCAGTGCGGATTGGTGGGCTTTCGCGCAGGAGGGGGCGACCTTTGGGGGACAATGGTATGGCGTCCCCTACCTGGTGGATGTGGAGCATGCGCTGGTCGTGCCGAAGGCGGATGCGCCTTTACCCCTTACCTGGGATTTGGTGTTGCTGCAGGGCTATCAGGTGCTCATCCCCGCCGGGGCCGCTGAACTGGCCGACCCGGCCCTGGTGGCATGGTACCTGAGCACGGGAGCTTCTCTGGTGGATGAGCGCGGGAATCCTTACCTGGAGCGCGCTGGTTTGGAGACGCTCTATCGTTTTGTGCGTACCTTGCAGCAGGGCGGCTGGCTGCGCGCAGCTCAGGTGCGCGGTCTCGCGGATGCACGCGCCTGTTGGGATGTGTTCGAGCGGGGGCAGGGTAGCCTGACGGTTGTGCCGGCGGGTGCTTTCTGGGGAACTGGCAGCAGTCGCGGCGTGCCCATGCCCCTGCCGGCATTGGAGCAGCCCCCCATCACGTCGGTGACGCGCCTGCTGTTGTGGGGACGGGTCAATCAGGACCCCAAACGCCTCGCGGCGACCCAGGCCCTGCTCGATTGGTTGACCGCGCCGGAGCAGGTGAGCGCGCTTAGTAAGACGGCGCAGATGCTGCCGGTGAGTCGCGCGGCGCTCGCGCTCTGGGAGTTGCAACCGGACCAGGCGGCTACTTTGTACACCATCCTGGAGACGGGCGTGCTCATGCCGCCCTCGCTGGTGGATCAGGCGGTGCGGCGTGCGCTGCAGGCCGGATTGCTAGAGCTGCTCACCTCGGAGGAGGTGACGCCGGAAGCGGCGGCGACGGTGGCGCTGACGCGCCTGCGGGAGTGAGGGCCGCCATGGATGCGCTGCGCGAGCAGGCCTGGCATCTGGTGCGTGCAGCCCTGGCGGCTGTGGATCCGGCCCAGGCGGTGACGCAGGCCCTGGCCCGTCTGCCTTTGCCCGCGCAGCCGGTGTTCCTGCTGGCGGTGGGGAAGGCGGCTCCGCGCATGGCGCTGGCGGCGTACCCGTACCTTGCGCCTTACCTCTGGCGGGCGCTGGTCATCACCGCGCGCGGCCATACGCACGGCCAGGCTTTCCCCGCGGGCTGGACGGTGTGCGAGAGCGCGCATCCCGTGCCCGATGAGGCGGGGGCGCGCGCTGCCGCGCTGGTGGAGGCTACGGCGCGCGCGGCGCCGGCGGATGCACTTTTGCTCTTCTTGCTCTCCGGTGGAGCCTCTGCCCTGCTGCCCGCGCCGATGCCCGGCCTCACGTTGGAGGATGTGCAACGCACCACGGAGTTGTTGTTGCGCAGCGGGGCCACCATCCACGAGGTGAACGCGGTGCGCAAGCATCTGGAGCGACTGAAGGGCGGCGGCCTGGCCCGACTGTGGGCGCCGCGCCCCATCCTGGCCTTGCTGCTGGCGGACGTGGTGGATGAGGATCCGGCTGTGATCGGTTCGGGCCCCGTCACCCCCGACCCGACGACGTATGCCCAGGCATGGGCCATCCTGGAGCGGTATGCGCTGCTGCCGCAGCTCCCTGCGGCGGTGGTGGCGCACCTGCAGGCGGGACGGCGGGGCGCGCTCCCCGAAACGCCCAAGCCCGGCGAGGTGTGCTTTGCGCGCGTGACCCAGCAGGTCGTGGCCGCCAATCGCCATGCCCTGCTGGCCGCGCAGATGGCGGCGCAGGCGCAGGGCTATCATACGTTGAACCTGGGGGCTTTTCTCGAAGGTGAGGCGCGCACGGTGGGACGGGTGGTGGCCGGGCTGGCGCGTAGCATCCGACGCCACGCGCTGCCGCTACCGGCGCCGGCGTGCCTGCTCTGGGGCGGCGAGACGACGGTCACGGTGCGCGGTTCGGGGCGCGGCGGGCGCAATCAGGAGCTGGCCCTGGCCGCGGCCCTGGCGTTGGAGGGGGTGCCCGGTGTGGGCGTGCTGGCCTTCAGTACGGACGGACGCGATGGGCCGACCGATGCCGCGGGGGCCTTTGTGGATGGCACGACGGCGGCGCGGATGCGTGCCGCGGGCGTGGATCCGCTGCAGGCCCTGGCAGAGAATAACAGCTACGCCGCGTTAGGAGCTGCCGGGGCGCTGCTGCGTAGCGGCCCCACGGGCACGAATGTCAACGATCTGGTGGTGGTGCTGGTGGTGTAAACGGGGCTATTTGCGGCGTTTTTTCTCGCCGGTGAGCTGCTTTTGCCAGGCGTAAAGGTAGGTGAGCGCTTCCAGCGGGGTCAGGCTGTTCACGTCCAGGGCGCGCAGCTCGGCCAGGATGGGGTGTTCCTGGGCGATGAGGAGGGGCTGGAAGACCTCTTCCGTTTCGGGTTGGCCGGGGCGGAATTCCCCACTTTCCAGTTGTTTGAGCAGCGCTTCCGCACGGTGAATGACCGGCGCCGGGATGCCGGCCAGGCGCGCCACGTGAATGCCGTAGGAGCGGTCGGCCCCGCCCGGCACGACCCTGTGGAGGAAGATCACCTCGTGCCCCTCTTCCTTCACGGCCAGGTTGAAGTTGCGAATGTGCGGCAGGGTGTCGGCCATGGCGATCAGCTCGTGGTAGTGGGTGGCGAAGAGGGTGCGCGCGCGTCGCTCCGGGTGGTTGTGGAGGTATTCCACCACGGCCCAGGCGATGGCCATCCCATCGTAGGTGCTGGTTCCCCGCCCCACCTCATCCAGAATGAGCAGGCTGCGCGGCGTGGCGTGATTGAGGATGTTGGCCGTTTCCACCATCTCCACCATGAAGGTGGATTGTCCGGCGGCCAGCTCATCCGCTGCACCGATGCGTGTGAAGATGCGATCCACCAGGCCGATATGCGCCTCCTCCGCCGGCACGAAGCTGCCGATTTGCGCCAGCAGGACGATGAGCGCGTTCTGGCGCAGGTAGACGGACTTGCCCGCCATGTTGGGCCCGGTGATGATGTGGATGCGACTGGCCTCGTCCATCACCAGGTCGTTGGGGATGAAGGGTTCGGAACGGGTACGTTCCACCACCGGATGGCGCCCGTTGAGGATGCGCAGGATGGGCTGATGGTCGAAGGTGGGGCGCGTGTAGTGGCGCTGGACGGCGATTTCGGCCAGTGCGGCGGCGACATCCAGTTCGGCCAGGGTGGCGGCGAGCTTGAGGAGGCGCGGCGCGTGGCGTGCAACTTCGGCGCACAGCTCGCGGAACAGGCGCAGCTCCAGCTCGTTGATGCGCTCTTCGGCGTTGAGTACCAGGCTCTCGTATTCCTTCAGATCCGGCGTGATGAAGCGCTCCCCGTTGACCAGCGTCTGCTTGCGGATGTAGTCTGCCGGTACGCGATCCAGGTTGGCCTTGCTCACCTCGATGTAGTAGCCGAAGACCTTGTTGTACCCCACCTTCAAGCTGCGGATGCCGGTGCGTTCGCGTTCGCGCGTCTCCAGGCTGGCGATCCAATCGCGCGCGCTTTGGGTGGAGCGCACCAGTTGATCCAGGTCCTGCGAAAAGCCGGGGCGGATGAGGCCGCCGTTGGTGGCCTGCGCGGGAGGCTCGTCCACCAGCGCGTTGCGGATCAGGTCCGCCAGGCCCGCCGGAGCATCCAGTGCGGCGATGAAGGGGCGCGCGTGGGCATGGCCGCAGCTTCCCAGCAGGGCGCTCAGATCGGGGACGGCGCGCAACGCCTGACTGACGCCCAACAAATCGCGCGGCGACGCTTTGCCCGCCACGACGCGGTTAACGATGCGTTCCAGGTCGGGCAGGCCGCGCAGGGTCTGGCGCACGCGCGCGCGCGTCAGGCCCTCCTGGACGAACAGCTCAACCTGATCAAGGCGCGCGTTCAGGGCGGCGCTATCCAGCAGGGGATGACGCAGACGCGCCAGCAGCAGGCGCCCGCCCATGGCGGTGAGGGTCTCGTCCAGTACGCCCAGGAGGGAGCCGCGCTTCTCGCCGCGCAGCGTTTCGGTAATTTCCAGGTTACGCCAGGTGGACGCATCGAGGAGCATGAACTGATCGGTGTTGTAGGTGCGCAAGCCGACGATTTGGGGCAGCAGGCCGCGCTGGGTCTCCTGGAGATAGGCGAGCACGGCGCCGGCGGCGCGCACGGCGAGGGGCAGGCCCTCGCAGCCGAAGGCGCTGAGGGTGCGCGTGCCGAAGTGCGTGTTGAGGAGCTGGCGCGCGCTATCTTCCTCAAAGCGGTAGAGCGGCCACGGCGTAAAATGCATGCCGGGCAGGCCGCTCAGGTTTGCTTCGGGGCGGGCGGCGGGCTGGTCAGGCGTGCGTTCTTTCCAGGATGGGGTTTGCGGGACCAGCACCTCACGCGGCGCCAGGCGGGCCAGCTCGCGGCGCACGGCCAGGAGGATATCGCCGTTCTCCGCTTCAAGTTGCGTGGTGGCGAACTCGCCGGTCGAAATTTCGGCGTAAGCCACGCCAGCGCGCGTGTTTTCTATGATGACGGCGGCCAGGTAATTGGGCCGCTTCTCGTCCAATAGTGTGGGTTCCAGCAGTGTGCCCGGCGTGACGACGCGCAGCACACTGCGCTCCATCGGGCCGCGCCCGTCCGGCTCGCCGATCTGTTCGGCGATGGCGACGCGGTAGCCCTTCTCCAGCAGGCGCGCCAGGTAAGTCTCCACGGCGTGATGGGGCACCCCCGCCATGGGGATGCGTTCCCCTTTGGCGACGGGGCGCGACGTAAGTACAATATCCAGCTCCTGCGCCACGATCTCCGCGTCCCGGTCGAAGGTCTCGTAAAAGTCCCCCAACCGGAAGAACAGGATCGTATCTGGATATTGCGCCTTCAGGTCAAGATATTGTTGGCGGACGGGTGTCGTCATGAGGGCCATTATACACAGCGTGGGCAGATGGGCAAATCCGCGCTGGGCGGGCGTTTGGGGCGTTGGTATAGGTGTTAATGGAATCTACTGCAAAAAGGTTGTTCATCGGCTAGCGGTTAAAACCACCCCTGTTTTCTGCGGGATATTGAAAACTAAAAATTTGCTCTACTTGCTTGCAGAGCATCGTAGGGGCGCAGCGTCGCCCGGCTATAAGCCCATCAGCGGCGATTTCGATAGGGGCGACCGCGAGGGTCGCCCCTACAAGGCTGTTCACGGGGTATGGTTTTGGTGGCGCATGGGGTGCAGTAGCACCGCGTATCGGGCGCATCGTAGGGGCGCAGCGTCGCCCGGCTATAAACCCATCAGCGGCGATTTCAATCGCTATGAGTAAGCAGTTACCCCTCACATATTTTTCAGGAATGATGTATAATATCCACACAAGCGCGTTTCCCATAATTCGAATCGGTGATGTGTTTTTGGCCTGTCTTTGTCCTGGCGCAAAGATGGGCTTTATTTTTGAGATTTATTTTCATGAGGAGGAACCTGTGATGGCACACCAACAACAATTTTATCAGGAAGAAGAACCTCCGCAGATGGAGGAAAAGCCGCCTTCCCCATGGGACTCGGTCCCCATGGAGCAATGGCGCGATTGGCGCTGGCAGTTGGCGCACCGTTTGCGCACCGTTGAAGATTTTGCCCGGGTGATTCGCCTGACACCTGAAGAGGTTGAGGGACTTTCCGCACCGGGGCATTTTCATGTCGAGGTGACGCCTTACTTTGCCAGCCTCATGGACCCAGAGGATCCGCACTGTCCGATTCGGCGTCAGGTTGTACCCACATCACAGGAATTAGTACCGTTTGATGCGGCCATGGCCGACTCGTTGAACGAGGATGCCCATTCCCCCGTCCCCGGCCTGGTCCACCGCTACCCGGATCGCGTGCTGATGCTCACCACCACGGTCTGCGCCAGTTATTGTCGCTTCTGTACGCGCAGCCGCCTGGTCGGCAATACCCGCCAACAGTTCAACCGTGAGGTGTATGACCAGCAGATCGCCTATATCGCGGCCCATCCCGAAGTGCGCGATGTGTTGCTTTCGGGCGGCGATGCGCTGTTACTGGCGGAGCCGGTGCTCGAAAATTTGCTGCAGCGCCTGCGCGCTATCCCCCACGTGGAGGTGATCCGCCTGGGGACGCGCGTCCCCGTCTTCCTGCCGCAGCGCATTACCCCGCAATTGACGGCGATGCTGAGTAAGTATCATCCCTTGTGGATCAACATTCACTTCAACCACCCCAAGGAGATCACGCCGGAGGTGGAGCGGGCGCTGGCGCTCCTGGCCAACGCCGGCATCCCGCTGGGAAGCCAGAGCGTGCTTCTGGCGGGGGTGAACGATTGCCCGAATGTCATCAAGGCTCTGGTGCACAAGCTGGTGCGCAATCGCGTGCGCCCTTACTACCTGTATCAGTGCGACCTGGTGCCGGGGGCCGGACATTTCCGCACGCCGGTGGCCAAGGGGATCGAGATCATGGAGAACTTGCGCGGACACACGTCCGGCTACGCCATCCCCACCTACGTGATTGACGCGCCTTCGGGCGGTGGCAAGATCCCCATCCTGCCCAATTACCTCATCTCCATGTCCGATCGCAACGTGGTGGTGCGCAATTACGAGGGCTTTATCACGACTTACGCCCAGCCGGAGCAATACGCGGCGCACGATCCCAAGACGTGCCCTTACTGCCTGGCGAGGGCCGCGGAAGGGCCGCAGGAAGGTGTCGCGGGTCTGCTGGCTGGTCACGCACGCACCATTGCCCCGCAGGGCTGGGAGGATGCCCATCACCGCGCGCCGGTCCATCTTGAGCCTGAGCTGGTGGAGGACTATTGATGCGTATTGCCCTGTTGGCCAATACGAAGTACGGCGTCAAAGCGCGTTTGACGCCCGATGCGCCGCCGGATGCGCTAGCCGAATACGACGCTAACGAGACCGTGGAGGGCATCCTGGACGTGCTGCGCGGCGCGGGGCACGAGGCTTTTCTGCTTGAGGCGGATGAGACGCTGCTCCCCGCGTTGTTGCGCGAGCGGCCTGATTTCTGCTTCAACATTGCTGAGGGACTGCACGGGGATGCGCGCGAGGCCCAGGTCCCGGCTATCCTGGAGTTCCTGGGCATCCCCTACACCGGCTCGAAGGTGCTCACCAACGCCATTTCGCTGGATAAGGGCATGACCAAGATGGTCTGGCAGGCGCATGGCCTGCCGACGGCGCCGTTCCAGGTGATGAGCCGCGCGGATGAGCCGTTGCAGCCGGGGTTGCACTTCCCGCTGTTCGTCAAGCCCGTGCGCGAAGGCTCCGGTATGGGCATCAACGAGCACTCCATTGTGGAGGATGAGGCGGCGTTGCGCGCCCAGGTGGATTGGGTGGTGCGTACGTATCGCCAGCCGGCGCTGGTGGAAGCGTACCTGCCGGGGCGTGAGTTCACCGTGGGGCTGGTGGGTAATCGCCTGCGCGGCGGAGAGCGGCGGCGCGCCGGCTTTTACGATGCGCGCGGCTTTCACGTCTTCCCCATCGAGGAGATTCATGTCTCTGATGAGACCTTGCGGGGGGTGTACAACACGCTGGCCAAATCCTACGCGCCGGATGATCCGGGCGCGCCGACGTTTATCTGCCCGGCAAACCTTCCCGCGGAGCTGGCACACACGATGCAGGAGCTGACGATCGCAGCTTTTGAGGCGATCGGGGCGCTGGACGTGTCGCGCGTGGATTTCCGCCTGGATGCCGAAGGGCGCCCCATGCTGGTGGAGATCAACACCCTGCCGGGGCTACGCCCTGGCTTCAGTGATTTGTGGATCGTGGCCGATGCTGAGGGCGTGAGCTACGAGACCCTGGTGCTGGAGATTCTCCATCTGGCCATGGAACGCTACGGCCTGGCCTGAGGTTGCCCGATACGAAAGCCGCCGGCTTGCAGGCCGGCGGCTTTTTGCTTGTCCCGACGGGGGGCTTTACGCGCCCTTGAGCGTGGTGATGCTTTCGCCGGCGATGAAGGCCTCGACTTTGTCGTGCGCCTCATCATCGGTGAACTGCACCGGCGGCGATTTCATGAAGTAGGAGGACGGCTCGACCAGGGCCCCGCTCAGGCCGCGATCGAGGGCCAGCTTGGCGCAGCGGATCGCGTCAATGACGACGCCGGCGCTGTTGGGGCTATCCCACACTTCCAGCTTGACCTCGATGTTGAGCGGGACGTTGCCAAAGGTGGTGCCTTCCATGCGGATGTAGCACCACTTGCGGTCCTGCAGCCAGGGCACGTAGTCGCTGGGGCCGACGTGAATGTCGTCCGCGGGCAGGGGATAGGGGATCTGGCTGGTGACGGAGCCGGTCTTGGAGATCTTCTTGGACTCCAGGCGCTCGCGCTCCAGCATGTTGAGGAAGTCCGTGTTCCCGCCGAAGTTGAGCTGATAAGTGCGGTCAATGCGCACGCCACGATCCACGAACAGGCGCGCCAGCTTGCGGTGCAGGATCGTGGCGCCGACCTGGCTTTTCACATCGTCGCCGATGACGGGCAGACCGCGTTCGGCAAAGCGGCGTTGCCAATAGGCTTCGCGTGCAATGAAGACCGGGATGCCGTTCACCAGAGCGCAGCCCGCATCCAGGATCTGTTCCACGTACCATTTGGTTGCCATCTCGCTGCCCACGGGCAGGAAGTTGACGACGACATCGGTCTTGGTTTCTTTGAGGATGCCGACAATGTCAGCGGTGGGGCCAGGGGCCTTGGTGATGACCTGGGAGAGGTACTTGCCCAATCCATCGTGCGTCATGCCGCGATAGACCGGCACGCCCAGATGGGGGACCTCGGCAAAGCGGTAGGTGTTGTTGGGCGGGGCGTAGATCGCCTCCGAAAGGTCCTTCCCGACCTTGTTGATGTCAATGTCGAAGGCTGCCGTGAACTCAATGTCCCGCACGTGATAGGGTCCCAGGCGGGGATGCATCAGGCCGGGGATGAACTCATCATCGGCTGCGTCCTTGTAGAAATGCACGCCCTGCACCAGGGCCGAGGCACAGTTGCCTACGCCAATGATGGCCACACGAATTTTCTTATCACTCATGAATGAACCTCCTGTTTTTGTAAAGTAGGGACTTTCGCCTGGCCCTCAATGTTAGTGCAAAGTTGGAGCTTGTCAATCCGGGCCGGGCGCTTGACCTGCCCCCTTTTCGTGCTATACGGGGTAAAGGTCGCGGCGTGGATGTCGTGTCTGGGTTTGCCGCTGCCATTTCGCGTAAAATTTGCCTGATAGGGGCGACCGCGAGGGTCGCCCCTACAAGGCTGTTCACGGGGTGTGGTTTTTGGGGGGCATGGGGTGCAGTAGCGCCGCGTATCAGGCGCGTCGTAGGGGCGCAGCACCGCTGCGCCCCTACGACTACAGGAGGGCGGGGGCGATTTCAATCGCTATGAGTAAGCAGTTACGTTTTTTCAAACCGTAGATTTTTGCCTGGCCCGCCGGGCGATAAATCGCCAGGCTACCAAAAATACGTCCGGTAAACCGGACTTTTAAAGCGTTCACAAGGTGTTTTCTGTGCCCTTGACGTCATGGAAAATTCGCGATAGTCGCTTTAAATTTACGCGAAATGAGGGTTGCAGACTTGCAGACTTTCCGATTTGCCGATTTTTTAGACTTTCACAGGAGGTACCCGGTGAACCACCCTTTACGCGCATTTTTGGAACGTTTGGAGCGGGAGCAGGCCCTGCTGCGCGTGACGCAGCCCGTCAGCCCGTACCTGCAGATCAGCGCTCTGGCGGACCTGGCCAGCAAGGCGCCGGCAGAGCAGAACAAGGCGCTCCTGTTCACCCAGGTGACGGGGAGCGCCATCCCCGTGGCGGTCAACATGATGGGCAGCGCGCAGCGTATGGCCTGGGCCTTGCACGTGGATGACCTGGAAGAGCTACGCCTGCGCCTGGAAAAGCTGCTCGATCTGCGTCTGCCCGCCGATGCACGCTCCGCCCTCACGCGCCTGTGGGACCTGGGCCAGGCCTTGCGCATGGCCGGACTCCCGCCGCGCCGTGTCCGCTCTGCGCCGGTGCAGGAGGTAGTGGCGCGGGATTCCGCCTCACTGGATGAGCTTCCCATCCTCACCTGCTGGCCGAAGGATGGCGGGCCTTTTATCACCCTGCCTCAGGTGGTAACACGTCACCCACAGACTGGCGTGCGCAATGTGGGCATGTATCGGCTGCAGAAGCTGGATGCGCGGACCCTGCTGGTGCACTGGCAAAAGCACAAGGGCGGCGCTGAACACGAACGCACGGCGCGCGCGCCCATCCCCGCGGCGATTGTGCTCGGTGGCGATCCGGCGTGCATCTGGGCGGCTTCGGCCCCCCTTCCCCCGGATATTGATGAGTATTTGCTGGCGGGCTGGTTGCGCCGTGAGCCCGTGCCCCTGGTGCGCTGCGTCTCGCAGCCCCTGGAGGTGCCCGCCGATGCCGACATCGTGATTGAGGGCTATGTGGACCCGTCCGATCAGCGCCCGGAAGGGCCGTTTGGCGACCATACCGGCTATTACACGCCGGTGGAGCCCTTCCCGACGTTCCATGTCACCGCCATCACGCGCCGCCGCGACCCGATCTATCCGGCGACAGTCGTCGGCATCCCACCGATGGAGGATTACTGGATGGGCAAGGCCACGGAGCGGCTTTTCCTGCCCCTGCTACGCCTCTTCCTGCCGGAGGTGGTGGATTTTGCTATGCCCGCGCCAGGCGTGTTCCATAACCTGGTGCTGGTAAGCATCCGCAAACGCTTCCCAGGTCATGCGCGTAAGGTGATCTATGGTCTGTGGGGACTGGCCCTGCTCAGCCTGGCCAAGGCGATTGTGGTGGTGGATGAGTGGGTGGATGTGCACAACGTCAACGAGGTGGCGTGGCAGGCGCTGGGCAACGTGGATTGGGCGCGCGACATCGTCCTCGCCCAGGGGCCGGTGGACCAGCTTGATCACGCCAGCACGCAGCCGCTGTTCGGGGGCAAGATCGGCATTGATGCCACGGCGAAATGGCCGCAGGAGGGCCATGCGCGTCCCTGGCCGGAGGTGGTGCGCATGGATGAGGACGTCGCCGCGCGCATGCGCGCCCTGTGGGCTACCCTGACGCGCTGATCAGGTCCGGCGGTACAACAGACGATTATCTTCCAGCAGGACGTGCAGGTCGCCACTGCGTTGCAGTGATGTGAGTGCCGCGCGGATGGTGGTCAGCGCCAGCAGGTAGAGCGTGGGGGTGGCAAGCTGCGCGGCGTAATGCGTCGCGACGGCGTGTAACACGCTGCTCTCATCGCAGGGGCTGCGCAAAGCGTCGTACACCAGCGCGCGGATCTCGCGCAGGCGCGCGGCGTTTGTCTCCGCCAGCGGCGCGACATCGTCCACAACCGGCCCATGGCCAGGCACGTAGTACCGATAACCCAAGCCGGGCAGGCGCACCAGCGTTTCCAGCCATGCATCCAGGTCCGCGCAAAAGAGGATGGGATGCCGTGCCAGCGTCTGTTCCGGGAAAAGCGCATCGCCGCAGAAACATACCTCCCCGTAACCGATCCCCATCTGCTGGGGCGCGTGACCGTACAGCGGAATAACGGTGAGCTGTGCCGTAGCGAGCGTGAGTGGGCCGGGCTGTAGCGGCGTGAAAGCCGGAATAGCCTGGCGCGCCCAGGTGAACTTCGTCTGCAGCTCGCTCAGGGGGGCCGCCCCGCCGTAGAGGAAAAGCGGTTCCAGCAGCGGCTCCAGCGCATACAGGCCTTCCAGGGGCGGGGCGTAGACGGGGACCCCTTGTTGCGCGAACCACGCCGCCCCGCCAAAGTGATCCGCGTGGCCGTGGGTGATGAGCAGCGCCGCCGGCCCTTGTGACACCTCCCCCAGCAGGCGCCAGGCCTTCTTCGCCGCGTCACGCTCCAGCCCGGCATCCACCACCAGGGCCTGCCCATCCGGCAGCACGATCGCGCCGACGTTGCTGCCATCCAGCACCGCGTAACACCCGTTGGGCAACGTAATGCGCTCCATGTCGCTCCTCTCTGTGCTTTTTTAGCCCTGGCCGTTAGCAAAAAGCGGCGGCTGTTCCACGCGCTCGTAGGGGATGCCCAGATGCTCGTAGGCCAGGCGCGTGGCGATACGTCCACGTGGCGTGCGGTCCAAAAAGCCCAGTTGCAACAGATACGGCTCCACCACGTCCATGATGGTATCCGCTTCCTCGCCGACGGTCGCGGCGATCGTCTCCAGGCCCACCGGCCCGCCGTTGAATTTTTCGATGATGGCACGTAACACGCGCCGATCCAGATCATCCAGACCGCGCGCGTCAATCTCCAACAGAGCCAGCGCCTCGGCGGCCAGCGGGCCGGTGATGACGCCCCCGCCACGAACCTGGGCGTAATCGCGCACGCGGCGTAACAGGCGCAGCGCCACGCGGGGCGTGCCCCGTCCGCGGCGCGCAATCTCGCGGCTGCCCTCCGGCTCGATGGGGACCTTGAGCGCCCGCGCGGCGCGGGTGACAATCTCGTTTAAGGCCGCTTCATCATAAAAATCTAAGTGGAACACTGCCCCGAAGCGCGTGCGCAGAGGTGCGGAGAGCAGCGCCAGGCGCGTGGTGGCCCCCACCACGGTGAAATGCGGCAAATTCAGGCGGATACTGCGCGCGCCCGGCCCCTGGCCGATGACCAGATCGAGCGCGAAATCCTCCATGGCCGGATAGAGAATCTCCTCCACCGCTTTGCCCAGGCGATGAATCTCGTCAATGAAGAGCACCTCGCGCGCGCGCAGGTTGCTGAGGATGGCGGCCAGATCGCCGGCGCGTTCGATAGCCGGACCGGCGGTGATGCGCAACGGCGCATCCATCTCATGCGCGATGATGTGCGCCAGCGTCGTCTTGCCCAGGCCTGGCGGGCCGTAAAAGAGGATGTGCTCCACGGCCTCCTGGCGCGCGCGTGCCGCTTCTAACAGGATGCGCAGATTTTCACGCACGCGCGCCTGGCCGATCATATCATCCAGGCGTTGCGGGCGCAGCGCGCGATCCAGAGCAAGCTCATCCGCTTCGGGCGTGGGAGCGACGGTGCGGGCGGGTTTCTGGCTCATGCTTCCTCCGCACGCGGGCAGCCAAAGGCGAGCCAGTCAGCAGCCGATCTTGCGAGGGGGTTCATGCTACCGTCGGGGTGCTCTTGCGCTGACGCGGGCGGCGTTCCGGCTTGCGCTTCATGAGCTGGATCAGGTACACGCGGTTCAACCCCGTGGCGGCCTGCATCTCGTCGAGCAGTGCCGAGCGTTCACTGCGGCTCTGGGTGGCCTGGTAGCGCTCATACATTTCCTTGAGATAAACATAGCGTTCTTCGATCGTCATGGGTTTGGGATGTTTCATGGTACACCTCTTTTTCTTTTTGGTTGATGAAAAAGGCTTGCTCAACAGCATCCAAAAAACGTTTCACCTGCTCCGCATAGGCTTCAGGCTGTTTGAAAAGCGCCTCCGCATGGCCGGCCTGGGGCGCAAGCCACAGGCGTTTGATAGGGGCCGTCGCGCGTGCGTAAAGGCATTCGCTATGATGGGGCGGAACGAAAGCATCCTCCGCGCCGTGGATGAAAAGCAGCGCTGCTTTGATGCGCGGCACATCCTCCAGAGGGTTAGCCTCGCCAAAGAACCAGCCGCCACGCATCTTGTTGATGAGGCTGGCCACGTGGATGAGCGGAAAAGCGGGCAGCTTGAAGTCCTGGTGCAGGCGATAGGCGAAAATCTCGCGCGCCGAAGCGAAGCTACAATCGGCCACCACGAAGTGCACGCGCGCATCCAGGGCTGCGTGTTGCAGCGCCGTCGCCGCACCCAGCGATTCGCCATGCGTGCCGATCAGCGTATCGGGGCCGTTGCGCGCGATCACCCAATCCACGCAGGCTTTGAGGTCGTATTTCTCATAATAACCATAGCTGGTATCCGTTCCGCCGCTGCGTCCATGGCGCCGGTGATCGTACACCAGCACATTGTAGCCCAGTTTGCGGAACACTTCCATGTATTTGACCGAGCCATAAAGGGTGTAGGTGATGCCATGCGCGATGATGACGGTTTTGCGTGCACCGGACACGGGGATGTAGAGGCCGTACAGTTCATAGCCAAAAGGCGATGGGATGCGCACTTCCTCCTTGGGGAGCTGCTCGAACGCCTCCGGATCGAGCACACCGGCCTCCACCTCGATCTGGTAGGTTTCCTCGACCGGCTTCACCGGCATCAGGCGCACCATGTTGGAAAAGTACAGTCCCGCTGCCAGCAGGAAGCCCAGAGGGATGCCCAGCACCAGTCCCAACAATGCCCAGCCCATGGCATTCACCTCAATCGCCGCGACGTGCACGCCAAATGCGCGCCGCCAGCGGATAAAGTGGGTTGAGGGATTGCTCCCACAGGCCCACATAGCGCGTCACCTGGCCGCCAAAGCCGCGTTTGAAGCGATAGACGCCCCACAGCCCATCCTGGCGTTGCGCAAACTCCGCCTCCAGCGTTTCCTCGCTGGCATCGGGGATACCCCACAGATCGTACACCGCGCAGCCGCGACGTTTGGCCCACTGGATAGCGGCCCACTGCAGGGCGTAGGGAGCCATTTTTTCGCGGTGGCGCTGGCTCGAAGCCCCATAAAAGTACCAGGCCTGCGGACCGAGGGCAAAGGCGATCAGGCCCGCGACCGCTTCTCCTTCCACCTCGGCCAGCAACAGGGTAGCGTAAGTGGGCGCGAACAGCTCCAGCGCGCGACGGTAGTAGGCCTCACTGTGAATGCCGAAGCCGTCGCGCGTGCCGGTCTCCTGCATCAGAGCGTAGAAGGTGCTGCACGCCTCCGCGCCGGCGTGGCGCACCGTCACGCCCTTGCGCGCGGCCAGGCGGATGTTGTAGCGCGTCTTCTGATGCATGCGCGCCAGGATAGTCTCCTCATCGTCCCGCAGGTTCACCAGGATAGTGTTGGGGGGTTGAATGGTGTGGGCAGCGGGGCGCAGGCCACGCAGATGCAGTTGCGCGCGATGTTCCGGCGTGTCACGTAAGTCCGGCTCAAGCCACAAGGCCCAGGCTCCGCGACGCCGGGCGGCCTCGCGCAGCGCCGCGAGCGTCGCATCCACCGCGTCGGGATCGCTCCAGTCGGTGACAGGCCCGCGCGGCACGTAAGCGAGCGTCCCCATACGCAGGGGCAGGGCGCGATAGAGCATCAGCGCACCGCCACCTCCTGCCGGACTTGTGACCAGCTCGTAAGACCAGCCAAACTCCGCCTTGAGCTGGCCCCAAAGAGGCGTCTGCAAAATCGAGCCACCCTGTACGGCGACCCACTCTGTCCAATGAGCAGCATCCATTAGAGTTTCCTGTTTACGCTTAAAAAATGGTAACTGCTCAGTACGTAAGAGATTTCGCACCGCAGAGAACGCCGAGACCGCGGAGATGAACAAATCACGATGATTCGGCGAAATGTTGTTTCCCAAATCTCTGCATGCTCAGCGGCGAAATAGCCGCCCCCTGAGCAGTTACAAAAGATGATTATATTATACCGCGTTCGCGCGGAGATGCGAATACAAATCTAAGCAGCCGGGGAGATGAACAGCGGGCAGGCTTGGGCCTGTCAATAAAATTGTAAGATAGGCTTTAGCCTGTTAATAGAATTGTAGCACGGGCTTTTGAAAACTCTACTAATTGTTGTAGCTTTGGCTGTGTAGCTGCCATCTCGCATAACTGCTTACTCATAGCGATTGAAGTCGCCTCTGATGGGCTTATAGCCTGGCCCCCCCGCCCCCCTGTAGTCCCTAAAAAGGGGGGACGGTGGCCCGCTGTAGGGGAGCAGCGGCGCTGCGCCCCTACGATTTTTGCCTGGCCCGCCTGGCGGTAAATCACATGGCTACACAAAATACGTCCGGTAAACCGGACTTTTAAACCGTTCTCGATGTGGTTTTTATGTCCCTGATGTTATGAAAAATTCGCGAAAGTCATTTTAAAGTTTACACGTAACTGCTCACCGAGGTTTATTGGCTAGCGGTTAAAACCGCCCCTGCTGTAGGGGCAGGGCTTGTCCCTGGCCCTCTGGGCGGGATAAATCTCGCCCCTACGGGTATTCGCTCGCCTGACGTCCGCTGCTATGGCTGAGCGGTTACAGCCTGTCAATAAAGTTGTAGCACACGCTTTAGCCTGTCAGCTAAGTTGTAAGATGGGCTTCAGCCTGTCAATAGCGTAACCCATGCTTCCAGCCTGTCGCACGGACAGAGTGAAATCTTTCTACACAATACTCTCTGCGCTGTGGTAAAATTGCTTACCCAGACTAACCGTTACGGCTGGCCGTAACTAACTTTTTCCATGCTCTGACAAAGGGAGGTCATTTCGCCTATGCGTCGGGTTTTGCATCTGCTTATACTCGTTGGACTCATTGGACTGGCGATGATACAGCAGGGCTTGCCCATAGCCGCTCAAACACTTGAGCCGGATCAATGGGTGCGCCTGACTTATGCATCTCAGGAAGAGCTAGGCAGGCTGGCGGCCTGGCTCGATGTGTGGGAGGTTGATCCCGCAAGCCGGCAGGCCTTGCTTTACGTCAGCGCTGATCAGGCGGCACAGTTGCGCAAGGCCGGCTATGCGCTGAATCCCGTCACGCCGGCGACGGGGCCGACCTTGCAAACCGTCCCCGGTTATCCCTGCTATCACACCGTCGCGGAGATGTACGCCCTGCTCGAGCAGTGGGCCACGGCCTACCCGCACTTGACCCAGCGCCTCGAGATCGGACGCAGCTTTGAAGGCCGCCCCCTGTACGTGTTGCGCCTCACCAACAAGAGCACGGGGCTGGATAAACCCATCCTGTTTGTCATGTCCAATGTGCACGGACGGGAAATGATCACGCCAGAAGTGACCCTGGCTTTCATCCAGACCCTGCTCACGGGTTACGGGAGCAACGCGGACATTACCTGGCTGCTGGATCACCACCGCATTGAGGTCCTGGTCACCGTCAACCCGGATGGTCACATCAAGAACGAGCCGGGCCAGCCGTGGGCCTGGTGGCGCAAAAACACCAATCCGCAGGGCTGTTCCAACACCAACTACTACGGCGTGGACCTGAACCGCAACTACCCCTTCCACTGGAACATGGCGGGAGTGAGTGGTCCGTGCGATAGCACGTACCCCGGCACGGGGCCACTTTCCGAACCCGAAACCCAGGCGGTCAGCGCCTACCTGAGCAGCATTTTCCACGTCTACGCCCGACCTGGCCAGGGCGAGACAGCACCCTTAACGACCTCTGGCCTTTTCATTGACGTGCACAGCTACGGCAATCTGGTGCTCTGGCCTTGGGGAGATACGCCTGCGGCCCCTCCCAACAGCGCGCAGATGACCGCCCTGGGCAGCAAACTCGCAAAAATCACGGGCTACTACGCCTCCCAATCCTACCAGGGCCTGTACCCCACGTCCGGCACGGCGGATGATTGGGTCTACGCAGAATTTGGCATCCCTGGCTACACCATCGAAGTCGGCAACGGCAACGACGGCTTTTATCCCTCCTGTGCACGCTACGATGCCCTGGTCCCTCCCAACGTGGCAATGTTGCTCTACGCCGCCAAGGTGGCGCGCCAGCCCTATCAACTCGCCTACGGGCCGGATGTGACGGCGTTGCAGGTGCTCAACTCCACCCCGCTTACGGATGGGGAGCTGTTGCGCCTTCAGGCCGTGATAGATGACGCGCAGACCGGTGGGCGCCCCTTGAGTGCCGCGGAGGCGTATATAGACACCCCGCCCTGGAGCGGCGGGACACCCTACCCCCTCCTGGCCGCGGATGGAGCGTTCGATAGTGTGCGCGAAACCGTCAGCGGGCAGGTGCCGACCGACGGCCTGAGCAGCGGGCGCCACATCCTTTTTGTGCGTGGACGCGACAACAGCGGCGCCTGGGGGCCGCCCTCCGCGGTCTTCTTCACCGTGGCCGCGGATGGCACCTTGAGCGGCCAGCTACGCGATGCCATCGCCGCGCAGCCCCTGGCGGGGGTAAGCGTGCACCTGAGCAACAGCAGCATGACACGCACCGCCGTGAGCGACGCTCAGGGACGCTTTACGTTTACTGTGCGCGCGGGCAGCTACACCCTACGCGCCGCCGTCTGGGGCTATTACACCCTCGAGGAGACCGTCCAGGTGGAGGCCCGACAGACGCTCAACCGCGCTTTTGCGCTCCACCCCATTCCGCGCGGCGGGTTGATCGTGTCCGCGCAGGAGGTGGGCAGCGCACGTCCCTTGAGCGCGACGGTGACGCTGGAGAGCACGCCCCTGGGAGGCGTTGCCGCGCCTACCCTGACCCTGAGCGTGCCAGCAGGCCTTTACAGCGTGCGCGCGGAAGCGGAGGGATATGCACCGCGCGTCATGTCCGTGACGGTTCAGGCCGCGCAGACCAGTACCCTGCGCCTGCGCCTGGCACCCCCGCCCCCGCTCCTGGTGGTGGATGACGGCGGCGGTCAGAGCGTAACGGCGGCGCTGGCGTCCATGGGCTACCCCTTTGCCACCTGGGACGTGGCGGCGCAGGGCGTTCCGCCGGCGACGGTCCTTTTCCTCTACCCCGCCATAGCCTGGCTGAGCGCGGCGGGAACGCTTGACGAAGCGGAGCAGGCGGCCCTGCGCGCCTATCTCGATGCGGGGGGGGACGTGTTGGTGAGCGGTGATCGCCTGGGTGCCGCGCTGGGCGCGACGGCGTTTTACCGCGAGGTGCTGGGCGCCGCGGAGGCCTGGCCGATGCCCGCTCCCTGGAACATCACCGGTGTGGACGCGCTGGCGGGCTTAACAGCTTTTGGGGAAACGGGTCCCGCCGAGGCGCTGCAGCCGGCGTCTTCAGCGTCGCGCGTGCTCGCGCGCTACGGGGACGCCAGCGCCGCCGCACTGCAGGCCGGGCGGCTCATCTACCTGGGCTTTGATGTCAGCACGCTGCCCATCGAGACGCAGCGCGCCTGGCTCGCGCGCCTGCTGCCCCTGCTGCAGGCGTGGCCGCCGGCGCGCCTGGAGGCGGAGGTGTGGCCGCAGGTGAGCGCTTTTGTGCCCGGCGAACCTTTCCAGGCCCACCTGACGCTTTACAACGATAGCCTCTGGACGGTGTCGGATCTGGCCGTCACGGTGACGGTTCCCACCGGCGTGGTGGTGCTCGCGCAGGGCGGAGCGGTGCAGACGGCGCAGGTCCTGCGTTGGCCTGCGCTCGCCGTGGGGCCGGATGAAGCGCTCAGCGTGAACTGGCTGAGCCTGATCCCGTCGGACTGGTCCGAGGTGGTGTGGGACGTGGTCGCGCATTGGGCTGGCTTAGCGGAGCCGGTGCACCTCACGGTCTCTACGCCGGTACGCCTCATCCTGCCGCGCGTCTGGGTCCCACTGGTGGCGAAGTCGAGGCCCTAAGCACACAAAAAGGTTCCTCTTCCGTCGGCGCGCTCCAGCGGCTTCTCCGCTACACCTCACACCCAATCGCCCGCAGCGATGTGCAATGTCAAAGCGCGCCCGAAGAGGAACCTGTACAACCTGGTAATTTCATTATAGGGATATTCAGGGCACTTGTCAATAGGATGTGGAAAATCAAACTTGACAAGGCCGGGGTTTTTCCTAAATAGGACTTACGCAACCTAGGCGCATGTGGTAAAATATAAGTATGAGCAAGGTTACACGATTAGATTATTGTCAATTTCTGTTGGTGAGTCA
>FWWL01003678.1_pt1 | contig 27447 bp, 18 predicted proteins | sample 2228331 | NCBI WGS metagenome assembly FWWL01 (sample SAMEA103939775, study PRJEB20133) | metagenome
CTTTGATGGTTTTGTAAGGCTCCAGGCCATTGCCCAGGAGGCAGCCACTTTGATGAAGGAATTAAGAGAATTAATCATGGGCCCCGTACTGGATAAGCAAAGAATAACCCAGGCAAGCCTTTCAAAGCTCTTAAATTACAAAAAAGACCAAATACAACAAGAGGCACAAGTTGCTATAGGCCATGTCCTAACCCTTGAGCGGATCAACCTCATTGGGGGTATATTGGCTATTTTGCTGGCAGGTCTCTTGGGGTTTTTTATTGTTAGGGGACTATATAAGATCCTATCAGGGGTAGTAACTGGTGTAAAGGAAGGGGTTTTGCAGGTGGATTCTGCATCAACCCAGGTGGCCAAATCCAGCCAGGCCCTTGCAGAGGGTGCCTCTGAGCAGGCAGCAGGGATAGAGCAGATATCCAGCACCTTTGAAGAGATAGCCAGCATGTCCAAACAGAATGCCGAGAATGCTGCCCAGACCAACCTCCTCATGGAGGAGACCGCCAGGAGTGTGGAGAAGGCAAACCAATCCATGGGAGAAATGGCAAGGTCCATGGAAGAGATAGCCAGGGCAAGCCAGGAGACCGGCAGGATCATCAAGACCATTGATGAGATAGCCTTCCAGACCAATCTATTGGCCCTGAATGCAGCTGTGGAAGCAGCCAGGGCAGGGGAGGCAGGGGCAGGTTTTGCAGTGGTGGCAGATGAGGTAAGGAACCTGGCCATGAGGGCAGCTGATGCAGCCAAGAATACTGCAACCCTGATTGAGGCCACCATCCAGAAGGTGGCCACAGGTAGCAATATCCTCCAGGTCACCATGGAGGCCTTTAAATCCGTAAGTGAAAATTCATCAAAGGTGGCCCAGCTGGTGGGAGAGATAGCAGCTGCCAGTCAGGAACAGGCCCATGGCATCGCCCAGATAAATAAGGGCATCACAGAGATAGACAAGGTAGTGCAGCAAAATGCATCCACTGCTGAGGAGGCCGCATCCTCTGCCCAGGAATTGAGTTCCCAATCTGCCCAAATAACCTCTTTGATTGATAACCTTGTGCGATTAATTGGCATGGAGCAAAAACAGGATCAAAAGGCCGTAGAAATTAAAGGGGCAGTGCCAAGACCGAAGGCATTGGCACCAAAGACCACCCAGGCCGGGCCCCCTGTGAAAAGGCCCACACAAAAGACAGCCCCACCTCCTTCTCAAAAGGAGGCAAAGGCACTTAGCCCTGAAGATATAATACCCCTGGACGACGAGGAGTTGAAAAGGTTCTAATTACTTTTCTGGGGAAGGGAGAGCCCTTCCCCAGCGTTATTAAACAAAATAACGCCCTTTAAGGTGATGAAAAAGCCCATTTTAATAATGGGCCAGATCCAGCCCATCTTCCACCCCATAAACATTTTGTTGACAGCACAATATCAGGGGTTTATATTTCAGCCTGTGTGGGGCTGTAGCTCAGATGGGAGAGCGCTTGAATGGCATTCAAGAGGTCGGCGGTTCGATCCCGCTCAGCTCCACCAAAGGCTCATGTCTTTGACCCATTTTAGATTATAACCCTGCCCAGTTCAATCAATACCAGATATGAGAACTCAACTGGGCCTTTCCTGTAATCAACCTTGCCTTATCCTTTAACCCAGCATACCCCTGGTATTTAAGACCCTTGCAAGTTTCCCTGCCCCGTGCATAAAATATTGACAGCCAAGATATGATAGGTGTAAGTCTCTGCCTGTTATTTGGAAACAAAGGATGGATTTTTCCTTGTGGGAGACCTGATTACCTTTCGTCCCACAGGCGGAGCTGTAAATAAAAACCTACTACCACCCTTCTCTGGATCTTATGCCCATCAATTCCCATGATATACCCAGTGGGTAGCACTGCCTTCAGTAACCAATCTCATAGGTGAGGGATTTTAGTAAGAGAAGTACAAGGCCGTGGCAAGGCACAGCCCTGGATAAGAGATGGGCAGGGATTCTTCAATGCACCAAATCCCCATTGCCCAGCCATTTATCACAGAAAAGGAATGCTCCTAAGGATGGTCTGCTTAGTGCCTGGTTCACTCAAGGCCCAAAGGTAGCTGGGTTTCAAAGAGAATTTAGCAAAGGAATAGCCACCGCAAATCAAGTAATGTAGTGTGAAGAAAAACCTGTGATTGCAAAGGTGGATCCCACCATATACAAGATAGACTTAGAGGACTTAAAAAAAGACTTACCAAAAAGACAAAGGCAGTTCCTGTGCACCTATCTGGTCTCTGTACTGACAAAATTAAATGTAATCATTAGGAAACCTTACAATGACAAACACCTTTAAAAAGAAACTCATAATGTTGTTAGGTGATTTGTTTATTATCTATCTTGCTTCTGTGATAGCACCATTTTTAAGGTTTGGAACCTCTGCCCTTGAGCTTAGGCAGCCTTTAGCAGAAACAGGAATTTTATTTTTGATATATTTCATCTGTTTCTATATTTCTGACCTGTATAATCTGGATGAAAGATTTAAGTCATTCAGGTTCCTGTATAAGTTGGGGCTTGCAAATCTTGCCGCATCAATTCTTCAGGTGCTTGTGAGCTTTTTTATTCCCAACATATCATTTGGTAGGGATATCATTATAATATTGTCTGTTTTAGTTTTTATTTTAACTTTAATGCTGCGTATCCTGTTCCAGTCCACATTGATGAAATATACACACAAGCCAAGGAAAGTCTTTGTACTTGGAAGCCGAGATCAGGTTGATTATTTATCAAATTTGCTAAAAAATAAACAAGAGTACATCCTTGTGCCAGCTCATGATTACAATTCTTATACTAATCTTACCATGCTTAAGGAAACCTTTCAAAATGTAGATATGCTTATTCTATCCAATGATAACACATGCAACCCAGATCTCATCAGACAGATTATAGATTTGAAGTTAAATGGGATTCCTGTATACAATATGGCTGAATTTTGCGAAGAGGTGTTTGGTAGAATTGAAGTTAATTGCCTCAATGACAATCTGTTAATAAATATGCCCCTTTCAGGTGTAAAAAAGACTCTATATAATCTAAGACTAAAAAGAATCATTAGTATTTTCGTTTCATTGCTAATTCTAAGTTTAACATCTCCCCTCATTATAGTAAGTATGATAGCAATAAAATTAGACTCCAAAGGTCCTGTGTTTTTTAAACAAAAAAGGGTTGGTATCAATAGAAAGGTGTTTAAACTCGTTAAATTCAGGACCATGAAAGTGGGCATGGAACAGATGAGGCAGTTTGCAGGGACCAAGAAGGACCCTAGAATCACCAGAGTGGGTAGGATATTGAGATTCTTTCGGATCGATGAGTTGCCCCAGCTGTGGAATGTCCTCAAGGGCGACATGAGCCTCATAGGCCCACGGGCCCTCATGCTTGAGGAGGTGGAGGAATTTGAAAAAAAGGTACCCTATTTTCACCTGAGGCATTCCATTAAACCAGGGGTCACAGGCTGGGCGCAGGTAAATTACCCCCATGGTGCCAGGGTGGAAGATGCCTTAGAGAAACTAAAATATGATCTTTATTACATAAAGAATCTCTCTCCTTTTCTGGACCTTCATATCCTGCTCAGGACAATAAGAGTGGTCCTTCTGGGCAGAGGGGCCAGGTAGGATGAACTTTGAAAGAGAACCTATTTAGACCAGTTATTCCTGCCTAAGCCACCCATAGTAATTACCCATGAGATAGATGGCTGCCAGGGGATTATGCCCGGTCACACGGTCTTTTACTGCCAGTACAGTACAAGGGGCCTTTGCATACCTGAAAAACAAAGAATCATGGCCCACACACAACCCCAAGAGTATATTCAGTTCCACAGCCTCTTCATTGGAGACCATTGCCTGAAATATAGGGTTACAAAGGGATTCATGCTTTCCCATAAAGATCTTGTCTTCCTCCTTGAGCCCCAACTCCTCTTTGGGTACACAGCCTGCCTTACACACTATGGAGATCACCTGAAAACCCCTGTCCTCAAATAATTCAGCCACAATGGCAGCCTCCCTTGCCAGCCCTGCACAAAAAATGAGGCCAAGGCGTATGTAGCCCATTCTCCTGGCAAACTCACATATCTCCAACACCCGGGGCTTAACCGGGTGCATTACATAAGGCCTTTTCTCTTTGTCTATATAACAAGCTGCCTCCTGGATTGAGGCCTGCCTTGCAAAATTAAAATTACTCCCATGGCGGTATTCTGCCAGGGCCTTCTTTAAGGTCTCCCTTTTCAATACTGTTGGACAACCTGAGGATGCCTTGCCCTTTGTTATCATGCATGCCCTTTTGGATGCCTCTATTGTGCATCTGGCACAATGGGGGCTACTTCTTTCATCCATTTTCCCCTCTCCCATATCCTAAACTGACCCTCCCCAAATATTCACTGTAACAAGTTTCAGAATAACACTCCCATTAGAGGTTTGTATTGGAGGCTAGTCTAATAGTATTCTTGCCCTCCCTTTTTGCTGTATAAAGGGCAACATCTGCCTTCTTTATTGCCTCCTCTAAGGATTCATCCGTGATGGCACAGACACCCACTGAGATTGTTGGACTAAATATCTCCAACCCTGATTTTATTGGTGTTGCCTCCACATTTTTCCTTATCCGCTCAAAGATCTCCAATGCCTGAGTCTTGTCAACATTTACTAGCAGGATACAAAACTCCTCCCCTCCAAATCTACATATGATATCAGCCTTTCGCACAGATTCCTCAAGGATTGATGAAACTTTTACTAGGACCTTATCCCCCACTTCGTGCCCGTACTTATCATTGATGCTCTTGAAATTGTCTATATCCAGCATTCCAATGGCAAGCTTCACATTGCCCCTTTTTGAATTCTCCAAGAACTTGTTAGCTATCTCAAAAAAATACCTTCTATTATATAGGCCTGTTAAATAATCCTTGATTGAGGCCTCTCTCAATGCATCCAGTAGATCAATGGCCTCAGCACATTGGGTTACCCTGCAGATGAATTCTTCATTTATGTAAGGCTTACAAAGGAAGTCATCTGCCCCTGCCTTGAGCATTCGAGCAGATAGGTACCCGCTACCATAACCTGATATGCCAATTATCTTGAGCCTATCCTTTGAGAACCTCTTCCTTGCCTTGTGTATAAACTCAAGTCCATCCATGACTGGCATCTCATAGTCTAAGATCACCAGCTTTACATCATCCCTCTCCCCCAGGATCTCCAATGCCTCCTGACCGTGCCTTGCCTCCAATACCTTGAAATTTTGGGCCTTCAGGAGCCTTACCATGGCCTGTCGAGCCAAACTACTATCATCCACCACAAGTACTGTTATGTTGGAATTCTTCTTTATCCTTTTCACAAGCTCTATTAGGTGATCCACCTCTTTCACATCTCTCTTAACCACATAATCCACCACATTCTTGGAAAGTATCCTATCCCTGATGTCATCATTCAGGGTCCCGGTGAAAACAATGGATGGGATACCCTTTCCCACCACCAGGTCCACCACCTCGCCATTAGGGGCATCGGGGAGGTTTAGGTCCAGGAGGGCTACAAAAAAGTCTTGGCCTTCTTTTAAAACCATCTCTGTCTCTTGCAGAGACTGGGCAACGACTACTTCAAAGGGAAGCTCAGCCTGGAGCCTCTGTTTCAAAAGCCTTGCATAAAACTGGCTATCTTCCACCACCAATATCTTTCCTGCCATTTTACCCCCCAAGATAGATAAAAGGCCTTTTGCTCAATAGTCCCACTTAAACCTGATCCCAAGTCCGCTATTTTGGCCCACCTGGGCATCCAGGCCTATGTTGGGTGTGAGCTCCAGCTCTAACCTTGCCTTACTGTCTGGTGCCTCTGTACTCCCCTCCAGCTCCAGGTAGAGTTTATCCGTAAGATGCCTGCCCATCTTCAATGTGTATGCCTTTTGATAGGGATCCTCTGAACTTATCTGTACATCCACCCCTTTCAGTATTTTATCCTGTAGGCCCCCGATATTTCCAAGGGGGGGCTTCTCTTTCCCCGCCAGTATCCGTGCAAGCTCTAGCCCTTGTATGGGGCTTAACTTGCCCATCTCCTTTCCAAATAAGACCCTGGATAGCACCTCACCACTGGGCATCTCAGGCTCAGAGCGCACCTGGACCCCAAGGCTATCCAATCTGCCCTTCAGGTCCACTATGGCCTTCACATCAGCCCTTTTGGCCTCTGCCCTTGCAATGATGTATGGCATGGGTGGATAGCTACCATCAAGAACGATCTCCCCTGAGACAAAGTGAAATGCCTTTCCCAGTAGGGTATACTTTCCCCTGACAAGCCTGAGAACCCCTTTGATATGGGGGTGAAGTACATCCCCCTTTACAGTGGCTTCACCTTCCCAAATGGTGTTTAGCTCCTTGGACCTCAAGGTAATAATAGGGCCAAAAAAGACCTCCAGGTCCAAAATTATTGGTAGCCTAAATCCCACCCCTGGACTACTCTGGTACCTACCCCCAGGTTCCCTTGCAAATACCTCAATCACTGGAAGCTCAGGTGCATCTTTGCCATCAAGGGCATCCATATCCAGGTTAAATGCCTTTACCTCTAAGGAGCCTGAAACTAAAAAGTTGGAAGACTCATGCCTCACAAGGATATCCCCACTTACCTTGGCCCTGAGGGCCCTGGTATCCACCACTGAAAATCCTTCAAGACTAAGTTGCATAGCCCTTGATCCAGAGACCTTATTCTCCAGGGCTATGGCCCCACCTCCCTTTATTGTCCCTCCTTTCCCATCCCTGCACTCCAGTTGCTCCAATATGATGCCATCAGGACCTATACTTCCCTTGGCCAAAAGGTCCTTGAATAACACCCCATGGGTAGGCTCCCTAAAATACCCCTTTACAAACTCAAATCTGCCACGGCTCCTGTAGAGCCCCTTTAGGCTCCCATTAACATCCAATGACAATATCCCACCGATATCATACCTTAGAAAGGCAGGCAGCCCAATATCCTCTAATCTTATATTACTTCTGAGTTCATAGCTAGAGGTGGAAAGGTCTCCAAACCCAAATTCAAAAGGCATTATACTCAGATTCAAAGGGATGGATGCCCTTAGGTCAAGGATATTTTCCCCTTTTCCCTTAATGTTTAGTGTGGTCAGCAAATTCCCATGACCAAAAAAGCAATATAAAACCCCACTAAGTGGCACCACTTCCGGCAAAGAAGAGGCCTTAAGGTCTACTAAGTCAACATCTAAGTTTATTATGGGTTTCAAAAGTGTCCCTGCCACTACCATTTTTCCACTTAAATTCCCGGATATTTCTACAGGATAATCTTTTAGAATTGGCAAAATAGGTATATTTGAAAATTCACAATAAAATTGTGACTCATTAACACCCAAACTGCCATTAAGAGAAATTAATCCGTTATTTAAGCTAAGCTTTCCGCCGTAAAACACCATTGAATCATTAGATACATGGATCATAATGTCATTCTCAAGTTTGAGATGATTATATTTAGTTTGTAAATCAAGTTGAGTAATATTACATTCAAACTTCCAGGGGTTTTTACTTTTGACCAATGCCTTTCCAACCAAAATTGTGGAGCTAAATACACCACCTTTTTGCATTAACTGAAAGTCAATACTTGATTGATTTGCCTCTAACTTCAATTTAACATCGTTAAACTTTTTATCTGAGATAGCAATGGATGGGAAAAACGCCTCAATTACCCCATTTAGATCAAAAGGATCAAGGTTTTTGAAATATCCAGATCCATCACCAAAGGCCACATGGCCAAGCCTAAGTTGGGAGAGATAAAAGGACCCCGCCAATCCTCCTGGCCCTGGATTACCTTGCACATTCATTAGACATGATCCTGCCACAGGCACGCCCAGGACTGGTGTAAATAAGGAAAGATCCTTTACATGGCACAGGATCTTACCCCTTGGCACCTTTGTCCAGGGGTCTAAGTCCAGTTCACCCCCTGCCTTGATGTAATTGGAGGCTATGGAAATCTCATTTATCTCCACCCGCCTCTTTCCAATGGTTGTCTTAAAGGATCCAGTGACTGGGTCCCCAGATAAAAGGGCCGAGAACTCAAGGCCTCCTTTAAAAACACCCCTTGCCATGGAACCATTAAACCCTGCCTTGAGTCCCTCCAGTCTTCCACCACTGAGTTCCAGGGAGGAGTAGAAAGCTCCTGTGAGCCGTAAGTTATCAAAAGTTCCAGCAATCAAGGCCTCTAACCTTGTTTGCCCCAGTCCCATATCTTTTAAGGCCATGGCCTTGAGCCCTTCCTTTGAAACCAATGATGCCTTCAACGAGAGCCCTTTGCCCTTTAGATCAAAAGTCCCAGACCCACTGATCTTGATTGGCCCAAAATCCACACCTGCCTCTGGTATATGAACCCTATGATCTGGTTCAAGCCTCCCAACAATGTGAAAACTGGATTCCATGCTGGGCTTATCTTCCTTTGCCAACAGAAGCCTTTGATCTATACCCGTTATCCTACCCGAGACCCAGACCTCGGTTTCAGATCCACTATGTAACATGGTATCCAGCTTCAAATCCAAGGTGGGTGACCTAAGAACAAGGCCCTCTGAGATAGCTTTGTTCAGCTGGGCCTTCAGCTGTAACAACCCCTCATGCCTGCCTTTCAAAAACAATAGCTCCCCATGGCCAGTTATGTTAAAACCCCCTGCCAGGTCCCGCACATGAAGTGCAATCTGGGAGATCTTCAAAAAATGGCCTTGCCTTTCCCTTTTGGGCCCCCACTGAAGATTAGCCTTTAATCCTTCTAAGATTACGCCCTTTCCTTCCAGCTCAACCATGTATAGGTTTGCCATTATGGTGGGGTCCCAAACAGGACCTGATAAGGTGCCATCCATTTCCACAGGACCTTTTAGTCTTCCAAATACACCGGAGGGCTCAGCTCCTTTAATTTCAAGGCGAAAACCTGTTTTATGAAAATAGGCAAGGTCATAGACCTCCCCCGTTGCCCTTAAAGAAACCTCAGGGGACTCCACTACAAGGCCAAAGGGTATCTTGCTTAGGTCCTTTAAGGGTATGTGCAGGGAAACAAGATAGCTGCAATGGCCCAAAAACCTTTGCAGTTCCCCGGAATGGTCCTGAAGGACACCTGTTAAATCCATATAAGGCCATGGCCTTCTAACTATGCTTCCCCTTCCATGAAACTGGGCAATACCTCTTAACTCCAACTCCAATGCGGCCTCAAACCCCTCTTCCCCTTCCCCATTGAACTTAAGGCACATCCTCTCAGGGATACCCAGAAGCCTCCCCAAGAGGCCCTCCCTCTCCAAGAAGGCATTTAACCTCAAATACTTAACACCCTTATCAGAGATACGCCCCTCCACATGAAAGGACTCAAGACCCAGCTCATCTCTTATCTCCAGAACCAATGCAGGTAATTTTGTATTTTCGTATTTTCCTTTTAGGAAGTAAACAAGAGGCACAGTGAGGCTGGTGGAATTATACTCTATTCTTTGAATTTCTATTTTTGTAACATCAACGAAACTGAGAAAAAAGTCTATAACCTTTGTATGTTCATGATTTTTTTCATGCTGGGCTGTAACTTTTTGATTAATTGTAACTTTTTTAGCTAATACTTCCTTGAATGAAATTTTTCTTTTGATCAAATTTTTTATTTCCATTTCCCATGTCAGGTCACTAATTATAAATTTTAGATATGGATCTTCATAGTCAAAGAGCTTTAATTTTCCCGAAATAGGAAGAAAGCCACCCCTGATGTCAATTTTAATAGAGCTACCATGTGCCCTTAACCTTTTGTTTATCTCCGAAAGCACATATTCTCTAGCAAAAGCAATATTTAGAATAACAATTGCTGAGGAAACAAAGATAACTAATGAAATTAAAATTATAAAACCTGTCATGGCAATGGATTTGACAATTTTTTTCTGTATTGCGTTCAATCCCATCCAGCACCAGATTATACAAGTCTTAAAATGCATGGCCTATATTAAAATAGATAGCAAAGGACCTGTCTATCCCTGGCCTCCTATTAATGGGAAATGCCACATCAAATCTGATGGGGCCCAAGGGGGTTGTATATCGGAATCCCAGGCCTGTGCCATATCTTAGAGCAGTGTCCCCTTGAAATGGGTATTTTTCATATACTGCCCCACTGTCTAAAAAGGCAACAAGGCCCAGGGTCTGGCCAAATCTCTTCCTTAACTCCAAATTTAGTTCCACCAGCCCCTTTCCACCCTTTGGCCTGTCATTATATCTAGGGCCCAGGCTTTGATAGCCATAGCCCCTCACTGACTGGTCTCCCCCGGCATAAAAGCGTTCATCTGCAGGTATTGTGTCCAACCCCAGGTTCCATATGTTACCCACCTGTACCCTGGCTGCACCTAATAATCCCTTTGTCTCCCACAGGGGAAAATAAAAATTTGCGCCGGTCCTGGTCTTTAAGAAACCCTGACCCTGATCCATTAGAAGGGAAGGCTTTATATGGAGAAAATACCTAAGCCCCCTTGATGGATCCAGGAGTTTGTCCACCATGTCCTTTCCCAGGCTCAAGGGCATGGCCAGGAGGTAATAGCGATAGGTGAGGTCCGGTTCCCCTACCAGGGACCTCTTGCCCGTTAAGCCCGTTTGCAGGTTCCAGCCCCTGAAATTGGGTATGGCAATGAGGGCCCTTGCACCCTGGGACCTGCTCTTATACACCTCTTCTTCTCTGCGGTTCTCCAGCCCCAGCATAAGGCTTTGTTGCCTTCCTAAAAAAAAGGGCTTTACCAACTCCAGCTCCTGAACCTTCACCAGGTTTGAGTACTCTGCATTAAATCTAAGCCTTTCACCCTTCCCCAGGAGGTTTCTGTTCTCCCAGAGGAAATTGGCAATAATACCGTCATGGGTCCTATAGCCAAGGCCCCCACCCACTGACCTGTGTTTTCTCTCTATTAGCTCCACATCTATGTCTATGGTGCCGTCATCGTTTATATCTTGGGCCTTGCTTATATTCACCATGGAAAATAGCCCAGTGGCATAAAGATCATCCCTAAACCTGTCCAAGAGTGAAGGCATATATGGCTCTTTTTCCTTCCAGGGGATTAATCTCCTTATATGCTCTTCCTGAACTTTATGTCCTCCCTTTATCCTCACTGCCCCCATATAGGCCTTCCTTCCAGGTACTATGTTAAGGGTTATTTCCATCTCTTGGGTGCGGTGGTCCACTATGTATTGTGTCTCTTTAATTATTGGGTAAGGGAAACCCAGGGACTCAAGCCTCTTTGAGAGCCCTCCTTGGGCATCCAGGATCCTTTGAGCAACGGCAGGTGCACCAGGGTAGAGGCCTTCTGCCTCCAGGATTCTCAATAAGGAATCCTCTGTCACTTCATTGCCTTCCACAAGGATTAACAGCTTTCCAATTACATACCTCTTACCCAAAGAGATATTGAAGACTATCTTAATTACATCTCCTTCATCTTCCAATTCGGCCCTCACCTGGGCACCGTAGTATCCCAGGGCCCTCAGTTGCCTTTTCACTGCCTCCAGGTCTTGCTCCACAAAGGTCCTGAGTGTGGAGATGTGGGCTACATAATCCTTTGTCTCTTCATCCATTAACCTCATGTGTTTAAGTACTGTCTTTTCCAGATCCTTATCTTCAAGCCCCAATATCTCCACCATATAGTCCAGGGATACTTGGCAGTAACAGTACCCCTGGAAGATGAAAAAGACAACAGTGGCAATAAGAAAAGGATGTCTATGGGCTAACCAGATCTTCATCAGACTTCTCAAGGGAAAATTAACATAAAAATAGATATTGTGAAAGCTGGAAAACTTAGAACTGCCAAAAAAGGAAACTAAGAGGCTTTTGATGAAAGCTTCAATGACAGTTAAAAGCCATTTTTTAATGGGTCTTTGAATCCAAATTAAGGCATTTCTGGTTTTAGGTAACCTTGTAATACCATTTATACCATTGAATAAAATTCCTAATACCAGTTCTCAGGTCCGTGGAGGGTTCAAAACCAATGAGTTCTCTGGACCTTGTTATATCTGCCTTTGTCTCCAATACATCCCCTGGTTGCAAAGGAAGGAATTCCTTTTTTGCCTCTATTCCCAGCTCTTCCTCTATAATGGACACAAACTCCATCAGGTCAACGGAGTTGGAGTTCCCCAAATTCAGGACCTCAAATCCCATGGGCCTTTGGATACAGGCTATGGTACCTTTTACAATGTCGTCTATGTATGTAAAGTCTCTCTTCATCTTGCCGTAGTTGTAAATCTTTATGGGCCTGCCTCTTAGCATGGCCTCCACAAATAGAAACAACGCCATATCAGGCCTACCCCAGGGACCATATACAGTGAAATATCTAAGACCTATGCACGGTATGGAAAACAGATGATGGTATGCATGGGCCATGAGTTCATTTGCCTTTTTGGTAGCCCCATAAAGGGAAACAGGCTGATCAGACTTTTGCTCCACACTATATGGTATCTGGGAATTCTTGCCATAGACAGATGAAGAGCTGGCATATACCAGATTTTCCACCCCTATTTCCCTTGCCACCTCCAGTATACTCAAGAAACCATCTATATTGCTTTTTGTATAGCTGAAAGGATCCTTTAATGAGTACCTGACCCCTGCCTGGGCAGCCAAATGGCATATCCTGTTTATCCCTTCCCTTTGAGCTATTTTCAGCACCTCATAATAGTTGGAGCAATCCACCTTATAGAAACTAAACCCAGGATATCTTTTTAATATCTCTAACCTGGCTGCCTTTAGGTCTGGATCGTAATATGGGTTCAGATTGTCCACACCCACCACAGGATAGCCCATCTCCAAAAGGGCCCTGGAGACATGAAACCCTATAAATCCCGCTGCACCTGTCACCAATATGGCCATAAATCACCTCCAAAAAAATATCCCCCATGATCTGGGGGATATTATCCTTTTTTTTGGTGGGAACAATAAAAAAAGCCCTACATCATCCCGCCACCGTGGGGCATATGGGGCATCTCTTCCTTTTCCTTGGGTTTCTCCGCCACCATGGCCTCTGTGGTAAGGAGCAGACCTGCCACAGAAGCGGCGTTTTGTAAGGCAAACCTGGTCACCTTTGTGGGGTCTACTATCCCTGCCTTTATCATGTCCACATACTCGTGGGTCTCTGCATTGTAACCAAAGGCACCATCCCCTGCCTTTACCCTCTCCACCACCACTGAGCCCTCTGCCCCTGCGTTGGCAGCTATCTGCCTCAAAGGTTCCTCCAGGGCCTTGATTATAATGTTCAGGCCTGCCTTTTCATCACCCTGTAGCTCTGATTGGAGTCTTTCCAAGGCAGGCAGGCACCTGATAAAGGCAACTCCTCCACCAGGCACGATCCCCTCTTCCACAGCTGCCCTTGTGGCATTTAGGGCATCCTCCACCCTGGCCTTCTTCTCCTTCATCTCTGTCTCAGTGGCTGCTCCAACGCTAATTACAGCAACGCCACCCACTAACTTTGCAAGCCTTTCCTGGAGCTTTTCCCTGTCGTAGTCTGAGGTGGTCTCCTGGATCTGGGCGCGGATCTGCTTTACCCTTGCCTCAATGTCTTCCCTCTTCCCACCCCCGTCCACTATGGTGGTATTATCTTTATCTATCTTTATTGTCTTTGCTGTCCCCAGTTGGGAGAGACTCACATTTTCCAGCTTCATGCCCAGGTCTTCAGAGATTACCTTGCCACCGGTGAGGATGGCTATATCCTCCAACATGGCCTTTCTCCTGTCGCCAAAACCCGGGGCCTTTACCGCTGCCACCTGCAAGGTCCCCCTTATCTTATTCACCACCAGCGTTGCCAGGGCCTCTCCTTCCACATCCTCTGCTATTATCAAGAGGGGCCTTCCCATCCTGGCTATCTGTTCCAAAAGGGGAATCATGTCCTTCATGCTGCTGATCTTCTTTTCATACAGGAGTATCAGGGCATTATTTAGTGTCACTGTCATCTTCTCTGGGTCAGTGACAAAGTAGGGAGATATATAGCCCCTATCAAATTGCATCCCTTCCACTACCTCCAAGGTGGTGTCCATACCCTTTGCCTCTTCCACAGTTATCACACCTTCTTTACCAACCTTGGCCATGGCCTCTGCTATGATATTGCCAATGGTGGCATCGTTATTGGAGGAAATGGTACCCACCTGGGCTATCTCTTCCTGGTCCTTTGTGGGCTTGGAGAGTTTTTTTAGCTCTTCTACAGCCACCTCCACTGCCTTTTCTATACCCCTTTTTAAGGCCATGGGATTCATCCCAGCGGTCACAAGCTTGGAGCCCTCTCTAAAGATGGCCTGTGCCAATACAGTGGCAGTTGTTGTGCCATCCCCTGCCACATCACTGGTCTTGGAGGCCACCTCCTTTACCATCTGGGCACCCATGTTCTCAAACTTGTCCTCCAGCTCCAGTTCCTTTGCCACAGTAACCCCATCCTTGGTAATCAATGGGGAGCCAAATGCCCTATCCAGGACCACATTCCTGCCCTTGGGCCCTAAAGTCACCTTCACTACATCGGCTAGAGTGTTTACACCCTTAAGTATGGCCTCCCTCGCCTTTTCACTGTATTTCAATTCCTTTGGCATTAGTTCAGATCCTCCTTAACCTGCTATTCTATAATGGCCATTATCTCTTCTTCACGAAGGATAAGGTGTTCTTCTCCCTGAAGCTTTACCTCAGTGCCAGCCCACTTCCCAAAAAGGACCTTGTCACCCACCTTTACCTGCATGGGTTGCCTCGTGCCATCATCCTTTAGGAAGCCATTTCCCACTGCCACCACAATGCCCTGCATGGGCTTTTCCTTCGCCGTATCTGGTATCACAATACCTCCTGGAGTCTTCTCCTCCTCCTCGACCCTCTTAATGATTACCTTGTCCCCCAATGGCCTCAGGCCCATATCAAACACCTCCTCTTTTCCTTAGATATGAAAATGACAAACCAAGCTAATTACTGGAAAGGTTATGTCAAGTTCCCCTTTGTATTTTGGCTCATAAGGCGCCACTCCCAGGTCTTTATTATCCCTTGTCTAAGGTCCACCTCAGGGCTCCAGCCCAAAGTAGCCCTTGCCTTTTCTATAACCAGGCAGCTCTTGGGTATATCACCTCCTCTGGCAGGCATGCACTGGGGCTCTTTTAGATGCCATGGTTCTTTGCCCACTAATTCCACATAGGAGCAAAATATGAGGTCATAGAGTTCCCTTGTCCTGGTACCAACCCCTGTGCCTATGTTGTATACCTCCCCATCTCCATTATACAGTGCCAGCACATTGGCCTTGCTCACATCCTTTACAAAGCAGTAATCCCTTGTCATGCCCATGGGTTCATCGGGGTAGTGAAACAAGAGTGACCTCTTGCCCAACAAGATATTATCCATGAATATGGCCACCACCCCTGCCTCTCCATGGGGGATCTGCCTTGGGCCATAGATATTGCTATACCTGAGCACTGTGTAGTCCAGCTGGTATTGGTGCCTGTAAAAATGTAGATAATATTCGCAGGTAAGCTTAGAGATGGCATAGGGAGAAAGAGGCCTGGGATTATAGGCCTCTGTGGTGGGGTATTCCTCTGCATCCCCGTATATAGCCCCCCCAGAAGAGATAAAGATCACCTTTCTTACCTTTGCCTCCCGTGCCCCTTCCAGAAGATTAATGAATCCCTGTATATTTATGTCAGCATCGGTGAGAGGATCTCGCACAGACTCAGGTACACTTATCTGCGCGGCATGGTGGTTGATCACCTCCGGGGATACCTCCTTTATCAATCTCTTAAAGTCAGGGGACCGGACATCTATATTGTAGAATTGGGCCCTGCTGTTCACATTCTCCATCCTTCCAGAAGAAAGGTTGTCCACCACATGTACCTCGTGGCCCTCCTCCACATAGGCGTCCACCACATGGCTACCTATAAAGCCCGCTCCCCCTGTTACAATGATCTTCATCTCAACCCCCCTCTTGGAGCCTTTGGGATCTGGATGCCTCCAGTGCTTTTATGAGCAAGGTCATGGCCCTATTGTAAGGGGCATCCAGACCCAGGGCCTCTGCCTCCCTCACTATCGCGCCATTGATAAAATCCACCTCTGTCTCTCTCCCCTTCATTATGTCCTGGAGCATTGAGGAGATGTTCCCACTGGTGTGCTCACACACCTCCAAGACCTTTTTAACAGGATCAGGGTATGGCAGGCCTATCCCTTTTGCCTTTGCCACTTCCACCGCCTCCCTTAGGAGGTGGTTTATTAAATCCCTTGCCGGGTCTATGTCCCTTAGAACACCATTCTTGATCCAGAGGAGACCAGTGAGGGCATTGATCCCCACATTGACCATCAACTTACCCCAGATAAGGGGTGTTGCATCCCTCTCCCAGCGGGTATTCATACCGCAGGAGTTGAAAAGATGTACTATCTCCAAAACCCTTTCCTCAGTGAGGTCTCCTGCCCCTATCACTGTCTCTCCTTTCCCTGCGTGCCTTACATGGCCTTCTTGCAACAAGGTGGCACCCTCCGAGGTGATCCCTGCTATACAGGCCTCCTTCCCCAAAAACCCTTTCAAGATCTCTAAATTACCCAGGCCATTTTGAAGGGTAAGGACAATGCAGGATCTCCTGATGAGGCCTTTCAGCTCTGCTGCTGCCTCCCTTGTCTTGTAGGCCTTCACGCACATTATCACCAGATCAGGGTCAAAATGGAGGCTACGGCAACTCACAGGGACATGGGCCTTAAATTCCCCTGAAACCCCCTCCATGCTTATCCCCTTTTGATTGAGCCGCTCTGCCCTGTCTGGCCTGTAATCCAAAAGGGCCACATCAGCACCCCTCCTTGCCATCAAAAGGGCAAAGAGGCATCCCATTGCACCTGGGCCCACAATGAGGGTCTTCATCCCAACACCTATCTTTCATCCAAATCCAGGTCAGGGACTAGTTCAGGCCTCATGGTAAAGGTATGCTCAGGTCCTGGGAAGGCACCGGTCTCCACATCCTTTTTGTAATTGGCCAGGGCCTCCTGGACCTGGGTCCATAAGTTTGTGTATTGCTTTACAAATTTGGGCCTGAACCTGTCAAAAAGCCCCACCAGATCGTGGTAAACAAGGACCTGGCCATCACACATGGGGCCTGCTCCAATGCCTATGGTGGGTATGGAGATGGACTGGGTAATCTTTTCTGCCAATAGGTCAGGGATACATTCCAGTACAATCATAAATGCACCTGCCTCTTCCAGGTCCTTTGCTGACCTTAGCAATCTCATAGCCCCTTCCCTGTCCTTACCCTGGACCTTGAAGCCACCAAGTTTTGTTGCTGTCTGGGGAGTAAGGCCTATATGGCCACACACGGGTATCCCTGCATCCACCACTGCCTTTACAACCTCCTTTACCTCTGAGCCGCCCTCCAGTTTTACTGCATCACACCCCCCCTCCTTTATGAACCTGCCAGCATTCATTACAGCCTGCTCTGTACTAACCTGATAGGACATAAATGGCATGTCACCTATCACAAAGGCATATCTTACAGCCCTTACCACTGCCTTGGTATGGTGGAGCATCTCCTCCATGGTCACAGGTACTGTGGATGTGTAACCCAAGACCACCATACCCAGGGAATCCCCCACAAGTATACAGTCTATCCCGGCATCATCCACCAACCTTGCAGTGGGATAATCATAGGCCGTCAACATGGTAATTTTTTGCCCTGAGACCTTTTTTTGAAAAAGATCTGGTATTTGAATCTTTTTTCTCTCCATAGGGGAGCTCCTTTGGAAATAAGAATGGACAAGCATAGTTACTCTATATAATTGTCATATCATGGGCAACCCAAAATCCTAAAAGGTGTAAGCAGAAAACAAAAGATGTTGCCTCCTTTGATAAAATGGGTTTAAAAGACATATCCCTAACTTAAAGGACAAAAAGAGGAATGCCCTATGACCTTTCAAGATCTTATCATGAAGCTTTCTCAATACTGGGCTGATCAAGGGTGTTTATTGCTCCAGCCCTACGACCTAGAGGTAGGTGCAGGCACCTTTCACCCTGCCACACTTTTGAGGGTCTTGGGGCCAGAACCCTGGAAGGTGGCTTATGTTCAGCCTTCCAGGAGGCCCACAGATGGAAGGTATGGTGAAAACCCCAACAGGCTTGGCCACTATTACCAGTACCAGGTGATAATAAAGCCATCCCCAATGGATTCCCAGGACCTATATATAGGCTCTTTAATAAACCTTGGAATTGATCCCCACGAGCATGATATCAGGTTTGTGGAAGATGACTGGGAGTCCCCCACACTGGGTGCCAGCGGCCTTGGATGGGAGGTATGGCTGGATGGTATGGAGATCACCCAGTTCACATACTTTCAGCAGGCAGGTAGCATAAGGCTCTCCCCCATCTCTGTGGAGATCACCTATGGATTGGAAAGGATTGCCATGTTCTTGCAGGAAAAGGACAATGTGTTTGACCTCCTGTGGACACAGGATATCACCTACGGAGAGATACACAAAAAAACAGAATGGGAGCTTTCCACATATAACTTTGAACTGGCAGGGGTGGATATGCTCCTAAGGCTATTTGAGCTCTATGAAAAGGACTGCCTCAGGCTTGCCAAGGAAGGGCTTGTAATCCCTGCATACGAATATTGCCTTAAGTGCTCCCATACCTTTAATGTCCTAGATGCCAGAGGCGCCATTAGCGTAACAGAGAGGGCCCAGTACATTGAAAGGATAAGGGACCTGGCCAAGATCTGCGCAAAGAACTTTTTGATACAAAGGGAGAATCTGGGTTTTCCCCTGCTCAAAGATCAAGAAAAAGGAGTGATAAATTGAAGTGGGATCTACTATTTGAGATAGGCACAGAAGAGATACCCTCCACCTATATCCCCGATGCCCTTCTAAACTTAAAAGACATAACCCAAAAGGGGCTTTTGTCCCATAGGCTCTCCTATGACGAGATAAAGACCTTTGCCACACCAAGAAGGCTTGCGGTTATGGTGCTAGGCCTTGTAGAAAGACAACCTCAAAGGGAGCTTGAGATCCAGGGGCCACCCAAAAAAGTGGCCTTTGACGCTAAAGGAAACCCCACAAAGGCATTTGTCTCCTTTTTACAGAGATTCAACTTAAGAGAAGCAGATGTGGAAATCAAAGACACCCCCAAAGGTGAGTACCTGTTTGCAAAAAAGGTAGAAGAGGGCATTGAAACCAGGGAGATACTCAAGGAATTGCTACCAGAAATTGTATTGGAGATCCCATGGCCCAAGTCCATGAGATGGGGGGAGGTAAATATCCAATTTGTGAGGCCCATCCACTGGTTTCTGGCCTTATATGGCCATGAGGTAATAGACTTTGAGCTTGCAGGTATAAGGAGCAGTGCCTTTAGCCATGGTCATAGGTTTATGGCCCAGGGCAAAATCTTGATCCAATCCCCTTCCCATTATGTGGCCAGACTAAAAGAGGCATGGGTAATGGTAGACCCCCAAGAGAGGAGGTCTGTAATCGAGACAGAACTCGTAAGTTTAGCCAAAAAAGTGGGTGGTGAACCACACTGGGATGAGGATCTATTGGATGCCGTGACCAATTTAGTGGAGTGGCCTTTTCCCTTATTGGGCAGGTTTGAGCAGTCCTTCCTGGAGATGCCAGAGGAGGTCTTGACCACTGTAATGAAAAAACACCAAAGATACTTTCCCATTAAAGATATAAAGGGCAGGCTCTTACCTTACTTTGTCACTGTTAACAATACCAGGGTGAAGGATCCCGATGTGGCAATAAAGGGGAATGAAAGGGTGCTTAGGGCCAGGTTTTCCGATGCCAAATTCTTCTTTGAGGAGGACCAAAGACAGCCCTTGCTCTCAAGGCTTGAGGCCCTAAAAGAAGTAATTTTCCATGCCTCTTTGGGGACCAGCTATCAGAAGGTCCAGAGGTTCAAAGAAACAGCCACATATCTGGCCTCCATCTGCTGTCCAGGGGCCTTGGATGATCTTTCTTTGGCATGCGACCTTTCAAAGTGCGACCTTACCACCCACATGGTCTTTGAATTTCCAGAGCTGCAAGGGGTAATGGGTAAGAAGTATGCCCAGTTGGAGGGCTACAAGGAATCCATATGCCGGGCAATAGAAGAGCACTACTGGCCCTTAAAGGCAGGGGATAGGGTCTCAGACCTACCCTTGGCAAATATAATTGCCATTGCTGATAGGATAGATTCCATTGTGGGGTTTTTTGCCATTGGGCAGGAACCCTCAGGGAACACAGATCCCTTCGCCTTGAGACGCCATGCCCTTGCTATTATAAGGATAACCGAAGAGATGGACTGGAAGTTCTCCCTCACAGACCTAATTCAACACCATATCCAGATCCTCCAAAGGGAACTATCAGACATCTCCCCGGATACCTTTCACCGTGTATATGGGTTTTTCAAAGATCGCCTTAGGTTCAAATTGATAAGGGATGGCTTTGACCCTGAATTGGTGGATGGGGTCCTGGAAGGCAACATGGAGCCCTTTGTGGAGGTGAGGAAAAGGCTTCTGGCCTTGAAAAAGGCCATGGATGACAACATCCATCTACAAGATATAGCAGCAGCCTATAAGAGGATCGTAAACATACTGAAATCTGCCCAGAAAGAGCCTTATAACCCTGCCCTCCTTACCCTCCCCCCTGAAAAGGCCTTATTTAAGGCCTACATGGATGCAAAGGAGGAGTTGTCTAAACTCTATAAGGAACAAAAGTATCTGGAGGCATTGGGGGTCCTGGCCCAGCTCAGGCCATATGTGGATGACCTCTTTGATGGGGTAAAGGTCCTCTCCGATGACCCCGAAGAGAGAAAGGCAAGGATAGGCCTCCTGGAGGATGTCAAAGGCCTATACCTGGGGTTTGCAGATTTCTTAAGATTGGGGATTGACTAAAACCCCCTGCCCAAGAAGGACCCTGTTGAAATTTTTCCACAAAAACCGTTGTAAATCTGCAACACAGGGGCCTTTATCCTTGAGGGAGTAGGATCTAACATATTGAAAATAAAGCCAAAGACCCCTAGGAACAGATCTTGCTTGCTAAATTCTGGTTAAATTAAAGCATCGCAGGGGTGGAAGAGTGGGATATCTGCAAAGGACAGTGGGCTCGGTTATAGAAGTGGAAGGAGTGGGTTTACACTCAGGGGAGAAGGTCCAGGTAAAGATCAGGCCTGCCCTGGCAAATACTGGTATAAGATTCCTAAGGATGGATCATCCCCATAACCTACCTATCCCTGCCAACTTCAAACAAGTGAAGGCCACCAGCTTTGCCACCACCATTGGCAGTAATGGGACAAGGGTCTCCACAGTGGAACACCTTCTGGCAACCCTTTATGCATATGGTGTGGACAATGCAATAATAGAGGTATCAGGGCCTGAGGTGCCTATAATGGACGGAAGCTCAAGGACCTTTGTGGAACTTTTGGAGGAGGCAGGTACAAGGGAACAGGGCCTGGAGAAGTCCTATTTCACGATAAAGGAGCCCCATATATTAGAAGAGGGAGATGCCTATGTTATGGCAATGCCTTATAACGGGCTTTTGTTGAGGTATACCATTGACTTTCCCCATCCCCTCATTGGAAGGCAAGAGATTACCATAGAGCTCAATTTAGAGTCTTTTAAATGGGAGATTTCCCCTGCCAGGACCTTTGGATTCCTTAAAGATGTGGAGAAATTGAGGGCCCTTGGCCTTGCAAAGGGAGGCTCCCTGGAAAATGCCATCGTACTCACTGAATCTTCTCTGTTAAACCAGGATGGCCTTAGATTTAAGGACGAATTTGTTAGACACAAGTTGCTGGATTTTATTGGTGATCTCTCCCTCCTTGGAATGCCTGTCTTGGGAAGGTTTGAGGTCTATAAATCAGGCCACAACCTAAACCACAGGTTCTTAAATTCCCTTGTATCCCACCATGGGAAATGGGAAATCACCCCCAAAAAGAAGGCCATATCCATTAAAGGCTGCACAACAAGGGCCGCTGCCAACATATAAAGACCTCTCTTGCCTTAGGCACCTTTATAAAATAGCATTCCAAGAAAGGGAGGTGCCATAACATGCCAGAATCAAAACCCTTGCTGTCTCAAGGGCAAAAAAAAAGGCAAAGAGAGCTTTTTATCATCTCAGTCCTGCTCATAGCGATCCCAGTACTCCTCTATTATGCCTCAAGGTCTTTAAGGTGGAATATAGAGCTATCTATCAAGCACAAAATACTTGTCTTTTCGCTAATAAACCTAAACGTTATCTTGTTGTTGTTGTTATTGTACTTAATTGTTAGAAATCTGGTAAAATTGTTTTTACAACGAAAGAAAAACATCCTCGGAGCCAGGTTAAAGAGTAAATTAGTGGCAGCCTTTGTAATCTTGACTCTTTTTCCTACAGCAATATTGTTTGTTGTGTCAGTATTATATATATCAACATCCCTTGAATACTGGTTTTCTAAGCAAATTCAAACGATGCTAACAGAATCAACCCATGTGCAACAAGGTTTGATTGATTTGCTATCAGATGACCTTCTTGAAATAGGCAATAACTTAGCAGCACAATTGCCTGTCTATGGGGATCAGGAACAAGAAGTTAAAAATCTTTTAAGTAATCTTACATATTCCAATGAGTTTACTTTTTTGTTTTTCAAAGGTAGTCCAAATTTTGAGATAAGAAGTACTTATCCTATCAATATAACAATACCTGTGGAGGAAATATTAAAAGCTCTACACCTTGATCAAAAGAATCCTTCACAGGGTTATAAGAAGGGCTACCTGAATCTTAGCACATTTGAGGCCCTCTATGCTGTAATTACATTAAAAGCCCATGGTAGTGACCCTTATATGCTCCTTGTGATTAGGTCATTGCCCAAGGAGCTGATGAGCAGGGCAAAGAGGCTTATATTCAGCAGGGATGAGTATGACCAGTTCTCAAATCTCAAATTTCCAATTAAGTCTGGTCATATCATTAGTCTGACCCTGGTCACTTTGCTCATATTGTTTTCTTCAATCTGGTTTGGGATTTACCTTTCTAACGAGATAACCATTCCCATTCAGGCCCTGGCAGAGGCCACGAGAAAGGTTGCCAACAGAGATTATGACATCCAGCTAAAGGTGGAATCCAGGGATGAGATAGGTATTTTAGTGGATTCGTTCAATAAGATGGCACAGGAATTAAAGGTCAGTAATGAGAGGCTGGAGGTCACCAATAGACAGCTTACAGAGACGAATCTGGATCTGGTGAAGCAAAAGTCATACATGGAATTTGTCTTGAACAATGTGGGAGCTGGGGTGATTTCAGTGGACCGTGAGGGGATCATAACTACCTTCAATCCCTCTGCTGAAAAGATCCTTGAAACGGAGAAAAACCAGGCATTGGGCAGGCATTATGAAGAGATAATACCACCGGAATTCCTGAATGTAGTTAATACATTAGTATCAAGCAGGCCCTTTAAAAGAACCGGTTTTGTTAAAAAGAATCAAAGGGTATATTTCCATAAAAAGGTCTATAACCTGCTTATATCCCTGAGCTCCATCAAGGATGTGAAGGGTGAGCCAATGGGTCTTGTGGCAGTCTTTGAGGACCTAAGTGACATTGAGAAGGCCCAGAGGATGGAGGCCTGGAATGAGGTGGCAAGAAGGGTTGCCCATGAGGTGAAGAATCCCCTCACCCCTATTCAGCTTTCCACTCAAAGGCTTGTCAAAAGGCTTGCTCCCAAGCTGGAAGGTAAGGACAAGGCCCTGTTGGAGGAGTGCTCCCACCTAATACTGGGGCAGGTGGAAGAGCTCAAGAAACTGGTAGATGAATTTGCCTTATTTGCCAGGATGCCCAGGAGTGTCAAAAGCAGGTGTGATATTGTGGCATTGGTGATGGAAGTAATAGAGGTCTTCAGGGAGAGATTCAAGGATATGAGGTTTTCTTTGGAGGTCTTGGGAGATGTGCCAGAGGTCTTAATGGATAGGGAACAGATCAGGAGGGTCTTGATGAACATAATGGACAATGGGGTCCAGGCCACGGGAGAAAAAGGGGAGATAAGGGTAAGCATACACACCCATGAGCCTGGAGTTGTTACCATCTCCATATCTGACAATGGCATAGGCATTTCCCCTAAACACATGGAAAGGGTCTTTGAACCATATTTTTCCACCAAGGAAGAAGGGGCTGGGCTGGGCCTTGCCATATCCCATATGATAGTAAAGGAACACCTGGGGGAAATAAGGCTCAGTTCCATAGAAGGCCAGGGTACCACTGTGACCATAGAGCTCCCGGGGGGGAAAGAGGATTGAACTATCCCCTTTTATTATATGTGGGCCTATGGGGCCTCATCTCCATCCTTGTTTTTCCCTATTTTTTGTTTAGGCCAAATAAGTGGCTCACAAAGAGATGGCTACAGCCAGATATATTCAAAGGCAAGGGGCAAAGGCCCATCTGGGTACATACCCTATCAGTGGGAGAATTCTTATCTGCAAGGGAGTTCCTAAAGGAGCTGCGCCTTGCCTTTGGCCAGACCCCCATAGTGGTCTCCACCTCCACCCAGAAGGCCCATGAGTATGCCTTGGTCAAAAAGGATCCACTTATAGATGCCATACTTTATGCCCCACTGGATTTTTATCCAGTTATTAAAAAATTCTTGTATTACCTTGACCCTATGGCTGCCATATTTGTGGAGACAGATCTCTGGCCATGTACCCTTTGGCTCCTGGGCAGGGCCAATATCCCAGTGTTTGTGGTAAATGGGAGGATCAGCCCCAGGACCTATAAGAGATATAGGTTATTTTCAGGCCTCCTTAGGAATTATTTTAAACCTGTTAAAAGGTGGATGGTCCAATCCCAGCTTGATGGAGAGAGGCTCAGGGAAGTAGGGATAATTGATAACAGAAACATAATAGTTACTGGAAACCTTAAGTTTGACACCTCCTTTGAGCCCCTTTCCCAGGCAGATGCCACCTACCTCCGTAATAACTTGGGCCTATCCCCTGAAGACAGGCTCATAGTGGCTGGCAGCACCCATCCTGGGGAAGAAGAGATCTTAGGCGATGTCATTCTTGGCCTGGCCAAGGCCCATTGGCCCATAAGGCTATTGATTGCACCAAGGGATATTAACAGGGCTCACAAGATAGAGGGGATCTTTCAGGAAAGGGGCCTAATTACCAGGCTCAGGTCATCCCTTGAAAGATCTTCCATGGGATCCTGGGATGTGATGGTGTTAGACACCATTGGTGAGTTAAAGGCCCTATATGGAATAGCCCAAATTGCCTTTGTGGGTGGGAGCCTTGTGCCCATAGGTGGGCACAATATCTTGGAGCCTGCATCCCATGGCGTACCTGTCCTCTTTGGCCCTTACATGCACAACTTTGCCGAGATATCACAGCTCATTTTAGAACAAGGTGGAGGGATCATGGTAAGGGACAAGGGGGAATTATATCAGGCCATAAATCACCTTTTAGGAAACCCTGATCTCGCAATGCATATGGGGCAAAGGGCAAGGACATTGTACCTTTCCCATAAAGGTGCAAGTGCAAGGGCCTTAAAAGAGATCCTGAAGGTATTGGAGGAAAACTTTGCAGGGAGAGATGTTATTTAAAAGACTCCTCAGGATAAAAAGAGGCCCTGTAGCCCTTTTTTTAAGGATCTTGTCAGGGTTGTATGGCCTGGGGGTGGATTTCAGGTACAAGGCATATGAAAGAGGGATAAAAGAGATAAGGGTATGTCCAGGGTTTGTCTTAAGCATTGGAAATATGGTCCTGGGAGGGACAGGGAAGACCCCCCTCACATTGAGGGTGGCTAAATGGGCATATCACAAGGGTTACAGGGTGGCAGTCATTAGCAGGGGTTATAAGGGCAGACTTTCCAAAAAAAGGCCCCTTTTGGTGAGGGACCAAACAAACATATACCTGGGGCCAAAAGAGGCTGGGGACGAGCCCTATATGATGGCAAAGGAGTTGGCTAAAACCCCTGTGCTCATAGGAAGGGATAGGCTAAAGGCAATGGAACTGGCCAATAGACTCTTTGGTTCAGACCTTTTTTTACTGGATGATGCCTTTCAAAACCTTTCCATAAAAAAGGACTTAGACATACTCATCTTAAGGGGAGATGAGGCCAAGCATTCCCTATTTCCAGCAGGGATTCTAAGGGAACCACTGGATGCCATATACAGGGCACACATGCTCCTATTTACAGGGGAACCAGAAGCTGACCTGAAGGGGTTTTTGCCCAAAGATGTCCCTACCTTTCATATGAACCAGGTGCCCAAGGCACTTTTGGACCCCATTAAGAAAAAGACACTCCCTTTGACTACATTGAACAAAAAACCAGTGCTGGCCTTTTGTGGGATTGGCAATCCCCTTGGATTCAAACATACCTTAGAGGACTTGGGTGCAGAGCTTTTGGGATTTTACCAATTCCCTGATCACTACCTATACAACAAGATGTCCTTGGAAAGGCTCAAGAAAAAGCCTCTCAGAGAGGAGGCCCTCTTTGTAACCACATACAAGGATTGGGTAAGATTGGAGCACCTTTACCCCTTCCCCAATTTAAACAATATCCTGGTGCTTTTAACAGAGATCTCCATCAAGGGAGAAAAAGAGTTCTTTTCAAGGATAGAGCAAGCCTTTAATCTCTATAAAAAGGGTCATGGAGCTGAATAACAGTAAAGATCCAGTATATCTATTCATAAAGTCTGCCATGGGGCTTATGGCAAAGTTCCCCTTAAGATACATAGATCCCATCACATCCATTCTCTCAGGCATCTTTGCACCCCTTGGCTGGTCCAGGAAAAGGGTTGCCACCACGAATTTGTCTCTCTCCTTTCCCCATCTGGGTCCCATGGAACTAAAAAGACTTTACAGGTCTGTGCTCAGGCATTTTTTAGCAGTGATGTTGGAGTTGCCCCATCTTGCCACCATGCCCCCAGAAGAGATGAGGGGCCTCTACACAATGGAGGGAAAGGAGCATGTCCTTGAGGCACTGGAAAGTCAAAGAGGGTTGCTGTTGCTCACTGCCCACTTTGGAAACTGGGAGCTCCTCAATCTGGCCTTTGCCCTGGAATTCCATCATGAACCCTTAATTATTGTAAGGCCCTTGGACAATAAGGCACTGGACAGGGCCATCTTGGAAATCAGGACTAGATTTGGTAGCAGGCCTGTGGACAAACACAATGCCAGCAAGGAGATCTTCAGGGCCCTCAAGAACAACACTGCCGTGGGGATACTCCTGGATCAGAACGTGGACTGGTACCAGGGCGTCTTTGTGAGGTTTTTTGGCAGATGGGCCTGTGCCAACAAAGGACTGGCCCTTATAAGCCTTAAGACCGGTTCCCCTGTAATACCTGCCTTTACCATAAGGGAAAAAGGCCCTAAATATACCATAGTCTTTGAAAGACCCCTCTCCCTCATAAGGACAGGGGACAAGACCATGGATGTGGAAGAAAACACAGCCCTTTTTACCAGGATTATAGAAGACTATGTGAGGAAATACCCGGAGCAATGGTTTTGGTTTCACAGGCGATGGAAGGCAAGGATTGCCTTGCCCCTTGAGATGGGACATGTTTAGGGAGCTCACCAAGGCAAAT